>Ga0065712_10000265_pt1 | contig 16940 bp, 16 predicted proteins | sample MisRhiReplicate1_FD_59099 | JGI IMG/M metagenome (GOLD analysis project Ga0065712, IMG submission 59099) | Miscanthus rhizosphere microbial communities from Kellogg Biological Station, MSU, sample Rhizosphere Soil Replicate 1: eDNA_1 v3... | ecosystem: Host-associated > Plants > Roots >...
GTCGATTGTGATGTGGCTGTCGGTAGCGGCGCTGGCGCGATTGATTATGATGATCCCCGCCAATACGTTCGAATTCTTAGTTGGATAGCGGAGATATCGTGACCACATCTAGTGTCTGGACGCTGCTAATCGTGAGTTGTGCCGTGTTATGCCTGTCCGTGGCGGTTGCCGCGCAAAAACGCGGCGGCGATCCCAAGCTGGCGGCGTTGAAGAACCCGGTGCCGGCAAATGCCGCATCGATCAAGGCGGGCCAGGCGGTCTATGCGAAGAACTGCCGGCATTGCCATGGGCTTCGCGGGAAGGGTGATGGCCCGCTCGCGCCGAAGAACCCGAGGCCGGCGGACCTGACCGATGCGAAGTGGGATCACGGGTCCAGCGACGGCGAGATCTACACGCTGATTCTCAACGGCGCGCCCGCACCGATGTCCGAGATGAAGGGCATGAAGGGCACGTTGTCAACGACGCAGATCTGGCAGGTCGTGCACTACATCCGCAGTATCGGTCCACAAGCTCCTGCGAGCGCTGCCGCGAAGAAATAGACTGAGAGGACAGTGGGACGCTGTTCCTTCTTCACTCGAATCATCTTCGTCTCCGTCGTTGCGTTCGCCGGAGGTGTGGGATGTCAGCTCTACGAGCGCAACGTGCCGAGTGCGTCCACCGCACCGGTGCTGCCCGGACAGAGCACAGGTGTCTTCACCACGGCGCGGCCATCATTTGGCGCCGCGCTGAATAACTTCATGGACCGTCGGCCGACCCCGGTTCAGCCGATCGAGTTCCCGCACAACATCCACGTTGGCAAACAAATCGCCTGCACCGAGTACTGTCACGAGGCGGTGACGTCGGGGCCGGTCGCAGGGCTGCCGAGCGTGAAGACGTGCATGATCTGCCACAACGCGATTGCCACCGATCGGCCGCGCATCAAGCAGATTACGGCCATGCGGGAAAAAGGCATCGATCTCGCCTGGCAGCGCGTGTTCGATTACACGCCACAGGCGCACGTGAAGTTCAATCATGCGCCGCACATCCGCGCGAAGGTCGAATGCTCGACCTGCCACGGCAATATCGGGCAACAGACCGTCGCACAGCGTAACGTCGATCTGAACATGGGTGTCTGCGTCACGTGTCATCGCGAAAAGAATGCGCCGACGGATTGCCTCACATGTCATTTCTGAGGCGCATGTAAATGGACCGCCGCTCGTTTATCAAGCTCACGGCGATATCGGGGACGAGCGCGGCGCTCGCGAGCTGCGGCAGTCCCGAGAACACGCTGATCCGTTTCGTACCTGACGAGGACATCGTTCCCGGTCAGGCAGTGTGGAAGCCGAGCGTGTGCCCATCGTGCGCGTCTGGGTGTGGCCTGACCGTCCGCGTGATGGATGCCGAAGCCGACGTCGTGCGCGGCGGACAAGCAGGCATCGTCCAGATTCTCGCGGCCAAGAAGCTCGAGGGCAGCCCGATGTATCCCGTCAACCGCGGTGCGCTGTGCGCGCGCGGCCAGGCGGCGATTCAGGTCACCTACCATCCCGATCGCATCACGCAGCCGCTCAAGCGCAGCGGCGATCGCGGCAGTGGGCAATACGCCGCCATCTCCTGGGATGAGGCGATCAAGGAGCTGGTCGCTCGACTCGACACATTGACCGATGCCGGAACGCAGAAGGCGCTGGCCTGTCTCACCAACAGCCGTGGTCATCGCGCGGCGTTGCTCGACATGTTCCTGTCGCGCTTCGGTGCTCCGGGTGCGGTGAACTTCGAAATGTTTGGTGACGAGGTGCTCCGTCGGGCGAATGCGCTGAGCTTCGGCCGCGACCAGTTGCCGACATACGACCTTGCGAATGCGCGGCACGTCATCGCATTCGGCGCCGACTTCCTCGGTACGTGGAATTCACCGGTCTCGAACGCGCAGGGCTACGGGCACATGCGTCAAGGCCGCAGTGGAATTCGCGGTTCGTTCGTCCAGGTCGAGTCGCGCATGTCGCAGACCGGCGCGAACGCGGACGAATGGGTGCCGGCGCGTCCGGGTACCGAAGGCGCGCTTGCGCTGGGTTTCGCGCACGTCATCATCGCGGAGAAACTGCGACTGGCGAGTGGTGCGGGCCGAGCCGGTGCGCTGATCGAGGGCTGGTCCGGAGGTCTCGCCGACTACGCGCCCGAGCAGGTCGAAAAGATCACCGGCGTCTCCGCTCGACGCGTGGAGCGCCTGGCCCGCGAGTTCGCGGAGCGGCGTCCCGCGGTGGCGATCATCGGAGGCGCACCGCTGGCCCACACGAACGGGTTATTCAGCGCCCTCGCGGTCAACGCGCTGAACGCCCTGGTCGGGAACGTCGGTGAAGCGGGCGGCGTCGCCTTCACGCCGCAGCTCAACATCGCCAAGCCGCGAGCGGCCGGATTCCGAATCACTCCTGACGGGGAGGGGACCTACATCGGCGACGCGCAAGTGCTGCTGATCGACGGCGCCAATCCGGTCTACAGCTCACTGCCCGTGTGGAAGCTGCGCGAAACACTCGCCAGGCTTCCGTACATCGTCAGCCTCGGCAGCTTCCTCGATGAGACGAGCATCCTCTCGGACTTGATACTGCCCGACCACTCGTTCCTCGAATCATTCGTGGAAGCCGCGCCCGAATCGGGATCGATGGTCGCTGTTCTCGGTGTCGCGCCGCCAGTGATGAAGCCGCTGCACGACACGCGCGCGACGCCGGACGTCCTGCTCGACGTATCTCGTCAGCTGACGAAGCCACTCGATCTGACGTGGCAGACCTTCGAAGAGATGCTGACGGCGACGATGATGAAATTCCCCGGCTCGTCGGCAGACTCTGATGCGTGGACCGAGGCGCAAGAGAAGGGCGGATGGTGGGGGACGCCAACGGCGGCAATTGCGGCGGCGCAGACGCCGATCGCCCAGTCCCCGAGTTCGCTGGCCTGGGCCGACCCGAAGTTCGACGGCGACGAGACGAAGTACCCGCTTCATTTGCTGCCGTATGTCTCATCAGCGTTTCTCGACGGCTCGCTCGCGCATCTGCCGTGGCTGCAGGAACTACCCGATCCGATGACGTCAGCGATGTGGAGCAGTTGGGTTGAGATCAATCCGGCGACAGCGACGAAGCTTGGTATCGGCGACGGTGACGTCGTCGACGTCGTATCGACGCAGGGGTCGGTGCGGCTGGCCGCGGTGCTCACACCCGGAATTGCGCCGGACATCGTCGCCATTCCGACCGGACAGGGCCATCGATCGTTCACCCGTTATGCCAGCGGGCGAGGGGTCAGTCCGATAGACGTGCTCTCAACGATGACCGTCGATCGCGTCGGCTCGATCGCCTGGGCCGCAACGCGTGTGAACATCTTGCGCGTGAGCGGACCGGATGGCCGGCTGGTAATGTTCGCCGGTGGGTCGCGCGAGGAGATGGAGCACGGACGGTAGTCAGGGCAAAGGTCAAAGGGCAAAGGTCAAAGGTTGAGGTCAAAAGTGATAGGTCGAAAGAATCGCGCTGAGAATGCCTGGTCTCAAGACCGTGTCCTACGAGGAGTTCGATAGATGCCTCGCTGGGGAATGGCGGCGGACCTCGACAAGTGCACCGGATGCGGTGCGTGCGTGACCGCCTGCCACGCCGAGAACAACATCTCGACGGTCGGCGCCGACCAGGCCGCGGTCGGACGCGCCAAGCACTGGATCCGTGTCGAGCGCTATTGGGAAGGCGAATTCCCCGATGTGCGCCTCAAGTTCCGACCGGTGATGTGCCAGCACTGCGACAACGCGCCGTGCGAGCCGGTGTGCCCGACCTACGCCAGCCATCACACCGAAGACGGTCTCAACGCGCAGGTCTACAACCGCTGCATCGGCACGCGTTATTGCGCCAACGCCTGCCCGTACAACGTCCGCTTCTTCGACTTCTTCAACCCCTCGTGGGAAAAGCCGCTGCACCTGCAACTCAATCCCGACGTCTCGCTGCGCGAGGTCGGGGTGATGGAGAAGTGCACGTTCTGCGTGCAGCGCATCAAGGCAACGACGATCGCGGCCAAAGCGGAAGGTCGCGCGCTGAAGGACGGCGAGATGAATACCGCGTGCGCGCAAGCTTGCCCGTCGCGTGCGTTGGTGTTCGGTGACCTCGAGGATCCCGAGAGTGAAGTGTCGCGGTTGTCGCGCTCATCGCGCGGCAGCAAGCTGCTCGAGGACGTCGGCACGAAGCCGAAGGTGACGTATCTGAGTCGGCAGAGCTGAGCATGAACCAGATCTCGCATCAGAGAATCAACAGCGATCTGCTGCGGCCGCTGTTCCAGACCTCGTGGCGGTTCTATCTGCTCGTCGGCCTGTTTGGCTCGGTCGTGCTGATCGCGCTTGTCGCCTGGCTGTCACAGGCCTATTTCGGGTTCGGCATCACCGGCATCAGGTGGCCGATCTACTGGGGCTTCTACGTCACCAACTTCGTGTTCTGGATCGGCATCAGTCACGCGGGCACGCTGATCTCGGCGATCCTGCGTCTGGTCGATGCCGGCTGGCGCCGGCCGGTGACGCGCTGCGCCGAGGTCATCACCGTCTTCGCGCTGATGATTGGCGCCCTGTTCCCGATCATTCACCTCGGCCGGCCATGGCTCGCGTTCTGGCTGTTCCCGTATCCGAGTGAGCGGCTGATCTGGCCCAACTTCCGCTCGCCGCTGGTGTGGGACTTCTTCGCGATCAATACCTATCTGACCGGCAGCGTGCTCTTTCTTTTCCTGCCGATGATTCCCGACTTCGCCGTCGTCCGCGACAAGGCGACGGGACTGCGCAAGAGGATCTACGGTGTCCTCGCGCTCGGCTGGCGCGGCACGCCGAAGCAGTGGCATCGTCTCGAATCGGCGATGTCGATCATGGCCGTCGCGATTGTTCCGGTCGCGGTTTCGGTCCACACCATCGTCTCGTTCGACTTCTCGATGGCGCCGGTGCCGATGTGGCAGACGACGATCTTCGGGCCGTACTTTGTGGCCGGAGCGATCTTCAGCGGCATCGCCGGCCTGCTCATCGCGATGGCGCTGCTGCGCCGCTTCCTGCACCTCCAGGAATACTTGCTGCCGATCCATTTTCAGAACCTCGGCAAGCTGCTGCTGGTGATGGCGCTGCTGTGGGGCTACTTCGTCTTCAACGAACGGCTGGTCACTTACTACGGCAACGAACCGAGCGAGATGGCGGTGTTCTGGCGGACGCAGCGTGAGTCGTTCGCGCCGCTCTACTGGACGATGGTGATCGGCAACTTCGTGTTGCCGGTGGTGCTGATGGGCATCAAGTATTTCCGGACGATCACCGGCTGCGTCATCGCCTCGATTGGTGTGATCGTCGGTATGTGGCTCGAGCGATTCCTGATCATCGTGCCGTCACTCGGACACAAATACCTGCCCTACACGTTTGCGACGTATCGGCCTCAGCCGGTTGAGATCATCATCGCCATCGCGACGTTTGCCGCGATGACGTTGCTCTACGTGCTCTTCGCCAAGTTCGTGCCGATCATTTCAATCTGGGAATTGAAAACAGGTGGCCCGTCTGAAAGGATGGGCCCTACCCGTCAGCACAGCAGCGTAGGGCCGGTCCTTTTGGACCGGCCTAGAGATTGAGATGAAAGCGATCTACGGACTCTACGGCGATGGGCAGTCGGCGCAGCAGGCGGTCAACCGTCTGCGCGCAGTGGGCGTGACCGACCGCGAGATTGTCGTCATCTCCGCGCAGCCGATGGAGGAGTTCGAGTTCGGCCACATGGACAGCAAGACGCGGATCTGGTGGATCGCCTGCCTCGGTGGTCTGATCGGAATGGCGACCGCATTTGGTTTGGCGTGGCTGACCGAGATGTCGTGGCCCATCAACGTTGGCGGGCTGCCAGTCTTCGCGTGGTGGCCGAACCTGATCATCATCTTCGAGTTGACGATGCTCGGCGCGATCCTCGCGACCGTGATCACGCTCGTCGTCACTGCCGGTCTTGGACGGCGGTCCGGCGTCTACGATCCTGCCGTGTCGGACGGAAAGATCCTGGTCGGCGTCGAGAATCCGACCGAGTCACGCGTCCGTGACCTCGAGTCAGCCCTCTCCGCCATCACCGGAGCTCAAGTCAAAGCCATCTGATCCGCTGCGAACATTTCCTCGCCAGCAGCGAATTCTTACTCGTTGGCAGCGGTCGGTGTTTGGCGTTCCAATGAATTAGACCTGCACCCTGCGGGTCGTTTCATCAGGAGCGCCTCCGATGAGTGTTCGCAGGCTCTGGATCGGCTTTGCCGCCGTCGTCATCATTTCATTTGCCGTCCTCGGCTGGACCGGCATCCGCATCTATCAACAAGCGCCGCCTGTTCCCGAACGCGTCGTCGCGACCGATGGCGTCGAAGTCATTGGCCCAGATGCGATTCACGCCGGTCAGAACGTCTGGCAATCGATCGGCGGTATGGAGGTCGGGTCCGTGTGGGGCCACGGGAGTTACGTCGCGCCCGATTGGACCGCTGACTATTTGCACCGTGAAGCGCAGTTCATTCTGAATGCGTGGGCGGCTCCGGCGTCATTCGCATCGCTCACGCCGGAACGGCAGGCCGAGCTCGAGAGTCGGCTGGAGCAGTTGCTTCGCCGCAACACCTACGATGCCAGTACGGGAGCGGTCACGGTCGACCCGGTCCGCGCCCAGGCGTTTGCCGCCAATCTCGCCCACTACACCGATGTCTTCAGCAACGGCCGTGAGGAGTACGCGATACCGGCAGGTGCGCTCACCGATCAGACTCACCTGAAGCAGCTCGCGGCGTTCTTCTTCTGGACGTCATGGGCCGCGTCCACGAATCGTCCAGGCGACACCGTCACCTACACGAGCAACTGGCCGTATGAGCCGCTCGTCGGCAACCGCCCGACGGGTGACACGATTGTGTGGACCGGCGTCAGCATCATTCTTTTGCTCGCGGGGATCGGCGCGATGGCGTCGTACCACGCGTCCACACGCGAGCACGGACCACTGCCGTCCCCGCCGGCCAACGATCCGCTGCTTGGATCGGTGCCGACGCCATCACAACGCGCCGTCATCAAGTATTTCTGGATCGTCGCGGCGCTCATCCTGGTGCAGATCGTTCTCGGTGTGGTGACCGCGCATTACGGCGTCGAGGGCAACGGCTTCTACGGGTTCCCGCTCGCGGAGTTCCTGCCGTACTCGATCGCGCGCACGTGGCACGTGCAGCTCGGCATCTTCTGGATCGCGACGGCGTGGCTGGCCGCGGGTCTTTACATCGGGCCAGCGGTGAGCGGCGTCGAGCCGAAGTGGCAGCGACTCGGGGTTAACGTGCTGTTCGCGGCACTGCTGGTCGTCGTCGTTGGGTCGATGGCGGGGCAGTGGCTCAGCGTGAAGCGCATGCTTGGTGTGGACACGTTGTGGTTCTATCTCGGTCACAGCGGGTACGAATACATCGACCTCGGACGACTGTGGCAGATCGCCCTGCTGATTGGGTTGTTCCTGTGGCTCGCATTGATGGTCAGGGCGCTGCGGCCGGCGCTCCGAGCCGAGGGCGAGCATCGTCCGCTGTTGACGTTGTTCTTGATCTCTTCCGTCGCCATTGCGGTCTTCTACATGGCCGCGCTCGGCTACGGTCGCCGTACGAATCTGGCGGTCGCCGAGTACTGGCGCTGGTGGGTCGTGCACTTGTGGGTGGAGGGCTTTTTCGAGGTCTTTGCCACCGTCGTGATTGCGTTCCTGTTCGCGCGACTGAAGCTCGTCGCGTTGCGCACGGCCGGAGAGGCGAGCCTGCTGGCTGCGACGATCTTCCTGTCGGGCGGCATCATTGGCACGCTGCACCATCTCTATTTCGCTGGGACACCGACGTTCGTGCTCGCACTCGGTTCGGTGTTCAGCGCGCTTGAGGTCGTGCCGCTGCTATTCGTCGGCTTCGAGGCCTGGGAGAATCTGAAGCTGTCCAAACGTCAGCCATGGGTGCAGAAATATCGGTGGCCGATCTACTTCTTCGTATCGGTGGCGTTCTGGAATCTGGTGGGCGCCGGGCTCTTCGGCTTCATGATCAACCCGCCGATCGCCCTCTACTACATGCAGGGCCTCAACACGACGCCGGTCCACGGGCACGCGGCCCTGTTTGGCGTCTACGGCATGCTGGGGATTGGGCTGATGCTCTTTTCGCTGCGTGCGCTCGATCCGGCTGCCGAATGGAAGGAGAGCCTCGTCAAGTTTGGTTTCTGGGCCACCAACATCGGGTTGATGGCCATGGTGACGATCAGTCTCTTGCCGGTTGGGTTGATGCAGACGTGGGCGTCAGTCGAGCACGGCTACTGGTACGCGCGAAGTCCGGAGTTCCTGCAGACCGGCGTGATCGAGACGTTCCGTTGGCTTCGAGTGATCGGTGACACGGTGTTTGCTGCCGGCGCGATCGCGCTTGCCGCGTTCGTGATCGGCCTGCGTACCGGCGGGTCAACCAAGAACGAGCGGCTTCAAGTGCCGGCTGGCCGGCCGCTCCCGACACGATAGGAGCAGCCGAACTCCCAACTTCCAAATACCAACTACCAACCACGTCCAATTCCCGACTCCCAAGAACTCCCAATTGGGAATTGGGAGTTGGGAGTGGTTGGACGTTGGGAATTGGTAGTTGGGACTTGGTTTACGGCTCCAGCTTGCTCGCGTGGCGATCGATCAGGAACCCGATCGTGCCGACAACGGCCATCACGCAAATGACGACGAGACTGACGGTAGTGGCTAGACCCATGTCCGTTCCTCTCTATTGGTCCTAAAAGGCGTTGCCGAGGAACGGCAACATGCGCCCGAAGTACATCACGAACACCCACGACGCAATCGCCCCGAAGGCGATGGCCTTGTTTCCGAACGAGGCATCCTCGTTGGCGCCAACCTGCCACGCTTCGTCAAACGCCGTGACGTAGAGCAGGTTGAGACCGGCCAACAACAGGAAGCCCATCTTCCAGAAGAACGACACGTTCGCCATGTACTGCTCGGGCGTGGCGATGACCCACATCATCCCGCTGACGATGTTGATCCCCAGACCGAGCACCGCCCACGGCAGCATACGATGCAACGCAGAGAACGGGACCGACTTCATCATCCCGAGCATGCGGAGATTCACCAACAGGACGACGCCGAAGAGCAGCCACAGCCCGATGAAGTGCAATGCCTCGAGCGATGGCCAAATCCACGTGTGATCCGTGACCAGCGACTGAATGGACGCGGCGTGAATCCAGCTCGGTCCGGCCGTCGGCGCGGAGCCTTCGGGCATCATCTCGGGATGCCGAATCTCGCCGCCCATCGTCGCCGTTCCCGCCATCGTTGTCAGCGTCAGGAGGGAGAGGACCAGGACAATGCCGATGTTGATCCAAGAGGGGCGATTGACACGGCGCCACTGCCACAGGCCAAACCACGCGGAGAGCCCGGTGAGCAGCATCAAGCCGAAGGCGACGATCGCGCCGTCGTGGTGCTTGTGGATCGCCTCGACCGAGATATCGGGCATCTTCTCCAGTTCCATGCCCGTGGCGACGCCACTGAGATACGCCGGAAGCGTGATCAGCGCGATCACGTAGAACACCTCGAGACTCACGCGTGTCAACGCTTCTTGACGGCGCAGCAACCCAAGGAGGAGCAGACCGATCGCGATTGCGCTGCCGATGGTCGGGACGTGATTCAGGATGAGATGAAAATGTGGTGCGTTCATGGTTGTCCCCTAGCTCCCGAGACCCGCCACAGGACCGATGTAGGCCATCAACCGGCCAGCCGTTGTCGCAGCGACCCAGAACACCAGTGACGTGAACGCCAGCATCCGCGCCTGGCTGGTCACTGGATGCGTATCGACGTTGGGGTCGGCGAAGACCCGCTTCTTCAACAACTGTAGGTTGATCAACGCCAGAATGATGAACGCCATCTTAATGTAGAAGACCGGGCTCCTCAGCTTGGTCTCGGCGTCGGCGATGAGCAGAGTGACGCCCGACAGTGCGGTCACGCCGAATGCACCCCAGATGAACGGAAAGAATCGGTTCAGCGGCGCCAGGGGAATCCGCGACGCGACTCCCAAAAGCCTTAAATCGATGGCGCCATTGAGGCCGGCAACGGTGGCCAGGCCAATCGTATGCAGGAAGAGGATGGCGGGATATCCCAGCAGCGACCCGCTCTCCCGGACCCAGTCCATGACAGCGCTGTGCTGGAGCTGAATGATGAAGTCCATGCTAGAAGTCGTGTCCCTTCGACGCCGCTCAGGGCCAGCCCTTCGACAGGCCTTGCGGCAAGCCTCATTAACATTGGAGTGATCCGAATCGACCGTAGAGTCTCTCACAGGTTGGGCGCCGGTAGTAATATTCCCGGCAATGAAGCCCACCTCAGTCGGTGTCGTCATCGTTGCGGCGTTCTTTGGCGTGCTCGGTGTTCGGCCGGCGTCGGCGCAGGTTGATCTGGGTGGCATGTGGGCCCCCATCTTCCACGAGGATCAACTCGAGCGCGTGCCCGGTCCCGAGATCGGCGACTATTCAGGGCTGCCGATCAACGACGCCGCACGGATGCGCGCCGACAGCTGGATGTCGTCGTTGCTGACGCTACCGGAGCATCAGTGCAAGCCGCACCCATCCACGTACGGATTCCGCGGTGTCGGCAATCTGCGCATCACCGCCGACGTCGACCGCGCGACGCAAGCCACCATCAAGTTGAACACGCACATTCAGTGGCAGGAGCAGGAGCGCGAGATCTGGATGGACGGGCGCCCGCATCCGCCTGAATACGCTCCGCACACGTGGCAGGGATTTTCAACCGGCCGCTGGGAAGGCAATGTGCTCGTCGTCACGACGACGCATCTGAAGGCCGGGTGGATTCGCCGCAACGGTCTCGCGATCACCGATCGCGCGACGATGACCGAGCGGTTCATCCGCCATGGCAACTACCTGACACACATCTACATGATCGAGGACCCGAGTTACCTCACCGAGCCCTTGATCAAGACGAACGGGTTTGCACTCACGCTGAACCCGGCGATGCCGCCGTACCCGTGTCATCCGGCGGTCGAGGTCCCTCACGACAAGGGCGAGGTGCCGCACTATCTGCCCGGCGAGAATCCGTTCCTTGGCGACTACGCGAAGAAGAACAATCTGCCACTGCAGGAAGTGCGCGGCGGTGCCGACACAGCACTGCCCGAATCGATCAAGCCGGGATTCAAGCCGCAGTCAACCCAAAGCCCAAAGCCTAGAGCCCAAAGCCCGAGTGCGAGCCAGTCCTCCGACGTGAAGTCGATGCACGTCCAGGGCAATGTCTGGATGCTTGTCGGCAGTGGCGTCAACGCGGCCGCACAGATTGGCGATGATGGCGTGCTCATCGTCGACACGATGACCGACTCGCAGGCCGACAAGCTGATTGCGGAAGTGAAGAAGATCGCCGGCGACAAGCCGATACGCTGGATCATCAACACGCACGTCCATTCCGATCACACCGGCGGCAATGAGAAGGTGGCCAAGGCCGGCCAATCAGTGGTCGGAGGAAACTTCGCCGCGCAGGTCGGTCAAGCCGCGGCAAACTCGGCGCAGATCATCGCTCACGAAAACGTGCTGAAGCGAATGAGCGAGACCGAAGGCAATGCCAAGCCAGTGCCCACTGTCGCGTTGCCGACCGACACGTTCTTCAACGAAGAGAACGAGCTCTATTTCAACGGCGAAGCAGTCCAAATTCTGTATCAGCCTGACGCACACACCGACGGCGACGTCATTGTGTTCTTCCGCAAGTCCGACGTCGTGGTCGCCGGCGACGTCTTCAACACACTGACGTTCCCGGTGATCGATCCGTCAGGCAGCCTCAACGGCATCGTTGCGTCGCTGAATCGTATCCTCGACATCACGGTTCCCAAAGACAAGCAGGAAGGTGGGACCTACGTGATTCCGGGACACGGACGGCTGACCGACGAAGCGGACGTCGTCGAGTATCGCGACATGATGACGATCATTCGCGACCGTCTTGCTGATGCGATCAAGAAGGGCCGGACACTCGAGCAGGTGAAGGCGGCCGGGTTGCTGCGCGATTACGAGGGACGCTTCGGTGCGACGCAGGGCGCGTGGACGACTGAAAAGTTCCTCGAAGCGGCGTATCGCAGTCTGAAAGAAAAGTAGGGCACGTCCTGTGGACGTAGGGCACGTCCTTTCGGACGTGCCGGAGGATCATTGATGAGACGCGGGGTTGTCATCGCCGTCACGGTTGCAGTGGCATTGAGTCTGGCTCCGAGCATCGTCGCGCAGCGTGGTCAGGGTGCCGCGCCCGCGGCGCCACCAACGCCACAGGCGGCGGCGCCAATTGACGTCACTGGCTACTGGGTGTCCATCGTCACCGAGGATTGGCGGTGGCGAATGGTTACGCCGCCCAAGGGCGACGTCGCCAGCGTGCCGCTCAACGCAGAAGGAACGAAGGTTGCGAACTCGTGGGACCCGGCGACTGATGGCTCCTGCCTCGCGTATGGTGCCGCTGGTCTGATGCGCATTCCGACTCGCCTGCACATCACGTGGGAGACCGATCGAACGCTCAAGATCGAGACCGATGCAGGGCAGCAGACTCGCCGGCTGATGTTCGACAAGAGCCAGGCGGCGCCGACCCAGCGCACGCTTCAGGGCTTCTCGCTCGCCGAGTGGGAAATCGCGGGCGCTGGTCGTGGCGCAGCCCAGGCTCCGCGCACGGGCAATCTGAAGGTGGCGACCACGATGATGAGCGCTGGCTGGCTGCGAAAGAACGGCGTCCCGTACAGCGAGAACGCCACGCTGACTGAGTACTTCGATCGCTTTCCTGCGCCGAACGGTGACGAGTGGCTGGTGGTGACGACGATCGTGTCAGACGCGAAGTATCTGAATCAGGACTTCGTCACCAGCACGCATTTCAAGAAGGAACCGAACGGCACGAAATGGGCGCCGTCGCCGTGCAAGGGCTGATGAGATTGACGATTGACGAAGGACGATTGACGAATTGATTGACGACTAGATCAGCACCCAATCCGACAATCTAACCTCGTCAATCGTCAATTCCTCTCGCATCTGTCACAGACATCCGTCGTCTGTGTCGAATTAGGCGATGGCGTCACCCAATCCGCTGGCCGACATCCCGTCAGGGGAGGCCGACGATCAAGAGCTCATCCGTCACATCAAGCGCGGCAGCCGCGAGGCGCTCGATTTGCTCATCGCGCGGCATCAGGCCTGGATCTACAACATCGTCCTGCGGATGGTCTACAACCCGTACGACGCCGAGGACGCCACCCAGGAAATCCTGATCAAGCTGCTGACCACGCTGTCCACGTTCGAGGGACGCAGTCAGTTTCGCACCTGGCTCTATCGCATTGTCGTGAACCACGTGCTCAACATGAAGCGCACGCGGTCGGAGGCGTGGGAGTTCACGTTCGAGAAGTACGGCAACGGCCTGGAGAGGGCTCCCGACCTGGACTTACCCGACGCGCGATCGGTTCCTGCGGACGTGCAATTGCTGGTGGATGAAGCGCGCATTGGATGCTCCTCTGGCATGCTGCTCTGTCTCGATCGGGAGCAGCGGCTCGTGTACATCCTCGGCGAAATCTTCGGCGTTACCGATGTCGTCGGCGCCGAGCTGCTGGACACCAGCCGTGACAACTTTCGCCAGAAGCTCTCGCGTGCGCGTCGCGACCTGCATAGCTTCATGCACGATCGCTGCGGCCTGGTGAATCAGGCCAATCCGTGCCGCTGCGCGAAGAAGACGCGGGCCTTCATGTATGTGGGCTACGTGGACCCGAAGAATCTGTTGTTTGCGAAGGGGCACGTGACTCGCGTGCGGGAAGTGGCCGCGAAGTTGTCAGCGGATGTGGAAGCGCTCGACGACGCGTACGCCGAGATCCATCGCGATCACCCGTTTCACTCACCGCCGGACTTTGTCGCCGCGGTGCGGCGTCTGATCGAGCGGCCGGACTTTCAATCCATTTTGAGGAGCACCTAATGCGACATCTGACGATCGGTGCGCTCGCAATGGCGAGTATGGCGCTCGCACTCGCGAGCGTCTCGTGTGGAAGTGCGGCGCAGCAGGCGGCCCCGGACGTTGTGACGATGGAGCGTGCGGCCCTCGACCGCTGGGGCAAAGGCGATCCGCAGGGCTATCTCAATATCATGGCCGCCGACGTCACATACTTCGATCCGATGCAGGACAAGCGCGTGGACGGCATTGACGCGTTGAAGAAGATGCTGACGCCGCTCACCGGCAAGATCAAGGTGAGCCGCTTCGACGTGATCGACCCGAAGGTGCAGCGTCACGGAGCCTCGGCGCTGCTGACGTTCAATCTCGTGAGCTATGTCACCTTGCCGGACGGGAAAGAGCGCGCGGTCGCTCGATGGAATTCGAGCGAGATGTACGGGCTCGTAGACGGCACGTGGCGCATCGTGCACAGCCACTGGTCGTTCGTCAAACCCGAGTTGAAGCAGGCCGTCACCGAGCTCAGCAACTGACGACCGCCGGCCGGCGACTGATCGTGGGCCCGCATGCGGGCGGCGATCGACGGCCAGAGCGCCGGACTGTCCCACTCGCGGTGGAGCGATCGCGCGGCGGCGGACCATTGCTCGTCCCGCTCGTTGTCGCGCTCGCTCCGATGCACTCCCACGTCTCGACCCTCTGCGCCAGCTCGCGTCCGGCGAGTGTCTGTTTCAGTTGGCGTCGCGCTTCGAACAGCCGGCCTTTCGAGGTTCCCTCGGGGATCTCGAGAATGCCGGCGACCTCACGATGCGTGTACCCTTCGACCTCGCACAGCAGAAACACATCCCGATAGATCGGCGCCAACGCATCGACCGCGCGCTGCAGCGTCAGTCGCATCGGGCTGTCGCCCGCCGGCGTCGGCAGGTCCACTGCGACGTCGGCGTCCACCATCTGGTTGTCCCGCCGTGCCGCCCGGCTCCGGCCAATGTCGTGGCAGGCGTTCAGCAGGATGCGATAGACCCACGTCCATAGCGCCGCATCGCTCCGGAACGAGTGCCGGTTCTTGTACGCCCGCAGGAACGTCTCCTGTACGGCGTCCTCGGCGTCCGAGCGATTCCCCAGCACGTTGAGCGCGAGGCTCTTCATCCGGGCCCCGTGCGATTCGTACAGCGATTCGAACGCGGCCAGGTCGATCGACGCGCGCGCCGTTTGGGTGCGTGCGCCGGGTATTCGACGTGAAGTCAGGGCAGACCGTTCGGTCGCCGTAACGGTGGAGCAGTAAGCCTCAGGCATGGCGTTGATGTTCGAAGTGAGACAGAGGGCATCCCACGGCCGGACACGTCTGGCCTCGGGCCACCGCCGGATTGCAATTGGTGCGCATTCGTTATTTCAAAGAAACGCCGCAGCCTTGGGCGTGGTTAACACTCTGTTCTTCGGGACTCCTGCACGCGGGAAGGGCATACGCTGTGCCACTCCACCGACCACAGCAGCCGAAAGCCCTCTGACATTTCAGGTCGCGAGACACGTCGAACCGCCGAGCCGCAGCGGCGGCAAGTCAGTTCACGACGTCGCTACGGATTAGAGACACCGAGATGGAGCGATAGTTCGATTCGCCGAGCAATTGGTGGGAACGGTCTTCACAGACTGCGCGGGTGAAAGACACGCTAAGTCAGTGAATGTCGCTACGAATAAGAAAGATGCGATCGAGTGGCAGTTCCAGTTTGACTAGCTTCCCCTCTGCGACCCAGATCTCGATCGGCGTGGGAACGTCACGCATGACGAGCAGTGAGACGTGTCGCGCGCGAATGGTGCCGCTGTCCGTTTGCAGGGTCTCGTCGCGCACGGCATCAACCGTCGCGTGAACCTCGCCCCGCGTGGTGAGCAAGATGGGAATGTCGTTCCCCGGCGCGAGCGTCTCGACGCGCGCGGCGAGCGCCTGATACGTGCCGAAGACGTAGTCCGATACCGCGATCACGCCCGGCGAGACCCGGACTGTCCCGAACGCTGCCTCGCGATCGGGCACGACGACATCGGTTTGCGCTCGAATCCCCTGAATCGCGACATGGATGACGCGCCGTTCATCTCCACTCGCCAGTTCCATCGTCAGGAAGCGCAGGCGCCACGCCGCGTCGTACGAAATCTCCAGACGGGTGACATCGAGACCAATCGTGCCCTCGGCATGGCTGGTGCTCTGCACCTGCCAGCCGTCCTCGTCACGCGCCACCGCGACCGTGGCCGACCCGATCGCGGCCCCGTTCTCGAGCAGGCGAAAACTCGTGTCAAAACGGGCCTGCGCGCCCATGCCGATCGGGCCTGCACACAGGAGGATGCCCACAATTGACAGCCCCAGTCGAATTGCCGGATCCTTGCCCCCTACCATCCGTCGACCCGGGTTCTTCGCTGGAGCGAGCCTTATGACCTCAGATAACACGGGAAAGATCTCGAGCGATCTGCGAGCACTCTACGAAGACTACACGAGCGCGGCCATCGATCGACGCACCTTCATGCGGCGTGCAGTCGCGCTTGGTGCCGCGGGAGCCGCGGCCGCCGCACTGGCACCGTTGGCCTCGTCCGCTGATGCCGCGGCACTGGCGCAGCAGACCGCCGGTGGTGCAGCAAAAATTCCGCTCGACGTCTCCGAATGGAGTTACATGTGGGTGAACGTGAGGCGCGCCGAGACCGCGCGCGGCGCGTTTGTCGGCGGACAGCAGATGTACGTCGAGTACATGATTCCAACTGTGGTTCGACACCCGTTTCCGATCGTGCTCGTGCACGGTGGCGGCGGTCAGGGTACCGACTGGATGGGGACGCCGGACGGCCGGCCCGGATGGTTCCAGTATCTGGTTCAAGAAGGATTCAAAGTCTACGTCGTCGATCGGCCGGGACATGGACGATCGCCGCTGCATCCCGATCTGCATGGTGGCTTCCCCGCGCAAGCCGCCGTCCTCGAGAACATCGCCGGACGATTCACACCGCCGAGCGCGAACCCTGCGCAGACGCCGAACGAGTATCAGAAGAATCACAACCAGTGGCCCGGCGTCGGCAATGTCGGATCGCCCGATCTCG
>Ga0065712_10000335_pt1 | contig 16916 bp, 9 predicted proteins | sample MisRhiReplicate1_FD_59099 | JGI IMG/M metagenome (GOLD analysis project Ga0065712, IMG submission 59099) | Miscanthus rhizosphere microbial communities from Kellogg Biological Station, MSU, sample Rhizosphere Soil Replicate 1: eDNA_1 v3... | ecosystem: Host-associated > Plants > Roots >...
TTGATCAGCACCAGCACGATCAGCGCGCCGATGCCCTTCGAGAAGCGATCCACCGTCACGTCGACGAATGGCTTCACCTGCTGCTTCAGGTCGTTCGGCAGCGGCAGGAACAGGATCTCCCTCGTCGTCTTGTCGATCGTGTAGCGCAGCGACGTGTCGAGAACACGCGCGAGGCCCGGCACCCAGAGCGCGCCGTTGATGAGCATCAGCGTGCCGGTGAGACCGAGGCTCGTCGGCAGGATCATCAGCGCGAAGCCGATGCCGAGGTAACGCTGGATCTTGCTCGTCAGCCAGACCTGGATGACGAAGCCGATGATCGACGTGTAGAGCTGGACCTGGCCCAGGAAGCTCGTGATCGAGTCGGTGTTGCCGGCGCCCTTGCTTGCCGCCGTAGCCATGTTGAGCTGCTGCTCGATGATGGCCGCGCCGATCGCCGCAAACCCGATGATCATCGCGATCGTCTGCAGGTGGCGGCTGCTTTTCAGCAGCTTCAGCGCTTCGCCGGCGCCGACGCCTTCGTCCTCTCCGCCCGTCAGCGACCCTTTGATCTCCGGTCTCTCGCGGCCGATGATCGCCGACACCAGCATCAGGCATAGCCCGATCAGCGCCGCGCTCACGAGCAACAGGTTCGTGGTCCCGATCGCCTTGGCCTGCAGCGTCAGATACGAGCCGGCGATGCCACCGAGGCTCGAGCCACCGCCGATGAAGCCGAAGATTCGCTTCGCCTGCCTCGGGTCGTACACCTCGTTGGCGAGCGTCCAGAACTGGCTGATGACCAGGATGCCGAGGATGAGGCCGAAGAAGTAGAAGCCCGTTGACGCCCATTGCGAGCCGCTCTGGAACCAAAGCCAGAAACCGACGAGCATCGCCGCCAAACCGCCGAGCGTGATGGGCATCGCCCACCGCCGCGGCAGCCGCCCGACGATGGCCGAGTAGCCCTGCATGAGGAAGCCGACGACGAGGCCGAAGGCGAACTGCACCAGCGGCAGGTTCTCGGCGCTCATGTCCGCGATGAACTTCGAGCGCGTCACCGGCTTGAGCGCCGTGTAGGCGGTCATCACCAGGAACGAGTAACTGAACATCATCAGCGAGGTGCCGACCTCGCTGTCGCGCAGCTCGACGACCGGGGAGAGCAGCTTCTTGATGAAGGCAGTCATGGGCGGTGACCGGACAAGGGCGCATCTTACTGGCGGGGCAGGCGAACCAGCAAGCGGCCCCTGCTCGACAATGGGCTACACTCCCCCTGCCCGGCAGCCTCCGCCCGGCTCCTGATGCTGCGTCCCATTCAACGACTTCTCGACCTCCGCCCCAGCGAACTCGAACGCGGCGTTCTTCTCTTTGCCTACCTGTTCCTCGTCATTTCCGGCTTCGTGGTGGCCAAGGCCGTCCGCGACGCGCTGTTCCTGGACCAATTCGGCGCGCTGCTGCTGCCGTATGCCGACATCGCGGTGGCCGCCTCGGTCGGCCTCTGGGTGTCCGTCTACCTCCGCATCGCGAGCCGCACGAGCATCCGGGACCTTCAGGTCGGGAGCCTCGTGTTCTTCGCCGTCAACTGCCTGGTGTTCTGGTGGCTCACGAAGGTCACCCACGCGCCATGGCTGACTCCCGTCATGTACGTCTGGGTCGGGATGTTCGGCGTCGTCGCACCGGCGCAGGTATGGACGCTGGCCAATTACGTGCTGACGACACGCGAGGCCAAACGCCTGTACGGGTTCATCGGCAGCGGTGCGACGGCCGGCGTGATCGTGGGCGGCTACCTTACGCAGGTGACCGTCAAGCGGTACGGCGCGGAATCGACGCTGGTGGGCATCGCGATTTCACTACTGCTCTCCGCGATTCTGGTCAGCAGAATCTGGCGCCGGCGGCCGGTTGCCGACTCCGAGTCGACGTTGATGGCTCGACGCGCTGTCCGCACGGGCAGCATCTGGACGAGCCTGCGGCTGGTCGCCAACTCGCCGTACCTGATGGCCATCGCGGCGGTCATCCTGCTCTCGTCCTACACCACCGCCGTCGCGGGATGGCAGTTCAAGGCGATCTCCAGCCATTCCATCACCGGCCGCAACGAGCTGGCGGCCTTCTTCGGCCAGTTCAACTTCTATGCGGGCATCATCTCCCTCTGCCTCCAGTGGCTGCTCACCGGCCGCCTCCTGCGAAGGTTCGGCCTCGGCTTCGCGCTCTTCGTCGTGCCCGTTGGTCTGGTGCTCGGGTCGATAGGGCTCCTGACGTTCAGGTCCCTGGCCGCCGTCGTGGCGCTGCGCGGCATCGACCAGATCCTGCGCTACTCGATCGACAGGCCGTCGGTTGAACTACTGTATCTGCCCGTCCCGGCGCAGGAGACCAACGCTGTCAAGTCGTTCATCGACACGGTCGTCTGGCGGCTGGGCGACGGGCTTGCCGGCGCGACGATTCTGATCGCCGCCAGCCTGGGCCAGATGGCCGCGGTCCAGGTGACCTGGGTGAACCTGGTTCTGCTGGCCGGCTGGCTGGTTGCCGCCTGGGTGGCGCAACGCCTGTACGTGACGAACCTTCAGGACAGCATCTATCAGAACCGCGTCGACATGGAGCGCGCGAGCAGGATCGGGCTGGACCGCCAGGCGACGGACCTGCTGTCACGGCAGCTGGCCGGCGAGGACCCGACTGAAGTGCTCTACGCGCTCAGGATGCTCGGCGCCGGCAATTCCCACTCCACCCATCCCGCTGTCCGAGGCCTGCTGTCGCACGCCGATCCCGAGATCAGGCGGGAGGCGATTCGGGTGCTGGACGAAGGGGCCGACACCGGGGCGACGGGAGCGGTGGAGAAGGCCCTCTACGATCCGGACCTGCACGTGCGCACCCAGGCCCTGCTCTACGTCGCGCATCACACGCAGGTGGATCCGCTCGATCGCATCGAGCAGATCGGCGATTTCGCCGACTTCTCGATCCGCGCGGCGATGGTCACGTTCCTGTCGCAGCCGGGGAAGCACGAGAACCTCGACGCGGCCCGGCTGCTGCTGGATCGAATGCTGCAGGACGACTCGATGGATGCGCAGCTCGAGGCGGCGCGCCTGCTGGAGCTGCTGCCCGATCAGTTCGAAGATCAGATCCGCACCGTCCTCACGACTGGCTCGACCGAGCAGGTGCGCTACGCGATACGCGCCGTTGGCCGCCTTCGCAAGCGTCGGCTGGTGGGTCGCGTCATCGAACGCCTGGGTAATCCTGCGCTGGTGGACGACTGCACCGAGGCGCTCGCGTGCTTCGGCGACAAAGTCGTTGGCACGCTGCGCGACTACCTGACGGACCCGGAGATCCCGCTCGACGTCCGCCGCCAGGTGCCAGCCGTGATGTTGCGAGTGGACACGCAGGCGTCAATCGAGGCCCTGACCGAGTGCGTGCAGGACCCGGACGCGCAGATCCGATTCCGGGTGATCAGCGCGCTGAACAAGCTGCGGAATCAGCATCCGGCCTGGCCGTTCGACGACCGGCTTGTCGCGGACCTGCTTCGCGCCGAGATCATGGGCCACCTGCGGCTCTACCAGATCCTCGATTCGCTCGACACCGCGCTCGGCGATGCGACGGCGATCGCGCCGACNNTGCGCGAAGCGGTGGACAAGGAACTGGAGCGCATTTTCCGCCTGCTGAAGCTGATCTACCCGACCAAGGACTTCCACAGCGCCTACTTCGGCATACAGTCGACCAACGCCGTGATCCACGACAACGCGCTGGAGTTCCTCGAGAACGTCCTCGTGCCCGAGTTCCGCGGCCTGCTCCTGCCGCTCATCGACAGCCAGGTGTCTGTCACCTATCGGGTAGCGCTGGCCAATCGGACCCTGGGCACGGTGGCCCTCACTTCCGCGGATGCCGTGAGATCCCTGCTCAGCAGCGAGGATCCCTGGCTCCGCTCCTGCGGCGCCTATGCGATTGGGGCGCTTCGGCTGTCCGGGTTTACCAGGGACCTGGCGCGGCTTGCCGAGGACGCCGATCCGCTGCTGCGGGAGGCCGCCCGTCAGGCCCAATCGCAGGTCCGCGAGTAAATTGCTCGTCGTCAACGCCCCCGGCAGCGCCCCTGTGTACAAATATGCGGCGGCGATGGGCGCACCCTGAAAAGGCTGCCGGTCCGGCCTGCACTTCCGACGGCGGCCTGCCGATAACCTGACAGCAAGCTCAATTTCACACTCGGAGTGTCTGCGTGCGTTTCTCCGCGTCTCCTCGTCGTACTGCGCTCGTCGTGAGCGCCGGCATGTTCGTGCTGGCCCTGCTGGTGCTGCTCGGTCTGCGCGGCGCGCGGCCGACGCCCAGGGAAGTGGCGTTTTCTGAAATACTTCGCCTGATTGCTGCCGACGACGTGAAACGGCTGGACGTGGGAGCGGAAACGCTGACCGCCACTCTGAGGAGCGGGGACCGCATCCAGAGCGCCGCCCCGGCGGGCTTCGTCGCCGCCAACCCGACCTTCATGCCGTCGGTACTCGCCAAAGGTGTCGTGGTGGACGTCCAGTCCACCGGCTCGACTGTCAGCGCACCTGCACTCCTGCTGACCCTGGCGCTCCTGGGAACGGTGGGGTTTGCCGTCTACCGGCTCGGCGGCGGGCGCCTGCCGTCGATGGAAGGGGAGATCCGCCAGGCCGATCGCGGCGCGCCGCAGATCACCTTTTCGGACGTGGCGGGCGTCGACGAGGCGAAGGCCGAGGTCCGGGAGATCGTGGACTTCCTGAAGGAGCCCGCGCGCTTTGCCGCGCTCGGCGGCCGCATCCCGAAAGGCATCCTGCTCATCGGCCCTCCGGGCACCGGCAAGACGCTGCTCGCCCGGTCGATTGCCGGCGAGGCCGGCGTCCCGTTCCTGTTCGCCAGCGGCTCGGACTTCGTCGAGATGTTCGCCGGCGTCGGCGCGGCGCGTGTGCGGAAGCTCTTCAAGGGCGCCCGCAGGCACGGCGCGTGCATTGTTTTCATCGACGAGCTCGATGCCGTCGGCCGCGCGCGCGGCAGCCAGTCGCTGAGCCACGAAGAGCGCGAGCAGACGCTGAACCAGCTGCTCGTGGAGATGGACGGCTTCGCCGCCAACCAGGGCATCGTCGTGGTCGCCGCCACCAACAGGCCGGACATCCTCGACAAGGCGCTGCTGCGTCCGGGCCGCTTCGACCGTCAGGTGATGGTGGGGAACCCCGACCTGCGCGGCCGCGAGGCGATTCTCAAAGTGCACACCGCGAAGGTGGCGATGGACCCGGGCGTGGAACTCGGTTCCGTGGCTCGCGGGACACCCGGGTTCTCGGGCGCCGACCTGGCCAACCTGGTCAACGAAGCGGCGCTGATCGCGGCGCGCGCGGGGCGGACGGGCATCGGCCTCGGCGACCTCGACGAAGCGCGCGACAAGGTGCTCATGGGCGTCGAGCGGCGCTCGCTCGTCATGACCGAGGACGAGCGTCGCACGACGGCGTATCACGAAGCGGGACACGCCGTGGTTGCGTCGCTGCTGCCGGGCGCAGACCCGATCCACAAGGTGACGATCGTCCCGCGCGGCCGCGCCCTGGGAGTGATGATGCAGCTGCCCGAGGGCGATCGGCACACGCACTCGAAGGAGTTCCTCGAGGCGCAGCTTGCGATCCTGATGGGCGGCCGCGTGGCGGAAGAGCTCTTCACCGATCGCGTCACCAGCGGCGCGGGCAACGACATCGAGCGCGCCACCGACATCGCCCGGAAGATGGTGTGCGAGCTGGGCATGTCGCCGTTCGGCCCGGTGGCATTCCGGCCCTCCGGTGGCCCGTTCGACGAGGACCGCGCGCTGGCCTTCAGCGAGGCGACCGCGCGCCGGGTGGACGAGGAAATGCGGAGCCTCGTGCTGCGCGGCTACGAGACGGCCCGCCAACTCCTCTCGCGCCACCCCAACGCGGTGGCTGCCCTGGCCGAGGAACTGCTCGAGGTCGAGTCCCTCGACGCCGAGGCCATCCGTGCGCTTATCGCAGAGTCCGAGCAGCCCGTTAGAATCGCCGCGCGTGAAGGGCTGAGCTAAGGCCCTACGTACGACCGCCACCGCACCAGGCACTCAGCACCAGGCACGGGTGCCTTCACGTTCGGTCCTCCCTCCTTGATCGTTTCCATCCGTACAGCTCCCCTCATCCGTCAACGGCATATGCCAAGGACCGACCTCATCCGCGTGGAGTGTTTGTCGCTGCTGGCCGGCCTGTACGGGGCTTTGAGCGACGACGAGCGATACGCGGAGCGTCGTACGGCCTGCGAGGCCTGGCTGTTTCAACACCGCGGCAGGCACGAGGCGGTGACGGCGTTCCTGCGCCACCAGATGTCGCGCGCGGCCGAGGCCCGGCAGGTCGCCCGGGAACTGGGGGGCGGCTCGGGCCGGGTGGCTGCCGTGATGGTGGAGGACGGGCTGGAGGTTGTGGCCGCGGGACCCGAAGCCTGGGACCTGCTCCACTCCGGCCATCCGTCGAGCGACCCGCTGCGGCTGCCCGCGCTCCTGAGCACGCACCTCGACGCAACGCTGAAGAGCGGCGCGCGATTCCCAAAGGCCATGCGGATCCTGCCGGACCATGGCACCGGCGAGCTGGCAGGTGTGCTGCTCGGCGTCGAGGAGATGCCGCAGCGTCGCGGCAAGCCACGCCGCGTGGCGACGCTGCTGTTGTGGGATCTCGCGAGCGAAGGGAGAGCGGCGGTCGAGTCGGTCAGCGCGCCCGCGCGGCCGATGTTCGCCGGCCTCGAGCGCGATCGGAAAGCCGCGTCGGACGAGTAGTCGAACCGCGTCCGACTAGAGGGAGACCTTCGAGCGCTCGCCGGCGTCCATGGCCTCGATGGCGGGCCACAGTGGCTGGAAGTCCGGATCGCGGACCGCGCGCGGCTGGTTCCACTTCTGCTTGGTGATCGATTTCTCCAATACTTTCGCCGCCAACTCCAGGTTGTCCAGCAGCGCGTAGGCGGCGGCCACGTAGTACTGCGTTGCAGCCTCGACCTCACCGAGCCCGGCGCGCTCCTCGTACTTGCGGATCGCAAGCTCGAGATGACGGCGCCCTTCTTCCGCGCGGCCGAGACGGACCAGGGCGGCGCCGAGCTTCTGGTGCAGCTCCACGAGGCTGCGATCCTTCAGCACGTGATCGCTCGACGACAGGAAGAGCAGTTCCATCTGGTACTCGGCGAGCGCTTCCTCGTAGCGGCCCTGGCGGTAGAACACGTAGCCCAGTCGGGTGTGCGCGCCGATGACGAGGAAGCCCTCCTCACCGGAGATGTACTGCTCCTGCAGATAGATGGCCTTCTGCGCGGCGCTCGCGGCCTTGTCGTACTCGCCCACCTCCGTGTAGAGGTACGCGAGCTGATGGTGCGCGTAGCCGAACTGCGGGTTGATGGCGACCGCGCGCTCCAGCTCGGCGATCCCCGCGCGCAAGTCGCCGCGGCCCACCCAGTGCACGCGGGCGAGCTGCGCATGCGCGCGCGCGTTTTTCGGGTCCAGGGCGATAGCCGTCGCGTAGGAACGGAGCGCCTCGTCGAGCCGGCCCAGCGCGAACTGCGCACTGCCGCGGACGGTGTGCCCCTCCGCCAGTTTCGGGTCGCGCGCCAGCGCCTCGTCGGCCGCGGCCAGCGCCTTCTCGAGCATCTCGGGCAGCCCGAGGAACACGCCCTTGATCTGGTACGCCGCACCCATGCCGGCCCACGCCTCGGCGTAGTCCTTGTCGGTGGCAAGCGCGCGCTCGAAGAAATGGATGGCCTTGTCCGGTGCGTCACGCGTCGCCATGCGCAGCGAGAGCACGCCGCGCGAGTAGAGCTCGTACGCCTCGACTGATCGCGTTTCCGGCTGCTGGATCTGGTTGATCGCCGACGCCTCGAGCGTGAGGTTCAGGTCCTGCGTCAGCTCGAAGACGATGCGATCCTGCAGGCCGAAGATGTCGCTCAGCCGGCCGTCGATCTTGACGTTGCGCAGCACCGCGCCAGTCGCCACCTCGACGAACCGTGCGGTGATCCGGATCGACTCGCCCAGCCGCTGGAAGGCGCCCGACACGATCCAGCGCGCGCCCAGACCCCGGCCAATCTCGATGGCGAAATGGTCGTCGTTGCGGCTGCCGTCGGTGCCGAGGTTGCGCAGGGCGTCGAACACGCGCTCACGTCCGATCACCGACAGCCCCTGCACGTTCTTCAAGTCCGCGCTCACGGTTTCGGCGATGCCCGACCCGATCCACTCGTCGGCCGGCTCGCGCGTGATGTTCGTGAACGTGACGACCGCGATCGAGTTTTCAGGAGCGGACGCCGGCGGGTGCAGGTGGCTGCCCGAGCCGCTGCGGATCGTCGTGCCGTGCCGCTCCACTTCGTCGAGGTCGACCTTCACGCGCTGCAAGTCCGAGAACAGATCCCGTGCGGTCTGGTAGCGGACGTCCGGATTCTTCTCCAGCGCCTTGCGGATGATAGTGTCCACCTCGACGGGGATGCCGTAGTTCAACCGGGCCAGGGCAGGCGGCTGCTGGTGCAGGATGGCGTCGACGACCTCGCCGAACGACTTGCCCTCGAACGGCAGCTTCCCGGTGAGCATCTCGTAGAAGACCACGCCCGTGGAGAACAGATCGGAGCGCTGATCGACGTTGCGGCCGAGCGCCTGCTCCGGCGACATGTACGACGCGGTGCCGAGCACGGTGCCCGCCATCGTGTCTTCCCCAATCGTCAGCGCGGAATCGAGCGAGGACTGGCCCGACGGCGGCTGCAGGAACTTCGCGAGGCCGAAATCCAGCACCTTCGCCTGGCCGCGCGCCGTGACGATGATGTTGGCGCTCTTGATGTCACGGTGCACGATGCCGCGGGAGTGCGCGTCGGACAGCGCGTCGGTGACCTGGGTGGCGATGTCCACGGCCTCGCGCACCGGAAGCGCGCCATTGTGCACGCGCTTGGACAGGGTCTCTCCCTCGACGTACTCCATCACGATGTAGTCGGCGCCCTCGTGCTGGCCGATGTCGTAGATGGCGGCGATGTTCGACGAGCGGAGAGCAGAGGCCGCGCGCGCCTCGGTCAGGAAACGGGCGCGGCGGTCGGCGTCCTTCTGGGCATCGGCGGGCAGGAACTTGAGCGCGACCTCCCGGCCCAGACGCGTGTCCTCGGCGAGATAGACCTCGCCCATGCCGCCCTTCCCGAGGCGCTCGCGGATCCGATAGTGCTGGATCGTGCTGCCGACCATCCCACGATCTTAGCAGTTACTGGTTGTGGGTTGCTGTTGTGGGTTGCTGGTTCAGGGTTCGGACCGGACACCGAAGCGGACAGCGTTCTCGATGGCTTCGGCGGCCGGGGACTCGGGCCAGACGGGAACCGGCGGCGCCGTGTACTCCGCGTGCGCCAGCAGACCCTGGAAAAGGGCGGCCGAGGTAGACATGAAGGCCAGTTTTGTCGTCACCCGCGCGAGAATCCAGGCCTGGCCGATCACCAGCACCTCCAGCAGCCGCCAGTCACCACCGTGGGCGCCCGGCGCCGCGAGCAGGTAGAGCGAGAAGCACACGGCAAGCACGAGGGTGTTGGTGAAATACAACCCGACGGCCGCGACCGGGTGGCGCGCCACGAATCGGGCGCCGGCCGCGAGCGCGCCGAGCATGCTGCGCCGATCCTCCACCACCGCGCGCACTTTCGCGTAGTCGGCCACGATGTTCACGGCGAGCAGAGGCAGCAGCCAGATCGAGTAGAGCGCAACGCGCCACGCGAACGCAGCTCGCTCGGACGTCACCTCGTGCGTGATCCACGGGAACAGGACATCGAAGAGCAGCGCGTGAAACCAACCGGTGAGGACGTAGTACGCCGCGCCGATCAGCAAGCCCAGCCGCAGGAATCGGAAAAAGAAGAGTCCGCACGTGCCGAAGAACGCCCGTGTGCCGATGCGCCGGCCGCGCGCGAAGCGATCGATCAGGCCGCCGCTCAGGAACAGCCACACCGTCAGGGCGAAGGTGACCTGCACGAGCAGCGATCGCGGGATGCCGCTGCCGTCCATCAGCGATGACCAGTTCGAGACTGGCGCCGCGGCGCCGATGACGACCGGCGCGAGCGTCGTCGCGACCCCTCGCGCCTGGGCCTCGAACTCCTCCCACCAGCCGTAGTCGAAGCCGGCTGCGACTTTCGAGGCGGTCAGGCTGCTACCCAGTTGGGTGCTGATGGCGTCGTGCATCAGGATCGCGGCCGGCAGGGCGGCGAGCGCCGTCGCCAGCCAGACGCCGAGAATCGTCTCGGGCGCGAGCAGCACCCGGGACCATCCCCGCCAGAATGCGCGCGCCGACTCAGACGAAGAACGCATAGGTCTGCACCAGGTCCTGCAGCCAGAGAAACCAGCGCGCGGTCCACTGGCGTGCGGCCTTGTTCGTCTGCGGCGTGAGCGTACGGCTGTTGTTGGTGCGATCGATGTCGAGCAGCAGCACGTTGTCGGGATCGACTTCGGCGGACACGGCCGCCGCACTCCGGTCCCAGGTGTACAACTTCCACCGTTCCCGGCCGTCCCAATGCTCGCGAACGCGCGAGCCATCGTCGAAAATCACCTGAACGTCCACCGGAAAGAGCGCCTCGCCCCGGCGCTGCACCATCACCTCTGTGTGATAAGCGTCGCCGCGCTTCTCGGTCGTCAGCGTGCCGAGCGCGTAGTCGAATGCGTTCGACGAGCGATACACCTGATCGAAGTACCAGCTCAGATCGCGGCCCGCTCCCTCGTTGATCGCGCTGAAGAAATCCTCGGGTGTCGGGTGCTTGAAGGTCGAGCGCGTGAAGAACAGCGACATCCCCCGCTGGAGCCGCCGCCAGCCCAGGTACCGCTCGAGCGTGTGCAGCCAGAGCGCGGTCTTGTTGTACGTGATGGCGCCGCCCGTGCCGGACGCGTAGCGCCACGACGGCGTCTGCTGCGCGTCGCTTCTCGCCGCCGTTCGATAGCCTGCCATTCGGTCGCCAGCGATTTCGCGCGACATCGCGATGTCGTGGAACACCCAGGGCACGACGCCGCCGAAGAATCGCCGCTCGTAGAAGTTCGGCGAGAAGGTCTCCTCAATCACGCGCGCCGTCGAAAAGGTGTTGAGCCCTTCGTCGATCCACGCGTGCTCGAACTCGTTGTTGCCGACCAGCCCGTACCAGAACTGGTGGCCGCACTCGTGCACCGTCACGTCTTCCGGATCCGTGACCGTGAGCGGCGCCAGCCAGTTCGTGCCGCCGGTGAACAGCGTCGGGTACTCCATGCCGCCGGCCTCAGTCTGGAACGCCGGGTCGACGATCGTGATGTGGACGTACGGGTAGGGCCCGTACCACTCGCCGTATGAGCGCAGCGTCGCGCGCGTGGCCATGAAATAGCGATCGGCCTGCGATGCGTGCTCGGGCTGGATGAGCAGCCGCATCTCGACCGCCTGCAGCCGCTTGTGCTCGAACCTCTCTGTCTTGACGATGTAGTCCGGGCTGGTGGTCCAGGCGAAGTCGTGCACGTCCTCCTGCACGTATTGATGGACGGTCTTGCCCGTCGGGGTGTCCGTTCGCGAGCGCTCGACGCCGGTCGCGCCGACGACCCACCCGCGCGGCACGGTCATGCGGACGTCGTAGACGCCGTAGTCCGAGAAGAACTCGGTGGAGGCGTGGAACTGGTGCGTGTTCCATCCGCCGTCCTCGAGCACGCCCAGCTTCGGGAACCACTGTGCCAAAAAGAAAGAGTTGCCGACCACACCCGTTCGCGCGAACGTCCGCGGCACATGGGCGATCCAGCTCACCTCGACGGCAATCGTCTCGCCCGGTCCGACGGACTTCGGCAGCGGGACGGCCAATACCGTCCGATCTTCTGCATTGCCATCGTCCGGGGCGATGTAGTGCGCGCCGCCGAGCAGGTCAGCCATCGCGGTGGTGCCGCCGGCGAGCAGGCGGATCGCCGTCACGTCCATCGATGCCCATTCCGACTTCGGCCGCCGGGTGAGCTCGGAGGTGTCGGGTCCGGCTCCGCGGATCCACTCGCGCATCCACGTCGACGTGGTGTCACGCCACGCATTCCAGTACGTGTGGAACCGCAGCTCCGAGGCCGGTTTCGACGTCAGGTTCCGCCACGTGACGACGGCGCGGCCGGTGATGGTGCGTGACGCAGGATCGAGATCGACGTCGATGGAGTAGTTGGCGTTGCGGGGCGACGGCGCGGGCGCCGCGGAGACTGGCGCCTGTCCTCCGCGCGCGAACGTCGCTGGCATCGCGAGCGCGACGAGCAGTGCCACGAGCGCGGCATGACGGCGGCGCATGTGCGGCATGCTACACCGGATCGCCGCGGAGGGTCTCGCCGCGGGCCACAGATGAAGATCGCCACGGAGCCGCGGAGAACACGGAGAGCTCTTTAGGATTGCCACGGAGCCACGGAGAACACGGAGGGCTCCTTTAGGATCGCCACGGAGCCGCGGAGAACACGGAAGGCTCTTTAGGATCGCCACGGAGCCACGGAGAACACGGAGGGCTCCTTGGGATCGCCACGGAGCCGCGGAGAACAGGGAGGGCTCTTCCGGGATCGCCACCAAGACACAGAGGACGACGAGGAATGCGCCGAGGGGAAATGGCGAACGATATAATTCGGATATGGCGATTCGTGTGATGCATTTCGGGCTCGGACCGATTGGGGCTGCCGTGGTGCAGCAGGTGGCGGCGCGCCGCGGGTTCAAGGTTGTGGGCGGGATCGATATCGATCCGGCGAAGGTGGGGAAGGATCTCGGCGCGGTGACGGGCCTGACGAGGAAGTTGGGCGTCGAGGTCTCCGCCGACGTGCGCAAGGCGATCAAGGCGGCAAAGCCGGATGTCGTGGTGCTGTGCACCAGTTCATCGCTGAAGAAGGTCTGGCCGCAGATCGAAGAGGTCCTGAAGCTCAGGGTGCCGATTGTCTCGACGACGGAGGAGTTGGCGTATCCGGCGTACTCGCACAAGGCCCTGGCCGCACGCATCGACAAGGCGGCGCGGAAGGCGAAAGTCGCCGTGCTGGGGACGGGCGTCAACCCGGGCTTCACGATGGACGCGCTGCCAATCACGCTCACCGGCGTCTGCGCCAATGTCGAATCCATCACGGTCAACCGGATCCAGGACGCGCGTTCGCGGCGCCTGCCGTTCCAGCAGAAGATCGGGTGCGGTCTCACGACCGCGCAGTTCCAGGCGCGCGTGGACGCCGGTACCGTGCGGCACGTCGGCCTCACGGAGTCGATCGCGATGATTGCGGACGCGATGGGGTGGAAGCTCGATCGCGTCACCGACCAGATCAGGCCGCAGGTGGCCGCGGCGGCGATCTCCAGCGAGTTCCTGACCGTGCAGCCCGGCCAGGTCTGCGGGCTGATTCAGGACGGAATCGGCTACGTGAAAGGGCAGCCACTCATCAGGCTGCACATGGAGGCTTATCTAGGCGCGCCCGAGTCGTACGACGCCGCGGAGATCATCGGCCGGCCGAACCTGTCGATGAAGATTGCCGGCGGCGTGCATGGCGACATCGCCACGGCGTCGATCACCGTGAACTCAATCGCGAAGGTGCTGTCGGCGCAGCCGGGGCTGCACACCATGCGCAGCCTGCCGATCCCCTCCTGGTGCGGGGGCTAGCCTCGGAGACAGCGCAGGCCCGGAGGATCTACGCCACGGAGCCACGGAGAATGCGGGGGTTTGCCGCGGAGCCACGGAGACCGCGGAGAATTTTTTGGTGGACTGCCAAAAAGAGTACTCCGTGTTCTCCCGGTCTCCGCGGCGATCCTCTCCATGCCCTCCGCGGCGCAAGCTCAGCGGTAGTTTCCGAACTGAAGAGCGACCCCGAAGTCGTGTCCGCGCAGCAGGCGCATCGCGTCCTGCAACTCATCCTTTGAGCTCGACGACACGCGCAGTTGATCCGCCTGGATCGCGGCCTGCACCTTCTTCAGCTTCTGATCCTTGAGGAACTTCACGATCTCGCGCGCGGCGTCGGTGGGGATGCCCTGCTGCAGCGTGATCACGCGGCGCACGCCTCCGCCGCTGGCAGGCTCGATGTCGCCGGGCTTGAAGTTCTTCACCGGCACGTTGCGACGGATGAGCCGGCCCTGGACGATTTCCCAGATCGCCTCCATTTTGAAGTTGTCGTCGGCGACGATCGTGATGGTATTCTCTGCGCGGCTGAAATCGATCTCCGCACGCGCTCCCTTGAAGTCGTACCGCTGACCGATCTCCTTGCGAGCCTGGTTCAGGGCGTTGTCGACTTCCTGCAGATCGATCGTGGACGTGATGTCGAAGGAGTTGAGTTGAGCCATGGGCACACTGACGCGCGCCTCGCGCGTGGACTCGACATGGTAGCAGAACGATCCGGCCTGCCTCTCGTGCTCGTCGTCGACGACTACCAGGACGCGCGCGAGATGTACGCCGAGTCGCTCGGTGCGAGCGGCTTCAATGTCGCCGAGGCCGAGACCGGCGATGAGGCTGTCGCGAAGGCATTCGAGCTGGTGCCCGATGTCATTGTGATGGACCTGTCACTGCCGGGCATGGACGGCTGGACCGCGACGCGCACGCTGAAGAAGGATGCGCGCACCCGCGCGATTCCTGTCGTCGTGCTCACGGGCAACGCGCGCAGCGATGTGCCAGCCGCCGCCCGCGAGGCCGGCTGCGACGCGTTCCTCATCAAGCCGTGCCTGCCCGAGGACATCGTGGCCACCGTCCGCCGAGTCCTGGAAGCGAAGGCGACTGTCAGCGGCCGCCCCTAATTCTTCGATCTCGCCCGCGCCATGCCCAACGCGCCGCGCGAGAATCCAGCCTCCGCCAGAAACGCCGCGATCGGATGCATATCGACTGGACGACCGTTGACGTCCGCGATGAGCAGGCCCTGGCGACCCGCGCCTTCGTCGGCAATGCGCGCGAGCTCGGCCGCCATACCGCGCAGCGAATGCGTGCGCCGCGGCTCGTCCTCGGGGAGCCACGCCAGCAATTGGCGATCGCCGCGGCTCAGCCACCCGGTCAGTTCGCCATCAACCAGCACGACGCGCGTCCCGACGGATCGCGTGGGCCCGCGTCCGGCTCCCTCCGGCGCGTCGGGCCATCGCAGAATTCCGCCGTACGGGTTTGCCGGATCGGCGGAGGCCAACGTCAGCGTCATAGCCGTCTCCTGCGGTTCGCGCAGCGTGCGCAGCAGGTCGATGGCCGGAGGCAGCGCGAACTGCGCGGCGCCGAGACCGCCCACGAACAGGCCGCGCCGCAGGCGGCCCGCGTCCTCGAGCGCGCGAAGGACGTCGTACACCGCCGAATAGCCGCCGGGGATCGCTTCGACGTTCATGGCTTCGCGCGTCAGCACGCCGTGCCGCGCGAGCAACTGGCGCGCAGCCGCAGTGGCCCACTCTGTCGCCGATGGCCGCGAGCGCAGCCGGTCGGCCACCAGTGACCAGCGTCCCTGTGCTTCGGGAGGCGTCACGCGACGCGAGCGGAACGGGGCAGGTTCGGGACGCCGCGCGCGTTTCGGCGGCTCGACGAACGCCCGGAGAGCCTGCAACGTGTCGTTTGTGACCAGCCCGCGCCACACGAGCGACCACAGGGCGTCGACGACCTCGGTGGGGAAGCCGCCTCCGATGCCAGTGTGGAGGCTCGGGAAGAACGAGGCGCCGTGCTGCTGCAGGTGGTCAATCAGCCGCTGCTCGAGATCGGTTGAAGCAGACGCGTCGCGTGGCTGCAGCAGCAGGCGGAGGTGGTCGGTGAGATAAAGGGCGATGCGCCCGTCTCGATCGCCGAGGGGCTCGAGGCCGACCCATGCGACCTCGCCCGCGGCGACGAGGCGGTCGAGGTCGGCGGGCCGATACCCTTCGACCCGTGCGGGCAGGATCTCCCGCTCCAGCTCCGACGCGGGTACCGGCGCTCCCTGCAACTGCTCGACGACGTCGAGCAACGCGTCGAGCCCGGCGCGTCGCCGCGCCACACCCTGCCACGTAGCCACGAAACGGCACAGTGCTCCCGCGTCCACCGGCTCGACCTGCTTGCGCAGCCGGGCGAGCGAGCGCTCGCGCAGCGTGCTCAGCACATCGCGGCCGCACCATTCCCGCTCGCGCCCGCCAGGCCTGAACTCGCCCTGCAGGACACGGCCCGAAGCGGCCAGAATTGCGAGTGCGGCCTCGACCCCTGGGCGTGGCAGCCCCAGGCGTGCCGCGCAGGTGGCCGTCGTGAAGGGCCCATGTGTGCGCGCGAACCGGTGCACGAGGTCGCCGAGCGGATCGGCGACAGGCTCCAGCAACGCCTTCGGCAGGCCTGCGGGGAGCTGGACGCCCAGTGCGTCGCGATATCGCGCCGCGTCCTCGACGGCCACTACGCGTCGCTGACCGGCGATTGGCAGTTCGATGGCGCGTCGCGCAGCGACGAGCTCGTCGACCGCGTGGATCAGTGACGTGTCCTCGACGCGTGCCGCGACCTCCTCACGCGTGAGATCGCCGACGCGCAGCAACATGTCGTGCAACCCGTCCACGCTGCGCGCGCGGCGATCCTCGTCGAGCGACTGGAGCTGCCGCTCGAGCGTCTCGAGCACGTCGGGATCGAGCAGCTCGCGCAGCTCCGCGTCGCCGAGCAGGTCCCTAAGCTGCGCGTGATCGACCGCCAGCGCCTGCGCGCGGCGCTCGGCCAGCGGCGCATCGCCGTCGTACAGGAACGTGGCGACGTACGTGAAGAGCAGCGACGCGGCGAACGGCGACGGCGTCTCGGTGTCGGCGGTGACGACGCGGATCGAGCCGCGGGCGACGGCCGACAGCGTGTCCACGAGCGCCGGCATGTCGAAGACGTCGCGCAGGCACTCGCGATACGTCTCGAGGACGATCGGGAACGAGCCGTAGCGCGACGCGACCGCCAGCAGATCGGCGGCTCGCTTGCGCTGCTGCCACAATGCCGTCCGCTGTCCCACACGCCGCCGGGGCAGCAGCAGGGCGCGGCCCGCCACTTCGCGAAAACGACCGGCGAACAATGCGCTCGCACCGAGCTCACCGAGAACCTGGTGCTCGACCGAGTCGGGCGACGGC
>Ga0065712_10068025_pt1 | contig 16832 bp, 10 predicted proteins | sample MisRhiReplicate1_FD_59099 | JGI IMG/M metagenome (GOLD analysis project Ga0065712, IMG submission 59099) | Miscanthus rhizosphere microbial communities from Kellogg Biological Station, MSU, sample Rhizosphere Soil Replicate 1: eDNA_1 v3... | ecosystem: Host-associated > Plants > Roots >...
AGAAAGCTCACGAGTTCTATCTGAAACAGGCGCAACTCGACACGTCGAACCCGGTTCCGTTTTATGCGGTCGCTTCCGTCGACTGGATCATGGTTTCCAACAAAGCCGAACCTCCGGCGTTGGATGAACAGATCAAGCTGGTCGACGAAGGCATCACCTACGCCGACAAAGCTCTGGCCTTAAACCAGGATTACGACGAGGCTATGAGCTACAAAAACCTTCTGCTTCGCGAAAAGGCCAGACTGGCCGAAACCGAAGATCAGAAGGCTCTGTTGACGAAACAAGCGGATGACTGGTTCACCAAAGCCCTGGATACTCGCAAGAAGAACCAGGAAAAGAAAGTCAAGGCTGCTCAAGGCATCACTTTGGAAAATCCAAAGTAGTCGCGAAAAGTCCTGATGGGCCCAGCGGTACTAACGCTGGGCCCTTTCTATTTCAGCCCTATAATTGATCTTGATGATCCGTCTGGAGGATATTCTCGCAAAAGTTGATAAGCACCATCCCGGCGACAACCTGGATTTGATCCGGCGCGCATATATCTTTTCCGCCAAGGAACATAAAGGCCAGGTTCGGGCGTCGGGAGAACCTTACCTGACGCATCCCCTCGAAGTCGCCAATGTCCTCGCCGAAATGAAGATGGACGCTACCACGGTCAGCGTCGGCCTGCTGCACGACGTGGTTGAAGACACGCTCGTCTCACTCGACGATGTCGAAAAAATGTTTGGCGCGGATGTCGCGCACATCGTCGACGGCGTCACCAAAATCAGCCAGATTCAATTCACCTCCAAGGAAGAAAAACAGGCGGAGAATTTCCGGAAAATGCTGCTCGCCATGACCGACGATATTCGCGTCATCATGGTCAAGTTCGCCGACCGTCTCCACAACATGCGAACCTTGCAGTATTTGCCCGCGGAAAGGCGTGAAGCCATCGCCCGCGAGACAATGGACATCTACGCACCGCTGGCGAATCGTCTCGGTATGGGCAAAATCCGCGGCGAGCTCGAGGATCTCTCCTTCGCATATCTCGACCCAAAGGCCTACGAGGAATTGAGAGAACAGGTCGAACGAAAGCGCCGGCAGCATGAAACGTTTCTGGCGGAAGTGACCGCTACCGTCGAAGAGAAAATGCGGGAACACGAGATCCCGTGTCACACCGAGTCGCGGATCAAGCGGCTCTATTCGATTCACCAAAAACTCAAAAAGCAACGCATCACGATCGATCGTGTCTACGACATGCTCGCTCTTCGGATCATCACCGACAACGTCAAGAACTGCTATGCCGCGCTCGGTGTAATTCACAACACATGGCGGCCGGTACCGGGGCGTATCAAGGACTTCATCGCCATGCCGCGCCAGAACATGTATCAGTCGCTGCACACATCCGTGATCGCCGGCGGGCACTCGTTCGAGGTGCAAATTCGAACGAACGAAATGCATCGAATCGCAGAAGAAGGAATCGCGGCTCACTGGAAATACAAAGACGGGAAACTCGTCGCCGACAATCGCGAGGATGAGCGCATCACCTGGCTGCGACACCTCGTGGAGTGGCAGCAGGAAATGAAGGACCCTGCGGACTTCATGAGCACCTTGAAGGTCGATCTTTACCCGGAAGAGGTTTACATCTTCACGCCGAAAGGCAAAGTCATCACGCTTCCGCGCGACGCGACTCCCGTAGATTTTGCGTATGCCATTCATACCGAGGTCGGCAATACCTGCGTGGGTGCAAAGATCAACGGCCGGATGGTGCCGCTGAAATCGAAACTCAAGAACGGCGACATTGTTGAGATCGTCACTCAGCCCGGCCACAACCCGAGCCGCGACTGGTTGATGTGGGTGAAGACTTCACGCGCCAGAAACAAAGTTCGCCATTATCTGAACGTCCAGGAAAGCGAAAAAGCCATCGAGCTCGGCCGGAAGATGCTGGAGAAGGAAGCGCGAAAATACAAAACAAATCTTCGCGATGTTCTCGAGAATGCGAAGCTGCGCGATGCTCTCCCGGATTACGGCGCCGCCAAGATCGACGATCTGCTTTCCGCCATCGGCTACGGAAAGATTTCGGCGAAACAGCTTCTCGCCCGCATCTCACCCGACGGAATGAAGGAAGCGCCCGAAGAGGAATCCCGCATCACGTCGGTCGTCAAGCGCGTGCTAGGTTTCGGCAATGAAGCTAAGCTCAAGGTCAAAGGCTTCGACGATTTTCTCGTTTATCGCGCCAAATGCTGTAATCCGATTCGCGGTGAGGAAGTCATTGGGTATATCACGCGTGGCAAAGGCGTGGCGGTCCATTCCAAGAATTGTCCGAATGTCCAGAACCTGTTGTATGACGCCGACCGCAAGATCGACGTCGAGTGGGCGACCACTGCGGCTTCCGCTGAAGCGTATGCCGTTCCTTTGACGATCCTTACAGAAGACCGGCCGGGTATGCTCGCGGAAATCGCCGCGGTCATCTCTGACGTGCATTCGAATATTCTGAACGTCGAAGCGCGGACGGCAGATGAGCGCGGCACGATTGACATCACGGTCGAGATACCGGATATGAAGCATCTCGAACGCGTGATTGCTTCCATCAAGAAATTGGACGGCGTGTACGATGTCAGCCGTTCTTCACGACCTGTGAATACTCCGTCTAAAATTGGAAAACCATCATGAAAAAAACCGTCATCAGGACTCCTCTTTCACCTGCCGCCATCGGTCCGTATTCTCAGGCAATCAAGGCGGGAAATATGATCTTCGTCTCCGGCCAGGTTCCACTGGATCCCGCAACCGGCAATCTGATCGAAGACAGAAGCATCAAAGCCCAGACCCGGCGAGCGCTGTTGAATTTGCAAGGTATTCTGATGGCGAGCGGCGCATCTTTACAGCACGTGGTGAAAACGACCGTATTTATCAGGGACCTGAAAGCTTTCGGCGAGATGAACTCTGTGTACGCCGAGTTCTTCCACACAAGCCCACCCGCAAGATCAACCGTGGAAGTGTCCCGTCTGCCCAAAGACGTGGATGTCGAGATCGACTGTATCGCTGTCGTTGATTGAGACCGGCAGAGGTATCCGAATTAGGAAAATGCTCAAGCAAGCGATTTTGCCCCGCCTATCCCAGGAGGGGCAGTTCCTTGCAACGCCCCGTCTCATTGCGTGGCTAAAAGCCAAATCCACCCTTACTTCAGGCGTTTCTTGAATCTGACATCCAAGCTTTTCGCGTCCGTTTCGTCTCTGGACGCGATGACGGATACGTTCTTCGAAACAAAGTATTCGATCTGGATGATATCTGTCAGATCCAACTGACTGCTTTGTGTCAAATCTCTCGAGTAGGTGACTGAGAGGTCCTTCGTCACCTGATACTCATACGTCAATCGAATCGCGGCCTGGTTCCTCGCCGCAAGTAAGGAAGGGTCTGGTCCGACGCGAATATTACCGATGCCGAGCCGATTGATTGCTCCGCCCCCGATCCGCTCCTGCAGAAGGTCCGACAGAATGGACGCCGCGCTGCCTTTGAACAATTGTTCCTCGGTTACCGGACCCGCACCGGATTGCAGCAGCTCTTGCCGTGTCTTGCCGCCGGCGATGAGATTGACGATATCGATCTGAGGCAGTGGCGGATCGGATCGCATATTAAGGCGGATTTGATCGCCGCGTCCCGTGACAGCCAGAATGACTCGATAATCGCGAATGTCGGTTTCTGCCTGCAAATCCACGACCGGTTCAATCCGCAACGGGTTCACGAAATCCACATTTCCGCGCGTGATCGTGTATTTCTTGCCCTGAAACGTCATCGTTCCGCCGCTGGCTTCCACGTGCCCCGTTAATGCGGGATGTCCAGCAGTTCCTTTGATGTCGATATCGACGCGCGCTTCGACGTCGGCGAGCTCATTCTGGATCGTGATATTCCGGCCTCCTTCGATATGAAGCGCGAGGCGAAGCTGGTCGAGCTGCGACGGCCCCTGAATCGTTGTCGGTCCGGTGACCATCGCGAGAAAGTCTTCGAAGCTGCTGCGGTATTCCATTCGCTGGATTTTCAGATCGCCTTCCAGGATTGGAGCAGTGCTCGTACCTCGCAGAACCAAAGCGCCATCAAGCACCGTTCGCAGACCTTCCGGATATCGAATGCGAACGTTATTGGTTTCGATACGGATGTTCATGCCCTCAATCTGTGCCTGCTGAAGCGCCAGATTCCCTTCCAACCGAACAGTGCCACCGCCCATCACACCTGACATGTTGTCCAGCCGCACGCGGTTGCCTTCAAAAGCCAGTTCGCCATTGAGGTCGGTGAGACTCGTAAAGAAACCCGGCTTGGTCAATGAAGCCTTGGATACCTGGGCACGGCCAGATAGATCAGGATTCTGCGCAGTTCCGCGGATGTGGCCATTGACATTGATGGTTCCTGCCGTTTCGAACTGCGTCGTGGCCGCGGCGAGCAGTTTCAAATCGATCTGACCTTCGACGTCGAGATTTAGAGGTGTGTTTTCGGTTAGACCAATCGTGCCGCCGATCGTGGCCGACGTTCCATCGCCAGTCAGGATAATGTTCGATACCGTCAATCGTTCGGGATTGAAATCAAATGTGAAGGGTTTGGAGATTAGGATGTTGCGTCCCTGGATAACACCCTCTGCGGTATCGATCTGTCCCTCGCCGCGAACTTTCGCCGGATCATTCAGCAGCCCGTTCAGAACCGCCGTGCCTGTCGCTTTCAAGGTTCCCTGAGAGAGTCCGACGATCTGTTCGAGTGCGTACTGGGTGAATTTGGCGTTTGCGGTGAAGGGGTATCCTGCGCCCGCGGCGTTAACTTTCACATCCAGACTCAAATTCCGCGCAGCTTCGATGGAGGCATTCACGTTCGACCCGGAGGACGTGACGTTGACACGCACCATCGGAAACACTTCGCTCTTGAAGGCAAGATTCTCAATGACACCAGTACCCTTCACGTTGGGTTGTTTAAGCGTCCCGTCGCCTTGAAGGTCAGCTTGGCGAATCGTTCCCTTGAGGGCATCAGGCAGACCGATCCATCGGATCGAATCGAAGTTGACTGAAGAAATTCTCGCCGCGAATCTAACCGCCTCGGAGGTCGGATTGTAGGTCACGTTCCCCGACAGTGACGATCCGTTGCGCGTGATCTGGAGAGCAGAGAGATCGATAAGTGGATCGAAATATCGCAGATGTCCGGACGCATTACCAACGTCACGGTCGTCAATCACAAGATTGGTAGCGCGCAGATCTCCTTCGACTTTCATCGGATCGAACGAGGTCAACCGCATTCTGCCGGCGAAGGTGCCGCCGATTTTACGATCCACAAACGCTCGCAGGTCTTCAGCAAATACTCGGTCCGCCTGGATGTCGAGGTCGGCCGGCGAACCGTTGAGCGCCGTTGTTCCGTTGACCACGATCTCCGAGCGGCCTTGCCGCAAGCGAACGCGCTCGAGGTCGGCGATCTCCGTCAACGTGTCTAGCCGCAGATGGCCGGCTGCATCCTCAATCGTCCACTTTTTCTGATACGAGTGATTTTTCAGCGTGAAGTTGCCGGTCAATACCGGTGTCTTGATCGGCCCTGTTAGAGTGCCATCGAATGTACCGGCGCCATTCGCATCGTCGTATATGAAATCGGCGTCCCGCAGGTCGGTCGAATCCATCACTACTTTGAGATCAGCGTTTTTCTCAGCAATCACGCCATCCGCTTGGATGTGCGTGGAACCGAATCGCACGTCTCCATTGCTGACGCGCGCCTGACCGGGTGTGATCTGATACCCGGTCGTACCTTCGATGGGGAGCGGCACAACGCCTGCAACCGACGGCGGGGTATATGGCTTGAAGTTCGCGTTGCCGGCGAATAGATAACGCTCCATCTTTCCTTCAAACCAGCCGTTTAATGTGCCAGTGACGTTTGAGTAAATTCGATACTTCGGATCCCAGGGATATGAATTTGCCAGTGCTGCCGCATCAATACCGCTGTATCCCAAGTCCAGGACGATCCGGGATTCGCCGGGGATATTTTCAATTGCTGCGCTGCCGGTTGCCGACCCGCCAAAGATATTTGTGCGCAGATTGTGGAATGCGGCGCGTTTTTCCGGGAAATAGTAGCTGTAGTCGGAACGGAATTCTTTTGTGGTCCAGTCGTTGAATGTAATCGAGTCGGATGTAGCGGTCCCTTTGCTGAAAAAGTATCCACCCGAGAATTCCAGGAAACCTGCAACGTCGGCCATCCCGGCGAATTTTTCTTTTTGAAAGAAGTAATTCAAGAACGGGACGTCGACTGTTCCGGTGTAGTCGAGCTTCCCGTTTATGGTCCTCCTTAAAAGGTCGTTAATTTTTCCCTGCATCTTGAGCAGCGATTTGCCGGTTTGGAGGTGGAGGCGATGCGCGATCAGCGTACCGACCGTATAGTCCATGTCGGCGTCGAAGGTGTATGGAATCGTAGGGCTGTCCTGGCTAATGTACTGTCCGTCATAGCGCAGATGCGATGTCAGGACATTCGTCGTGCTCCTGTAGCTTAAATCGGCCGCGAGGTCCGCCAGGGCGAAGTCAACATTGATCCGACGTTCATTGAGGAAAGCAGCGCCGTCGACAAATCTGAAGTTATCAATCGCGATTTCAAAATCGAACGACCCGCGAGGTCCACGCTCTGGCGGCGTTGGGAAATTGGTTTTACCTTTCTCGTCCATAAAGATATGAAATTCGGGTCTGGTGAGAGTGAGTTCGAACAGATCGAGCTTTTTTTGAAACAAGCTGCGGAAGTTGATCCCCACGTCGATGGCTGGAAGTGCTGCCAACGGTGGACCGTTCCGCGGTTCCAGTCCCCGCAGAATCAAACCTCCGAGATGCACACGCTGCCGGCGCAGGCTCCAGTTGAAGTCGTCCAAGGTGACTTCGGCGCCGGTCTGCTTTTCGATCTGCCGAACAATGTATCCGCGAGCTTCCCTTTCAAAGCTTGGTGAATTGATATAGATCACCAGGCCACCCACCAACACAACGAAGGCGAGTGCGATAAAGCTGAGCAGGGCAATAACCCTTCTCTTAGTCAAAAATCTCAATATCGCTCCTTCGCCGGATTGCTGTGAGCCATGACTCAACTTCGTGCGCTGCCCTTTCCTGAATGACGCTGTCACGAATCAGGTCCGTGACTTGTGAAAGGGGGGGAACTGGACCTCCTTTTTGCTGCGCCGCCGGCACGAAGACTTTGTTGTAGTATTCGGCGACCTCTGCGTCCGTCGCCCTGAGAAATTGCCGGAAACGCAGTTCAAAGAATTCGTCGGCGCGCAAGCGTCGGCGAACGGCATCGCGCACATCATTGGCCGGCACGCCGGACAGATCGGTCAACTCTTTCATCACCTCGTCGACCTCAGCTTCGGTGACGTCGACGCCGAAAAACAGGGCGATCTGCCCTTCGATCAACTCTGCGTCAACGAGCTCGCGCACCAATTGCTTCTGGTCGATGGCTGGATATTTAAGGACCGTACGAACACGCTCGGCTCGACGTACGTCGCTCAAGGTAATGACGTGGTTGTTCACGACGGCCATAATGCGGTCGATGATCTCTGCGCCGGCCGCATCGGCGGTGAGAACCAGCAAGAGCAGCAATGGAAGAGTTCGTCGCATCAGAACATGTTTCCTAGTGTGAAGAAAAACTGGAACCGCTCTTCACGCGTGCCACCAGGTCTGATTCGCGGGTGCAGGTTAATGCCCATGTCGAACCTGACGGGTCCCACTGGCGTGTTGTACCGAAGTCCAGCTCCCACCGAATTCGTGTAATTGTTCAATTCGGCCGGAGTCAGAGTCTGGAACGCGTTTCCGCCGTCATAGAAAAGAGCCGCTCCAAGGTCCTTCAGGCGAAAAACCGGCACTGGAAATCGGTATTCGACGTTCACGATCGCCAACGTATTGCCACCCCGTTCCGGGCCCGCCTCGTCCAAATCGAAACCGCGCAAAGTGTTGACGCCGCCAGCAAAAAACCGCTGCGTGAGCGGAAGAATTTGGGTTACCCCGTACGGGTTGTTCCAGCCAAGCCTGAGGGAATTAGCCCATACCCCTTTCCCGACCGGCTTGAACCATAACGATTGACTGGTAAACGAAGTGAAATTGACCTCCGACCAGTACAGACGGCTGGCCACCTGAAACGTCGAGTTTTGGAATGTTCCTTTTGTTGGATAAACGATGTTGTCGCGATGGTCTCGAACGAAGGCCGTTCCGAGCAACGAAATTTGGATCGTGCCTGTTTCACCCTCAAGTGGACGCTCAATAAATCGCGGATCCTCGAGGTTAACCGTTTGATAGCTGCCCAAAAAGGTGAGCGTGCGAGCCTGGCTGAGACGTTTCAGCACTTGCAGTGAAAAGTTCCACTGGGTCGTGTTTAGCTCTTTCACGGTGGGGAAACAGTTCCTGCAGCGGTCAAAGAAAAGGGATGCGATTCCTTCCAAATCCCGATTGAACAGCCGGGGTTCCTGGTAAGTCCACTGGGCTTGCTGCTCGCGGATGCTGCCGCGCAACCGGAGCGTGGTCGAGCGGTCGAGCCCGAACAAGTTGGAATGCGTGATTTCGAGAGTCCCGCGCAGCTGCTCGCGCTCCTGATAACCAATGCTGGGCGCAAGCAGGATTGGCTTGGCGTCTTCGACCTGAATCAGAATGTTTCGAATGTCGGGTTGATTCTCCTGCAGCGGGACAATATCAACACGCGAGAAGAGACCCGTCGCGTACAGGCGTTGTTGCGATTCCAGAATGGCTTCCGGATTGTATGGTGTTTGCTCGTAAAGTTTGTCGTATCGCCGAACGATCTTGTCTTTGGTAATCGTGTTTCCCGAAACGAAGATCTTTCCGATCTTGTAAGACGGACCTTCGCTGATCTGGAACGCCACCTGAGCGCCGCCGTTTGTGACATTCCGTTGCGTCTGCGTTTCTACACGCGCATCCGGAAAGCCCTTGTAGTAATACATCGTCGTCAGGGCGGTGCGTGCTCGCTCGACCGCAACCGGAGTGTAGATGTCGCCCTCCTTCAAACCGGTACGGTCCCTCAGTTCGGCTTCGTTCACCTCAGCGTTGCCCTTGAAAGTAATGACGTCGATCGGCAGTTGCTGTCCTTCGGTAATGTTGATGGTGATTTTCAGCGAGTGATCAGTCTCGACCGTTGACGGCACAACTTGTGTGCCTTCGAAACCAGCATTGACGTACATCGCCTGGATCGTTCGAATGTCCTGATTGAGAAGATCGGGACTATAAGTGCCGGAGCTGAAGGTCCCCGCCGAGTGCACCTTCATGCGCGACTTGATTTCGGATTCCTTGAAATATTGATTGCCTCTTATGTCGACGTCGGTGATGCGGTGCTTCTGACCAGGGGTCACGTGATAATTGATCTGGACCGCATTGTCGAACTCCGCATCAATTCGCTCGGCAGTAACGGTCGCCTCGAAGTAGCCGTGCTGTTGCACGTACGTTCGAATGTTGTTGCGGCCTTCTTCAATCAGATCCGCGTCTACGGCGCCTTCTTCGAACACGGGTACGAGCGTTTTGATCTTGTCTTCGTCGATCTGGAACCCGATCACTTCCACAAGGCCGAACAACCCGGGGTCCACTGTCAGGTTCAGATCGACTTGATTGCTACCCAGGTTGAAGTCCTTCGCCACGTCGACGCGGGTATTCAAGAACGCGCCGGCCTTCAACTTGACGAACTTCTCTCGAATTCTTCGAATGCCTGCGTCGAATTCGTCTCCGGCGAAGACGTCGCCCGGTTTCAAACCAAACGCATCCAACATTTCCTTCCGGTCGAATGTTTCCTCGCCTCCGGTAATGGCAACCGATCCGATTGTGGCTTTACCTCTGGTTGTGACGTTCAACGTGACGGTGGCGAGGCGAGTGGTGTCGTCAAACCGAACGTCGGGCGTGACGATGGCGTCGAAATATCCTTCGGTCTTTAGTAAGTCGGCGGTATCGGTCGCAATGCGGTTGACGACGGTGTTGGAGAAGCGGTCGCCGAAAGGAAGCCGCAGCAGTCCGGAGAGTGACCGGTCAATAAGGTCCTCCGGCACCAATCGGAAGGTGCTGAAGAAATAGAAGGGACGAACCTGGAACTCAAGTTTGGTCGTACCTCCCCCGGCATCTTGGGCATCGACCGCAACGAAGCTGTACTGCCCGGTATCGTAAAGGGCCTGGATGGCGGCCCGGACGTTTTCTTCGGTAATGATGTCGCCGGTTCGAAGAGGGATAACCTGCAGGTCGGATTGACTGAGGGCGCCGGTCAGGGTCAGGCTATTAACCCGAGTTCCGTAGAACCGCTGCTGCCCAAAAGTGACCACAGGTAGCAACAGGAGGAATATCAGGCACCGCACCGTCATAGTTGGTTAGACGCCGCAGAATCGTTCCATTCAATGATTTAAAACGAGTCTGAGGAATAGTCTGGCGGTTTTTGGCCTTCGTCGGCCGGGTTCAGGCCTTCGTGATCCTGCCGGACCGGATGCAGTTGGTGCAAACGCGCATCCTTTTGTGTGTCTTCCCTTCAATAACTCGGACCTGCTGCAGATTGGGATTCCACCGACGCTTGGTCAGGTTGTGCGCGTGGCTCACCCGATGTCCGTAGATGGGACCTTTATCACAAATTTCGCATCGCTGCGCCATGACGAAAAACTCTCCGTTTCCTTATGCTTACTGGCTGCGCCCTATTGGGGCTTGCATTAAAAGTCAGACTCAGGAGTATAGCATACGGAGCACGGACCTTTCGCGTCCGGACGTGCTACAATGGCCGTTATTCTTTAAGGGATTGGAGTCCTTCCGTGAGATCAATTTTGAGTCTGGCGGCACTTGCCGCCCTGCTAGTCACCGCTTCTTGTAGTTCTGAGACCACCGCGTCTGCCGACGTCGCGGCCCGCGTCAACGGCAAAGAAATCACCATGGCCGAGTTGGAGAAGGAATTCCAGACCCGCACGAGTACCGAGCAGCCGCCGTCCAATGAAGAGGCCCAGGATCTGAAGCTTCAGTTACTCAACCAGATGATCAACGACCGTATCGTCATGGAAATGGCCACCAAAGCGGGCCTGACCGCGACTGATGCCGAAGTTGACGTCAAGTTCAACGAGTTCAAGAGCCAGGGAACTGAAGAGCAGCTTCAAGAAACGCTAAAACAGCAGAAAATGTCGGTCGATGACGTTAAAGCGGAAATGCGGAAACGGCTGACGATCGAAAAGCTCGTGAATAAGGAAATTACCTCCAAGATTTCGGTGTCCGAAGCTGAGATCAAGGCGTTCTTCGACAAGAACAAAGAAAACTTCAACCTGCCCGAGGGCTTCCACATTGCGCACATTCTCGTGACGCCGGATGTTGTTCCCGAACTCAACAACGGGAATAAGGACGACGCGAAAACACCTGAAGAAGCGCGAGCCAAGGCAGCCCGACTGCTCCGCGAAGTGCAGACCGGCCAGGATTTTGCGACACTCGCACGCGGCTTTTCGGAAGACCCGTCTACCGCCCCCGCAGGCGGCGATTTGAACTTTCAGTCGATCGACACGATCGGTAATACCGCTCCGGCATTAGCTGCTGCCGTCAAGCGCATGAAGGTCGGCGAAACGTTTCCGCAGATCATCGAAACTCAGTTCGGCTTTCACATCCTGAAGCTGCTGGAGAAGGATCCAGGCGGGCAAAAAGAGTTGTCCGATCCACGCGTCCAGGCCCAGGTTCGACAAGTGATCTTCAACCGGAAAGACACGCTGTACAAAAACGCGTTTTCCGCGAATCTGCAGAACGGCGCCCAGATCACCAATTATCTGGCCCAGCGCATTCTCGAAAGCGCCGGCAAAGCACAGTAGTAGTCCGTGAAATCCGTGTAATCCGTCGCCGCGGATTACACGGATTACTCAATCGAAGCCAACAAATCACCCGAATTAACCGCCACGCCCTCTGCAACACTCAACTTTCGCACAACGCCTTTCTTCGGTGACTTGATCTCGTTCTGCATCTTCATTGCTTCCATCACAAGCAATCCCTGATTGGCGTTCACTTCTGCTCCCTCTGCAACAAGGAGACGCACGACCTTTCCCGGCATTGGGGCACGCACTTGTGCCAAGCCTTCGTGGCCACGATGAGCGGCTTTCTTCAAAGCGCTGCGCGCGTCCACAATCTCGACCGGCAGACTTTGGCCGGCAATAGAAACTGTGAAGGTTTCGCCAGCCGACGTCACTCTCACTTCGATCGATTGGTTTTGCAGATTGAACCAATAGACACCGGGCTCGACATTGCTCGATTCGAGCGTGTATTGACGATTGCCGATTCGGGCTTCGATCGTACCGTTCTTCGCCTCGAACTCAATCTCGATGGATTTGCCGTCGACAACTGCGGTGTACTTCATCGCCGCCTCAATCCGCCTAAGCGGCCCGCCGTTTTCCAGGGATTCGAAGGCGTGCCGTTCGATGTTCCGGCTGGAATCGTTCGGTTGGAATACTGAAGTGCAGCCGCAAGGACTGCCAGGTCGTGATGCACTTCGGGAATCGGTTGTGAACCGTTTCGGTTTGTGAACCACCGATCGAGAAAACCGGTGTCGAAGAGTCCTTGCTGGAAATTCGAATCTTCGAGAATCTCGAGAAAGAAGCCGATGTTCGTTTTGATCCCGCCTACGTAGTACTCCTGTAGCGCACGTTTCATGCGGCCGATCGCTTCGTCGCGGTTCGCTCCCCAGGCTACGAGCTTCGAGATCAGCGGGTCATATTCAATCGGAACAGTCCAGCCTTCGTACACGCCGCTGTCGTCGCGAATGCCCGGACCGCCCGGTGTTTGCAGCTGCGTGATCTTTCCGGGTGAAGGAAAGAAATTGTTGTCGGGATCCTCGGCATACACGCGGCATTCGAGTGCCGCGCCGCGCATCATCACGTCCTCCTGCTGCAGGGGCAGCTTTTCGCCGCGCGCCACTTGCAACTGCAGTTTGACCAGATCGAGCCCCGTGACCATCTCAGTGACGGGATGCTCGACTTGCAGCCGAGTGTTCATTTCCATGAAGTAAAACTGCATGTTTTTATCGACGAGGAACTCGACCGTTCCGGCGTTGTAATACTGCGCAGCCCGAACTACTTTCAGTGCGGCCTCGCCCATCCTGCGACGCAGGTCAGGGGTCATGATCGGAGAAGGACACTCTTCGATGACCTTCTGGTGACGCCGCTGGATCGTGCATTCTCTTTCACCCAGATAAACCGCATTTCCGTGGTGGTCGCCAAGGACCTGAATTTCGACGTGGCGAGGTTGTTCGACGAACTTTTCGATGTAGACCGCGGAATCACCGAAAGCGGCGAGGGCTTCCGAGCGCGTGTTGCGGAAGGCGCTTTCAAGCTCGTCCGCGCCGCGGACCAGGCGCAGTCCCTTTCCGCCGCCTCCCGCCGACGCCTTCAGCATAATTGGGAAACCGACGGAATCCGCGATGCGTCGGGCCTCGGCTTCAGATTCCACGGGATCAAGCGTTCCGGGCACCATTGGCACGCCGTATTGCGCCGCTGCGCGCCGCGATTCGACCTTCGATCCCATCAGGCTGATCGAGGCAGCCGAGGGGCCTATAAAAGTGATTCCGGCATCCGCACAAGCCTTCGCAAAGCCCGCGTTTTCAGCAAGAAAGCCATATCCCGGATGGATTGCCTGAGCCTTCGCGCGGCGAGCTACATCGATGATCTTGTCTATCACCAGGTAGCTCTCTCGTGAGGGCGCCGGTCCGATGTGAAACGCCTCGTCCGCCATACGCGTGTGAAGTGCGCCACGATCGACGTCGGAATACACGGCCACCGTAGAAATACCAACTTCGCGGCACGCCCGAATAACACGGACCGCAATTTCACCCCGATTTGCGACTAAAACCTTCGTAAACACGGCAAAGATCATACGAACACGCTTCCGTCTTGGCTAGTCCTGCGTCAAAATGCTCCAGTCTCGTCCCCTGGAGGCATTATGCGGCGATTAACTCTCGCTCTGGCCGGAGCGGGTTTCTTGAGTTCTGTCCTGTACGCACAATTAAAGGTCGACGTCGCTCTGATCAACGTCGTCGCAACGGTGACAGACGAGAAAGGACGATACGTCGATGGCCTGACTAAGGACGATTTCATCATTCAGGAGGACGGTCAAACCCAAACCATCTCCCACCTCACCCAATCCAACGATCTACCTGTCAGCGTCGGCGTGACCCTCGATACCTCCGGAAGCATGGAACGTAAGATCAGCACCGCTACCAATGCCGTCGAACGATTCATCCGAACTATTCATGAGGATGACGACATCTTTCTCATGACTTTTTCGGATCGTCCGATGCTGCGGCAGGATTTCACAGCCGACCGCGAGAGGCTTGCCGGCGCGCTGCGCCGCGTTACGATCGGCGGCGGCACGGCGCTTTACGATGCGCTCGAAGAAAGTCTGATGAAGATGAAGAGCGGCGCCCACGACAAGAAGGCGATACTTTTGATTACCGATGGTGAAGACACCTCCAGCCGCCTCACTTACGACGAAGCTTTGCTTGCCGTGCGCGAATCCGAAATGCTTGTTTATTGTGTTGGAATTTCGCCGGCGGCTTACACGATGAGTGAAGGTTATCCGCAGACCACGCCTCCAACGATGCCCGGCCCAAGCCCCCGGCGGAACCCGCCAACTCGAGGCGGTGGTGGTGGCATGGGTATTCCGTTTCCCAACGGTTTGCCTTTCCCGATTCCGATTCCTGGCCGAAGACCTTACGCACTCGAAATGCAAAGACCACAGCGTCCGAACCCGTCCATCAATCGCGACAGCGTGGATATGGAAGTGTTGCGCGGTTTCGCTGATGCCAGCGGTGCGAAAGCCTGGCTGCTTTCCGGAACCTGGACAGATGGCCGCGGGAACCAGGTGGAACAGATCCTCGACGAGATCGCGTCGGAACTTCGCAATCAGTACAGCATCGGTTATTACCCGACGCACGCGCTGCAGGACGGGAAGTGGCACCGTATCTCGATTAAAACGAAAAACCCGCGTTACCTGGTCCGCGCCCGCAAAGAGTACTTCGGAAAGTAGGAGCTCACATTGTGGGGCGTCGTCGGAACCACTTGGCGTCCTGTTCGTAGGCATGAGCTGCGCGTAACAGCGTGGCTTCATCAAACGGCGCGGCCGCGATCTGCATGCCGATCGGCATTCCTTCCTTCGTGAATCCGCAAGGAATTGAAACGCACGGTGAGCCTGTGATGTTGAAGTGCCGTGTGAATCGCGTCAGCGCCACTCCGACTGGTTCTTGGCCTTGACCGCGCGGCACGGTCGACTGGTCGATGCGCGGAGGTGGCACGGGAAGCGTCGGTGTGACGATAACGTCCGCTCGCTTTAGCGCATCACGGCATTCATTCTTCATCAGTGTCCGGGCCCGCTGGGCGCGCACATAGTCCACCGACAGCAACAACCGGCCGACTTCGAACCGGCCACGCACATCCGCGCCGTAGTCCTGGCCGCGCGTCTGTAGATACTCCTCATGGAATGAAAACGCTTCGGGCGAGGCGATCTGACTCCAGATTCCGCGCTGCATTGTTGCGGTTTGCAGATCAACTTCAATCAGACTTGCGCCGAGCCTTTCAAAGACCTTCAACGCCGCTTTCATCGCGGCATCCACTTCAACGTCCAGTTCTTCGAAGAAGTACGACTTCGGAATGCCGATGCGCAATCCCCTGATGTTTCCGGTCAGGGCGTCCACGTACGACGGGACCGGTCGATTTCGGCTGTACGGATCCAGCGGATCGTGACCCGCGATCACGCTAAGGAGGATCGCCACATCCTCGACTGTTTGCGCCATGGGGCCCGGATGATCGAGCGACCACGACAGCGGGACCACACCGTGGAGGCTACACCGTCCGTACGTTGGTTTCAGTCCGACAATCCCGCAAACCGAGGCTGGAATCCGAATCGAGCCGCCAGTATCCGAACCCAAAGATCCAAATCCGAGTGCGAGCGCCACCGCACTTGCCGAACCGCCGCTCGAGCCACCGGAAATGTAATCCGGATTCCAGGGATTTCTGGCTGTACCGAAGTGCGGATTGATTGTGGTTACGCCGAACGCGAACTCATGCATGTTCACTTTGCCGACAATCACCGCTCCGGCATCTTTCAACTTCCGCACTACAGTCGCATCTTCAGCAGGAATGCGATCGGCGAACACTTTGCCGCCGGCTGTTGTCCGCACACCTTTCGTGTCGTAGAGATCCTTCAATGAGACCGGCACACCATTAAGCGGCTCACTGGCGGAGTTCTTCTCGACAGATCGCGCGCTTTCCAACGCCTGCTCGGCAGTGATCGTGATGAACGCTCGCATTCGATCGTTCAAACGCTGCACGCGGTCAAGCACTGCTTCCACGAGTTCGACCGGTTTGATCTCCTTGTTGCGAATCAATCGCGCGGCGGAGGCCAGAGTCAGCTTTTTCAGATCGCTGTCGTTCATTTGTTACTCCTCACTCCGCTTCGAAAACATTCGCGGGCACGGCGGATCGGATATCGGCTTCGCGAACGGCACGGGTATCTCGGGCAACCGCATCGTAATTGGCTGCCATTTCGGCCAATTGTTCATCAGGTATGGTCCAGCCGGCCGCTTCCGCTAATTTTTTCACTAACTCGATATTCGGATTTGATGGGCTCATGAAGAACTCCGAAAGGAATAGAAACAATAAACAGTAGCAGCAACAAAACCTCGGAATCTCCGAAGTTGTATTGAAAAAGACCCGACACGACAAATCCCGTCAGCGCGGAAATGGCGGACAGGACGATCCATCGCGTACCGTCGTCCGCCGCTTTCAAAAGGCGCACCAGCCCAGCATACAACTCGAGGAGAAACCAAATAAACGCCGCGAAACAAATCAGGCCGCGTTCCGCCGCGATCTGTAAGAAGTTATTTTC
>Ga0065712_10068026_pt1 | contig 16806 bp, 14 predicted proteins | sample MisRhiReplicate1_FD_59099 | JGI IMG/M metagenome (GOLD analysis project Ga0065712, IMG submission 59099) | Miscanthus rhizosphere microbial communities from Kellogg Biological Station, MSU, sample Rhizosphere Soil Replicate 1: eDNA_1 v3... | ecosystem: Host-associated > Plants > Roots >...
GCATCACCTCGGAAGCACCTTCGGTGATCATGCGGCTGCGCTGATCGACGAACCACTTTGCCAGCGGCAGGTCCAGAGTTAAGCCGATGCCGCCGTGGATTTGTAGAACGCGGTCGACCACGCGAAACGACATTTCATCGGCAAATAGCTTTGCCATGTAGGCTTCGTTGCGAATGTCCTGCTTCTGGTCGTTTTTCCAAGCGGCTTGATAGACCATCAGTCGCGCCGCGTGCAGCTCGACATAAGAATCGGCGAGTTTGAACGTAATCCCCTGCCGTTCCGCCAACGGCTTCCCGAACGTGACACGCTCCTTGGAGTAGCGTGCGCCCATTTCGATGCAGCGTTCCGCGACTCCCAAAGCGCGCGCGCCGTGCTTCAGCCTGCCGATGCCCAACCACTTTTGCGCGAGCTTGAATCCTTCCCCTTCTTTGCCGACGAGGTTTTCTGCCGGAATTTTCATATCGTCGAAGGTAATATGCCAGGGCTCCTCGCCCATCATCGTTTTGTAGCGCGTCACGAGCGTCAGTCCCGGCGTCTTCATGTCGACCATGAAGCAGGAAATGCCGCCGTGTGCACCCTTCGCCGGATCGGTCACTGCCATTAGCTGGCCGAAATCCGCTTCGCCGGCGCCGGTGATAAAGCGTTTGGTGCCATTGACGATGTAATAGTCGCCCTGCCGGACCGCATGGGTTTTCATCGATGCCGGGTCCGAACCCGCGTCGGGCTCGGTCTGCATGAAGCAGAGCTTCTTTTCGCCGTTTCTGATCGGATCCAGAAAACGTTTCTTTTGCTCATCGTTGAGCGCATAGAGTATGGGTCGGATCTCGGGCCCGAAGATTCCCTGTCCGCGCGACGGCAATGCAACCGTGCGCGCCAATTCCTCCCATACCAACACCTGCGCGAGGCTGCCCAGTCCGCTGCCGCCGTATTCCTCGGGTACGTCGAACATCCATAGGCCCATTTCCTTGGTTTTCTTTTCCAACTGTTCGCGAATATCGGGCTTCAATTCCATATTCTCGATCGTATGCATCTCGATCGGAATCAGTTCTTTGTCGACAAACTTCCGCACTGTGTCTTTGAGCATCTGCAGCTCTTCGGGCAGATTGAAATCCATGCTTATCCTCCGAAGCGACTACTAACGTTCAATTCGCTTCGCTCCGTTACAGCAGTTCAAACCGTTCAACCGCTTCGCTCTGTGAAGTCGGTTTGAACTTCTTGAACGGCTTGAACGTTTTAAACGGCTATTTCTTTTCTTCAACCTTATACGACCCCAACCCTGGCCGGTACTCTTTGCGCGCGAACTGCTGCAGACCGGGTCGCCCGCCGATGGCTGCTTTCGCTTTATCCGAAATCAACCCTGATATTTCGTACGCCACGTCGGGATTCGAGTAGAAGGTATAGTACCACGCTTCTTTGACAGCGTTCAGCGCTGAGGGTGCTTTTTCCTTGAGGTTGTTCGCTATATCCATCACCTCTTTGTCCAAATCGGCGCGCGGCACCGCCTTGGTGATCAAGCCGATGCGCTCCGCTTCTTTGGCGTTCATGGTTTTCCCTGTCAACGCATAGTAAAGCCCGTGCTTCGGCTGCAGATGTTCCGTCAGGACGATAGTGACTTCACCGCCTGGGAAATGGCCGAAATTGACTTCGGAGAGACCGAACTGCACGTCGTCCGCCGCAATCGCGATATCGCAACCCGTGACCACGGTAAAGCCGCCGCCAAACACCCAGCCGTTGATTTTCGCAATCACCGGCTGCGGCATCTTGCGCAATATTTCGTTCCGCCACTGTCGCGATTTTTCCCTTACCTCGTCGCGTACACGATCCGGTTGCGAATCCATTTCAATGAAGTACTGCTTCAGATCCTGACCGGCGCAAAAGCTTTCGCCGGCGCCGGTGATCACGATCACTCGGGTTTCCTTGTCGTATTTGAGATCGGTCAAGCAATCATACATTTCACGATGCAATTGCGGGCTCATGGCATTGCGTTTCTCGGGCCGATTCAAGGTAATCGTCGTGATGCCATCTTGCTTATCCACCAGCAGAGTCTGATAAGTTGCCATTCGTTATTCCTCCTGATTGGCGCTGAAATATTTTCTACTCAGGTCCTACTCTAGAACTGATCGAACTGTCAATCGTGCATGGTAAATCGGGTCCCCGGATGGCGTGGTAGACTTGAAACAGCCGGATTTGATACGATAGGAAATCGCAGAAGGAGGTCTCCATGCCGCCACGCTCGATTGGTTCAGGCGCTATTTCCTTTGGTTTAGTGTCCATTCCCGTCAAGCTCTACGTTGCGACTTCATCGCAAGCGCCGAGCTTTCATCTGCTGCACGCGAAATGCGGCAACCGCATCCGTCAGCAACGCGTCTGCCCGGTTGACGATGAAGTGGTAGAGCGCGAGCAGTTGGTAAAAGGCTATGAATTTGCCAAGGACCAATACGTCCGCGTCACCGATGATGAGCTGAAAGCACTCGAAGGCGAGGCTTCCGAAGCGATTGAAATTTCGGAATTCGTGCCGCTCTCGAAGGTAGATCCGATTTATTTCGAGCGCAGCTACTATCTCGGACCGGATAAAGGCGGCGAAAAGGCCTACCGTCTGCTCACCGATACGATGACGCAGGTCGGCAAGGTCGCGCTAGCGAAATTTGTCATGCGCGGCAAGGAAAATTTGGTGATCGTCCGCGCCGCCCAAAAAGGCCTGATGATGCACACCATGTACTTCGCCAACGAAGTGCGCAGCTTCGACGAGATTCCCAAAGGCGAGTCGGCCAAAATCACCGGCGCGGAAACCAGCCTAGCGATCCGTCTCATCGACGAGTTGTCGAACGACGAATTCGAGCCGGAAAAATACCACGACGAATACTCGGAGCGAGTCTTGAAACTCGTCAACGAGAAAGCCGAGGGCAAGGAAATTACTCTTGCACAACCTGTCGCGCAACGCGGCCAGGTCATCGATTTGATGGCGGCGCTCAAAGAAAGTCTGGAGAAAACCGGACCACGGCAGAAGCGCCCTGCGGTCGGCGCAAAGCCGGCGGAGCCTGAAAAGCCGAGAAAAAGAGCCTCCTCAAAGAAATGAAGCTCTTCTCCACGTCGGACGTGGCGAAAATTCTAAACTTACCGGATCGTCGGATCCGAACCTTCGTCCGCGCCGGATTTCTCGCGCCGGCGCGCGACAAGACCAAGTCGCTTCAATTTACGTTTCAAGATCTGCTGTTTTTGAAAACCGCCAAGAGCCTGCTCGCCTCGCATGTTCCGGCAAAAAGAATCGTGCGCATCCTTTCTTCTCTTAAACGGCAATTGCCTGACGAGCAACATCTATCAAGTGTCAAGATCTATGCCGATGGTCGCAGAGTGGTGGTCTGGGACGGCCAAGCGTGCTGGCAACCCGACTCAGGACAGTTTCTGTTCAATTTCGATGCGCGCAGCGTCATCGGCGCAATAAAGCTTCCGCCGTCGAAACGCGCGAAAAACGACCTTGGCGCCGATTACTGGTTCAAGCTCGGCACCGAGCTCGAAGCGACTTCAGCCGAAGAAGCGCAGCGAGCGTACCGTCGGGCATTAGAAATCGACCCAAATATCGCGGATGCTCACCTGAACTTGGGCAAGCTCTGCCATGAGGCCGGACAACTAGGCGAAGCCGAGACGCACTACCGCGCCGCCGCACGACTTGCATCCCGCGAGGCAGCCCCGTACTTCAATCTCGGCGTCTTGCTCGAAGACCTCAAACGTCCCCAAGAAGCGGTCGACTGCTATAAGGAATCCCTCACCCGTGATCCGGATTTCGCCGATGCTCATTACAATCTCGGTTTGCTTCTGGAAAACCTCGGAAATAAGACAGAAGCTTTCACCCACCTCAGGGCCGCCCGTAAACTCTATATCGGCAAGTAGACCTCCGACCGATTGCCACCTTGAAACAAGCCGCAAAGCCGCTACGCTGAATTGACAGCGAGGAGAGGGCGTTTGAGTTGTAAATCGCCCACGCTGGAATTCTTGTATGCGGCAGCAACCTAGAAAATCGAGCCCGCGGGCGCTAAAGACTCGCTCACCCCGGAACCGCTCGGTGCGAGTGCGTGACGGCCAAGACACCGACGCGTACGAAGCCGACGGCAAAGTCGTCCAGCTAACAAACCTCCGCAAGGTTTTTTGGCCGGATCTCGGCATCACCAAGCGCGATCTCCTCGAATATTATATTGACGTCGCGCCGGTTCTTCTGCCGCACCTTGCCGATCGCGCAATGGTCATGAAACGTTATCCCAATGGGATTGCCGGCGATTTCTTTTTCATGAAGCGGGCGCCGTCGCCGCGCCCCGAGTGGATCAAAACCTGCGCGATCGAGCATGCGTCGGGCAATATTATTGATTTTCCTATTATTTCCGACCTGGCTGCCTTGGTCTGGGTAATCAATCTCGGCTGCATCGATCTCAATCCCTGGTACGCCCGCTGCGACGATGTCGACCGTCCCGACTATCTGCACTTCGATTTGGATCCAGTGAAAGGCGCGAGCTGGTCACAGATGCTCGAAGCCGCGGCGCTGGTCCATAAAGCTTTGACTGGCCTCGGGATGCCAGCATTGATCAAAACCACGGGCTCACGCGGTTTTCACGTTTATGTGCCGATCGTCCGAGGACCGACGCAAAAAGAGGTTTGGAGATTTGCCAAAGAGTTCGCCATGAGCTTGGCCGCGCTCCGCCCAGACTTAATTACCGCCGAATACCGCATCGCCAAACGCCCGCGCCAGCGCGTTTTGGTCGATTACAATCAAAACGCCTGGGGGCAAACCTTGGCGTCGATTTACTCTGTGCGGCCGCAGCCCAAGGCCACGGTTTCCACGCCGATCACCTGGAAGGAGCTCGAACGAGGCGTTCGGATCGAAGACTTCCGCATCGACAATGTCCGGCCGCGGATCAAACAAGTTGGTGATCTTTGGGCACCGCTGCTGGCGCAAACAGGCCGCGCCAAATTGCAAAGATTCTATGGCGTTGCCGATTGATCCGGGCGCCTTTGCCGATGGCAGCCGTCGAAACAAACCCGCAACTATAACAATTTATGGATTGGCGCTCCTAGCGCCGTGGTCGGAAAGATAACCGGGTCGAAGCTGGTTCATCGAAACTTTCAACGACCCTAGTACGCACACGAGGAAAACCGATGGCTGTTAATATGGAACGTAGTGCCAATAGAGAGCGCGTCGTCGAAACGGATCGCCTCTGGCTCGCGAGATTCCTCGCTGACCTGCTGGATCAGCGCTTTACCATTCCGGGCACGTCCATCCGCATTGGTCTCGACCCGATCGTCAGCCTGATTCCAGGAGTCGGCGATCTTTTGGCAAACCTCACTGGATCGGTCATCGTCATCATCGCGGCGCAATTGGGGGTTCCCAAAATCGTGCTCGCCCGTATGGGAATACACATTGCGATCAATACAGTGCTAGGTGCCATCCCGATCTTCGGCGATGTCATTTCGATCTGGTATCGCAGCAATGTCAAAAATGTCGAATTACTCGAGCGTTACGTCGGCAGACCGTCGAAGCGCGCCGACAGCAAAGACTGGCTGTTCGTGATCGCGCTAATTGTCGGGTTGCTGCTGCTTTTGGGCGGCATCGCGGTGTTTGGCATCTGGGTCTTAAAACAGATTTGGCAGGCGGTTTAAATTTGATTCAAGCGATACAAAGATGGACGTCGTCTAAATACATGCCGAGTCACGAAAACAAACTGCAGCTGGATTTTGACGAGTTCCGGTAGGCAGCGGCTCGATTATGGAATTTCCCGCCGATGAACGGAATCAAATCGGGTCATTCCGACGCACGCCGGAATCCAGTCCGTCTTTGCCGAAAACAACGTGTTGAACAGCTCCTGCGCCGCTCGCGAATTTATCGGCGCGACAAGTCCCGCAATAGTTTTTTCCAGTGATCCTCGGCCTTCTCGTACTGTTCAAGCGTCATACCCTTTTCGGGATACCAGCGCTTGAACCCGTAGTTCTTGGTCGAGGTGGCAAAACGGAATTTTTCTTCGAAGATCTTTTGGCCTTCAGGGCTGAGAAGAAAATCGGCAAATAACAGGGCCGCGTAGGGATTGTTGGCGCCGGCGGGGAGCGCCACGCCCCCGGCATTGGTTGGACTCAAATCGAGCGCCACCCACTCCGTCGGGGCGCCCTTTGGTTTGGCGGCGAGCACGTGGTTGCGGAAAATCGAAATCGACATAGGCATTTCCCCTGCAGCCATGAGCTCATGCATGGCGCCGCCCGAAATCATGTGCATCTTGATGTCGAGGGCGCGCAGCTGCTTCACGTACTCTTCACCTTTGGCCTTGATCATGGCGCCGAGAAAACGCACGCCGGTGGTATCACCGCTAACGGCGATCTTGCCTTTGTTTTCGGATCGTGCCAGCTCGGCGAAATTTTTCGGCACATCGGCGGCGCGAATCAGGTTGCGGTTATAACCCAGCCCGACAATCGATTCTCGATCGGTGGTCCAAAGCACGCGGCCCTTGTCGGCTTCTTCCCTCGCGTCTTCCGGGAACTCTGCGAGATGTGGCGAATAGTATGGCATCAGCAGCTTGTTTTCGCGCATCATCATCAATGTGGCCGGCGTGGTTTCAATCAAATCGGCGATGTTGCGCTTGCTCTGGGCTTCGCTCAGGAGCCGCCGGGTGAGATCGTTGGGACCGGCGCGATAGGTTTCGACTTTGATGCCGGGATATTTCGCCTCAAAGATATTGGCGATGTCGCGATGCGCCGTGAGGCTGGTATACCAAACCATCCTGCCTTCTTTTTTTGCGCCGGCTTTGAGCATCTCTTCGCGATCCGCACCGCGATAGTTGGCAAGCTCAGCGATGGATTTCGTCTGCGCGATCGAAGTCGATGCGACTGAACAAACAATTATCAAGACAGCCAATAATTGCATTTTGTCCCCTATCGAGTTTGAGGCTTCAAACGCGAGATTCTTGGGCAGAGTTTATCCTGAGTAAGATCGAAGGGCCTCAAGAATGACCATTCATGTGTCATCCTGAACGACGAAGTGAAGGATCTCGATCGACTGATCCAGCACTCCATCACTCCAACACTCCGTCCCGTCGATGCACAGCGATCGTCGCCTCGTCATAACCCACCACATCGCGCAAAACCGTTTCCGTGTCTCTTCCGAGCACGGGAAATTCCCAGCGACGGGTCAGCTTGGCATTGGTGAATTGCAGCGGAAAATTCGGCAGCACCACGCGCCCGAGACGGGCATTATCGACGGCGACGATAAAATCGCGCTGCTGTAGGTGCGGATCGTTGACGAGATCCTCGCCCGTTTGAACGACGCCGCAAGAAATTCCCGCGCCTTGCAATTGATCCCTGAGCGCGAAGGCGTCTCGGGTTTTCGTCCAATTCTCGATGATCGCATCGAGCGCATCACGGTTCTCTAGGCGCTCGGCGTTTGTAGCAAAGCGGGGGTCGCCGATCACGCCGGGGCCGATGATTTTGGCCAGCGCCGCCCATTTCTTCTCATTTTCCGCGGCGATCACACACCACCGGTCTTCGCCGTGGCATGGATAGCAACCGTGGGGCGCGATGGACAGGGAGATGTTTCCAGTCGGCTCGGGATTTTTTCCGCTCGATGCCGCCTCCATAAGATGCGCGCCAATCATAAAAGCCGTCGCTTCCGATTGCCCGAGGTCGATGAACGCGCCTCGCTTTTGGCGCTCGCGATAAAGCACGCCGGAAATAATGATGATCGCGCACAAGGTACCGGATACGTAATCTGGGAAAACCGTCTGTGACCCGATCGGCGGATTCGTCATTCCTGGGTGATTCCACAGATAAGTCAGTCCGGTAAACGCTGTAATATTGACGCCGACGGTGGAAAAATGTCGCTTCGGTCCGGTGGTGCCGAGACCCGGCATTCGCAAATTGATAATATCAGGATTGACTTTGCGCAGCTGATCGTACGCTAGTCCGATCCGTTCCACGACATCGACGCTATAATTATCTAGCACCGCGTCTGCCTTGGCGACGAGATCGTGCAGCACCGTTTGGCCTTTAGGATGCTTCAGATTCACGGTGAAGGATCGCTTGTTTCTGTTGAATTCCAAAAATCGCGGCGACAGATTGGGATCTTCCCCCGTGCCGAAGAACCGAAACGGGTCCATGCCGCCCTTGCTCGACTCGACTTTGATCACGTCGGCACCGAGCTCGGCCAAAATCGTCGTTCCGTAAGGTCCAGCAAGCACGTGATCGAAGCTCACGATGCGCATCCCATGAAGCGGGCCATCGCAATCCGAAGCATTTTCTTCGCGGTGTCCTTCGTCATTGCCCGGGATTCTGTCATTTCGCCCAACGGGAGAAATCTCGTGTTCATTTGCCGTGACGCCGGTAGGTTGCCAGCTATCTAGAACCGGCACGCTCCCGACAGGCGGGCGTGCGCCGTCGATCACGAACGGAATGGCAGGCTGGTTGGTTTTTCCAAACCCGGTATGCTCCACCGGCGCCATGAAGCCGCGTTCGCGCACCTGTTCGTCGTTCGCAAATCCCATCGGCGTGTTCACCGGCACGCACGGAATCCCTTTCGCTTGCAGGAACTCAGTGATCTCCGCCATCGTGAAGCCGCTCAGGAACGTTTCCACGGCGGAGTTGAGCTCATCGGCATGGGCCCGGCGATAAAGATTGTTGAGCCAATCCGGCGCATCGAAAACAGACGGATGATTTTTCCACAGCGATAAAAACAGCTTCCAATGCTGGCGTGTGACATAAAGATAGACAAAACCGTCTTTGCAGGAAAATATTTTCGCCGGCGCCACTGAGCCGTGTTGGCTGCCGGCGCGCTTGGCGATCTGCTGTTCGTTGGCCCACAAACGAATAATATGTTCCTGCGTCGCCAGCGCTTCCTGCATCGAGGCGTCGACATGATCGCCTTGCCCCGTGCGCTCGCGCCGGTAAAGCGCGGCGAGCAATCCGGCTGTGGCGAACAAGCTCGCAAAGTAATACGCCTGGGTCTCGGGCGGCTTTACCGGCGGCAAGGACGGATCTCCCGAGATATACAAAAATCCGCTTTCGGCCAGAGCGACCAGATCGTTGCAGGCGAAGTTTTTTTTCGGTCCCGTTTGACCAAACCCGGTGATCGAGGCCATCACAATTCTTGGATTGATCGTCGCGAGATCTTTATAGCAGAGACCCTTGGCGTCCAAATCGCCCGGTTGAAAACTCTCGATGAGCACGTCGGCGCTTTTCACCAACTCGCGGAGTTGCGCACGCCCTGTTTCGGTGTTCAGATCGAGAACCTTACTCGCTTTCCCTGCGTTGAGATGCGCGAATACCGTGCTCAACCGTTTGCCATCGGCAGAGGTAATGAATGGCGCCAAATTTCGGACAGGGTCGCCGCCCGGCGGCTCGATTTTGATAACTTCCATGCCGAGATCGGCAAGGACGCGGCCGCAAAGCTGGCCGCTTAAATCGGTCAAGTCCAGCGCTCTGAATCCTTTGAGAAATTCTCCGCTCATTGTTTTGCCTTAGACCTCTTCAGAATGATTGCATCGGATCAAGATCTCTCACGGAGTTTACCGTGAGTCTGCCGAACGGTTCGAGATGACAAGTTAATGTTATCTGTCATTCCGAGCAAAGCGAGGAAGCTTTTTCGACCCTTTACGCTCCTACGTAGCGGCTGCGCATATCGTTTAGAATTTGCGCTGCTTCGGTGACCATTCGCTCGACGATTTCTTTTGCCGGCCTGGCGCTCTTCTCTTCGCTCAGCATCCCCGCCACTTGACCGCCCGGCACGTGTAATAAATCGACGCGCTCGGCCGCTTCGGCGGCGCGGCGAATCTCATCCATCGCATTCCCCTGATACGGCGTCGGCATCGCCTCCAGTCCCGAGTCCAGCCATGCTTTGATCACGGGACTGCGATAATGCCGAGCATAATGGCCACTGGTATATGCCGTACGCACAAAATCCTCCGAGCTGCCCGCGAGGATTTGTTTCTTGTACACCGGGTTGATACCGCATTCTTTGCTGACCAGGAAAGTCGTGCCGCACCAGACGCCAACGGCACCCAGTGCGAGCGCGGCCACAACACCGCGTCCATCGGAAATGCCGCCGGCAGCAACTACCGGCTTCGGCCTCACTGCATCGACAATCTGCGGAATCAACGGAAAATTTCCGATCGTTCCAGTGTGTCCGCCCGCTTCGTAACCCTGGGCAATGATAACGTCGGCCCCTTTGCGCGCGTGGCTGAGGGCGTGTTTCACCGCGCCGGCGAGCGCCATCACCTTGATACCGCGGTGATGGGCGAGCGGCACGACTTCGGCGGTGTCGCCCAGACCAATGATCAAAATCGGCACATTCTCTTCGAGAATAACTTTGAGTTGCTCGCGGGTGGCGGCCGGTGTTTTGACCCAGCTCTTTCGATCCGGTGGTTGCGGCGCGAGCCCGAGCTTAGGGATCAGCTGATCGGTGAATTTTGCGTGCTGCGGATACTTTTCTTCGATCTCTTTGCGGACTTCATCCGGGTCCGGAATTTTGACATCTTCCATTTTTGGCAGCGTGATATCGACGCCGAACGGCCTCTCGGTCAGTTTGCGCACGGCGCGAATCCGTTCGCGAATGACTTCCGGCCGAATCGAGCTGCCGCCGATGCAACCAAGCCCGCCGGCGTTGGAAACGGCAGCGACGAGTTCAGGCGGCGTCGTCATGCCTTCCTTATCCCAGCCCATGCCAGCCTGAATGATCGGCACCTGGATGTTCAGCAAATCGCACAGCGGCGTGTGCAGGCTCATATCGCCTCCGGGTGTAGGGGCACAGCGTGCTGCGCCCGACGTTCTCGTCCAGACCCTTCGCCAATGCTCAGGGTGACACAAAACACGACCCTGCAGTCGAATGTCATTCTGAGCAAAGCCAAGAATCTCCTTTCAAACACGTTCAAGTTTTTTTTCGATCCTCGGGCTTCGCGTACCTTGTCGTGCCGCCGCCCTTTTGCGAATGGAGATAACCCTCGACGTCGCTCAGCGGATTGGTGTAGTAGCGCATGCGGTGCGACACCAGGTCGTCGGTTCTAAGCGCGGTTAGAAAATCCATGTCCTTCTGCATGTAGGCGGCAATCTTGGCGCTTTCCAAAGTGACCGCATTTCGGCTGCCGAGCTCGTTGGCCAACTGCTCAACGCTTGATATCAATTGATCATCCGGCACAACTTGGGAAACCAAGCCGACTCGCTCCGCTTCGGCTGCCGTCAGATTCCTTCCGGTGAGTTGAATGTAAAATGCCTTCTTCACGGGAATACCACTATGAAATAGCGTCGAGGTCGCCACCGCGCCGTAGCTGCCGCGAATCACCTCGGGCATGCCAAACTTCGCTGATTCGCCTGCGATGCAGAGATCGTGACCGTTGATCAGGGCGAGACCCCCGCCGAGGCACCATCCCCTCACGGCAGCGACGGTCACTTGCGGCATGTTGCGCAGCACCCGCACGATTTCGTACGTGGTTCCCGCATGATCCCAGGCCCGTTTGCGTTTCCACGATTCCCGCAGGTCGTAGAGATCGAGTCCCGACGAATACGAATCGCCGGAGCCCATGGTTACGACGCATTTAATTTTGTCGTTATCCGCAAGATTTTTGAGCGCGGCGATCAACTCAGCCATGAATTTGTGGCTCATGGCATTTTTTTTCTCCGGCCGGTTAAAGGTTAACCATGCAACACCCGCTTCTTCGTCGACGCGCCGTAGAATCGTCGTCATTTCAGTCATAGCTTCCTCGCATGCAGTCAAATTTCTTTCTGATGAGTATCAGAACTCGAGGTGCATCATCAAATGGCAGCAACCGCGGTTTTCAGAAGTTCACTGCAAAACTTATTCGTCATTCCGGGCAAGCTGGCGATAGCTAGCGCGACCCGGAATCCAGGGTGGTCGAATATTTCTGGATGCCGGTTTTCACCGGCATGACTGTAAAACACCTTGTTCGATTTATTGTAGACACTACAGCCATTTGGCTTTGCGGAAGCGATAAAACAAATAACCGTCAATAAGCGCCATGGCGATCAGTGAAACCGGATAGCCGTGCTGCCATTGAATCTCGGGCATGTGCTCGAAGTTCATGCCGTAGATGCCCGCGATCAGCGTCGGCACAGCGACGAGCGCGCCGTATGCTGCAAGCCGCTTGGTAACTTCGTTTTCTTGCAACGTAATCAAAGAAAGGCTGACGGAAATCGCCGTGGTCACCATATCGCGAAGGCTGTCGATGGATTGGTTGAGCCGCACCAGATGGTCTGAAATATCGCGAAAATAATCCTGCAAGCCTTGAAAGAGCTGCGGTACCCGGCCGCCGTGAAGCCTACCGACTGCTTCCAGCAGGGGTTCGGTCGCATGTTTCAGCGTCATGAGTTTGTGTTTGATGCAATAGAGCGCCTCGATGCTCGCCCGCTCGGTTTGTGTTGCGAAGATTCGTTCTTCGACTCGCTCCAGCTCCGTGGAGATCGCATCGAGAACCGGAAAGTAGCGGTCGACGACAGCATCCATCAAAGCATAGAGAACGTAGGCGGGACCGTGGCGCAGCAATTCCGGCTCCTCTTCACAGCGTTTGCGCACCTCGACAAGTCCCTGTTTCGCCCTTTGGCGCACCGACAGAACGTAATTGCTTCCGACAAAGATACAGACCTCGCCGACGCTGAGCTCATCACTACCATTCTCGACCATGTGCAGCACGACAAAAAGCGACTGGCCGTACTCCTCGATTTTTGGGCGTTGATGGCCTTTATGAGCGTCTTCGACGGCAAGGTCGTGCAAGCCGAATTCCGCTTGCATCAGCTCCAGTTCGGCGGCCTCGGGATCCTTGAGCGCCACCCAAACAAAGCAATCGGGCCTGCTGACAAACAGATGAATCTGATTTATCGGTATATCGGCCAGCTTCTTGCCGTTCTGATAAGCGGCGCAGTTGATAAGCAACCGATTACTCCTTCAATCCAGATGTTATGTGCGGAAACTTAGCGGGGTATGATCTGAGCGATATCGATCATATCTCTCTGCCCGCTGTTACGATAGAGCCGCTTGCCTTTGTGCGGGTAATCGACGACATCCTGAGGCAGTCGTTGACCGATAACGAGGCAAACCAGCGGTTCGCTGCCATCGTTGATCGTTTCATGCGCGGGCCCGCCCGCCGGAAGCCCGATGAAATCTCCAGGTCCAATTTTATACGTTTCGCTCCCAATCGCTTCCGTGCCGTGACCCGACAACACATAGATTGCCTCGTCTTCGTACTTGTGCGAGTGAAACTCGGTCGACTTGTTGCCCGCCGCAATCGTGATCAGGTGAATCCCGATATTCTTCAACCCGGTTTCATCGCCGAGCGATTTGTCTTCTCGGATAGCAGCGGAATTCAGCTGATGAACCCGCCGAATGGATTGCATCGCGGCGATCTGTTTAGCAGATAAGTACATACGGCCTCGCAATTGTTTGAGCTGTCATCTCGAGTGGAAGCGAGAGATCTTTCCGCCAATCCCAGGACGGAAAGATTTCTCATGCTGTTCGAAATGACAGAGGGTCGGTTATCACTCGTACTCTCAATTGATGGATCGATTCCGTCAAGCGCTCGGAACGAATGGACGCTTTAGAGCCCGTTTAGCAAAAATGGCGTGACGATCTCGGCCAATTCCTCTGGTTTTTCGTGCGGAATGTGATGGCCGGCGCCATTCACTGGAACGATCTTCGCGTTAGGAAAGAGCTGCGCGCGATGGCCGCGCACGGATTTCATAAAATCGCTTTCCGTGCCGTACACAAAAAGAATCGGACATTGGAGCCGCCGAATGAAAGCTTCAATCTGTCCTTCCGACATCGCGGTGGTGGTGCGGTAGCGCAAAATCGGATCGTGCTTCCAGCGGTATCTTCCTCCTTTGAACGTCGTCCCATGGCACGCCATATGAAGCGCCGCTTGATCCGGTATCAATGGAAACGTCTTTTGTAACGACTTGGCGGCCGATTCGAGCGACTCGTGCGGGAACGGAATTTCCACGTAACCTCTCCCGTTCAAGCGTTCGGCAATAATGTTCGGCACTTCGTCGTCTGCGCGCGCGAATGGACCAAGAGATTCGAGCAGCACCAGGCGTTTCACTTTGTCCGGAAATGCGCCGGCATAAAGCAAGCACATACTGCCGCCAAGTGAATGACCGATAATCGTCGATGGCTCCTTGTCCAAATGTTTGAGCAATCCTGCCAAATCGGTGAGAAAATCCTCATGCTGATAGCCGCGGCTCGAACTCGGCCATTCGCTATCGCCATGTCCGCGCAGGTCGAGGGACACGGCATGCTTTATCGGCACGCCGCGCCTGAGCAGCGCCTCGAGAAAATGATCCCAGCTCCTGCCCTGATCGCGCACGCCGTGAACAAACACGTATGTCTCTTCACGAGGATCGCCCCATTCCCAGTAACCCAGCCTCAATCCATCATGTTCAAAAAATCGCTGCCTCGGCTCTAAAGTCATAGGTATTGTATCGCTGCCTCCCATCGGTGGAACTAAATCACTTTGCCCGGATCTTTCACCGTTGCCTATTGCTCTTTTGTCCCCATCGGCTGCTGTCCAACCACAATCGCCCTCTTGCTATTGCCTTCTCCCTATTTCTTTCAGTGCTTCTTCAACGTAACTATGATCGACATATTTCGTCGGCGGCGGTAACGCACCGCCCTTGAATAACCCGCGCTCAGCGGAGATTTGAATTACTGTGCGAATCCCTTCGATATTCGATTCGCCGTTGGGGTTCCAAATTTTATTATCGGTATAGTATTCCCACCCGCGCCGCGCATGCTCGGGCTTGAGCTTCATTTCCTTCCCGAGAAAATCGATGGCCGGCTCTTTGTTGTCGTGGAGCCAGCGCATGGCAAGCGCTAAGCCTTTCATGACGCGAACGACAATGGGGCGATTTTTCTCCGCCCAGGAACGCTTCACCGTCAGGTCCGTCAGCTGATAGTTGGGAATGAAATCCTTGACTTTGCCGATCACCGGATAACCCATTTGTTCCGCTTCGTAATTGAGCGGGACCGCAATGATTGCCGCATCGATTCTGCCGGCAGTGAGCGAAAGAAATGCCTGCGGCGAGCCGCCTACGTTTATGAGATTGTAGTCCCGTGGGTATTCCAGTCCGTTCGCCTTGAGCACGCGCCGGAGCACAAAGGCGGTGCCCGACGTGAGGCCGGACGAGCCTACGTTGGCGCCGCGCAGGTCTTCAAAGGTCCTGAACTTTTTTCCACCCATAATGTAATGCGTAAGCCCGTTGATAATGCCGCCGATCGTAGCGAGATCCGCGCCCTGTTCGACTGCCGAGATCACCGTGTCGACGCCGCCGCTGGAGAGATAGACCGATCCGCCCATCAATGCCATCGTCGATTTATCGGCGCCATTGACGAGCACGAGTTGGACGTCGAGTCCTTGTTTATCGAAAAAACCCAACTTGCTCGCCACCCAGAGCGGGCTGTAGCCGAGGGTTTTCGACGAGGCACTAATGGGAATCTTTGGTTTATCCTGGCTCAGGCCGGCGCTAGAGGCCAATAACAGAATCGCGGCAACCAGCGGTAAGATTTTAGCGCTCACTGATAGCTTCCCTTCTTTGGGTATTGACATTTATCCGCGGTTATTTCCTCGCTTGTTCGATATACTGGCGCACGAACTCGACGACTTCGTCCGGGGCTCTCAATACCTTATCGCGCAGTCTCTCGCCGTCCTCGCCGACGTCGAAACGGGGCTGGAAGCGCATCGCTTTTTTGGCCTCGGCAATAAACTCTTCGTCTTTGGCCAGCGATGTAAAAGCCTGCCTCAAGTCAACCACTGCTTGCTTCGGCGCATTCGGCGTCAACAGTGCGACCCGACTGAGATTCTGGCTCGCCATATTCGCCGCTTTCAGAGCTTCATATTTGATTCCTGTCGGCGTCTTGCCAAAAATCTGCGTATAAATCTCCGTGAAGGAATTGAGCTCGGGATAGTCCGGGCTCTTACCCATGCTGCCATCGGGTTTGATGACATCGTGATAGTAGAGCGGTGTGACGATGCCCGTCTTCACCAGCTGAGGTTCGACAACACCACGGTAACCCGGAACGTTTTCATCATGGTATTGAATCTCGTTACGCTGAACCGCGAGCCGCGCGTCGTTGCTGCTGTTATACCCCGTCACATAATCGTATTTGAGTCCGAGAATGTCGAATGCCAGCCGAAACCGCAGATCCTTGTTACTATCATAGGAGAGGCCCCCGGCCCTGAAACGCTCAGCTTTGGCGATGTCCGTGGGTTTTTTGATTCCGGGTGGTACGTCGGAGCGAATGTAACAAACCGTTACGCTTCCGACTGAGGCGATGAAGGGCAGCTGCATGAGATCGGTCCTGAGTGTAGTGCTCTTCATCATGTGATGATTATAAGGTCCGGTAAAATAGCCCACGGTCAGAGCGTCTTTCTTCGCCGCTTCGCCGAGAAAATTGAGTCCCGTGACGCCGCCGGCGCCAGGCATGTTCTGGACTATGACTGCCGGATTGCCTGGAATATGCTTGGCCAGATGACGCGCGACGATTCGTCCTTCGATATCCGTCGGCCCACCGGCGGCGAAGTTAATGAGGAAGGTTATATTTTTTCCCTGGTAAAAGGGTGCTTGCGCACAGTATGCGGGAGCGAAAAACAGGAACACACCGAAAAAAAACGAAAACGACACTCGGCCGCAGAGCTTCATAACGGATCTCCTTTCCCTTGGCCATTCTCAGGGTTTGCCATTTCCGTGATGATCATTTCCTTCAGTTTCAGCTTGTTGAGCTTGCCGATTTCCGTGTGCGGCAGTGAAGCGCGAAACTCGACTGATTTGGGAATCTTGTACCCT
>Ga0065712_10068027_pt1 | contig 16799 bp, 15 predicted proteins | sample MisRhiReplicate1_FD_59099 | JGI IMG/M metagenome (GOLD analysis project Ga0065712, IMG submission 59099) | Miscanthus rhizosphere microbial communities from Kellogg Biological Station, MSU, sample Rhizosphere Soil Replicate 1: eDNA_1 v3... | ecosystem: Host-associated > Plants > Roots >...
CCGCCGTAGCCGCCGTAGCCGTAGCCCCCATAGCCGTAGCGTGAGCGATTGTTGTAGTAGGAACCGAATGGCGAACGGTTGCCAAAGAAGTAGGAGTTGTTTCCCAAGTTAGTTCCGTGCAGGTTACGGTAGGAGAAATTGTTGATGGAATTGAAATTACGACTCCCCAAATTGGCGCTGGTGAAGTTGCGGTTGCCGAACGAACTGCCTCCCAGCCGAGTTCCATTGAGTCCGCCAAGGTTTTGGAAATTGCGATTGACGAAGCTGGAGCTGCGAAAAGAGGTATTCCCCAAGCTGCCACTCAGGCCCGTGCGATGGCTCATTCCGCCCAGACTCGTTGCATTCCCAAAATTGCGATTCACGAAGTTGGACGAGCCCAAGTTGCGGCTGGAAAGTCCGCCACGATTCAGGCCCGTGATTCCGCTGCTTCCTAGGCGTGAGTTGCCCATTCCGCCAAAGTTTCGATTGGCAAAGTTGGCGGTAGCCGGGCTTCCGCGATTCGCAGAGATTGCACCGGAACCCATTCGCCCGACGCTGGCGCTGCCAAAGTTGCGATTTGCGAAATTCGGCGAACCGCCGGAGAACCCGGGATGACTTCGCATGGCGGAAGCTGAAAATCCTCCGCCACGCGGCATACCACCTCCCGAGAAGCCGCCCATGTGACCCCCGGAAAAGCCACCCATGTGACCCCCGGAGAAACCACCCATATGTCCGCCGCCACCCATGTGGCCACCACCGCCGCCACCCATGTGGCCTCCTCCGTGGCCTCCGCCCCCATGTCCACCACCACCATGTGCGTAAATCGGTGCCGAAATCATCATGCCCGCAAGCATCGCCCCAGCCGACAGTGCGAGCTTTCTCCAAATATTGGCCTTCATAAACTGCGCCCCTTATTTTAACGTCTTGATCTTTCGCATCGCCTAGCGACCCTGCAAACCATCTTGCTGTCAGAATTGTACGGGCGCAGCCCAAAACGTTAGTTGACAAATTTGTTAGGCTCGCATCGCCCAAGCAATCAGGGTCTCTTTCAGCACACTTGTCCGCCGAGTTTCAAACAGAGCATGAGCGCCACGCACGACCAAATCAGGAATCGTAACGGCCTCGAAATTGCCCCGTCTCCAGTTCTTACTCTCTTACTCAATTCGCTGGGTAGTTTTCCAGCCCGCTCTTTTGTGTGCACACCCGCTACGGAGTCATGATCCTGCGCACGTGTGTGCACGGGATCGAGCGCGAATTCTATGGACGAATTTCGAACCTGATGGGAAGACGGGATGGACCATGCACATGGAGTGCTTTTCTCGGCTCCCAAGGCTCGTTGGAAGCATATTCGACCTTCTGAACATTCCGAAGAAAATCGCCAAGAGCGATCTTGGCCTCCAAACGTGCTAGGGGAGCGCCAAGGCAAGAATGAATGCCGTGGCCAAATGCGAGGTGAAGATTTGGCTCCCGAGCAATGTCAAAGAGCTGGGCGTCCTGAAAGTGTTTGGGGTCCCGGTTTGCAGAGCCGATGATTGGCAGAACTAACTTTCCTGCTGGAATCACGGTGCCTTGCAACTCAACATGGCATCTCGTGGCGCGCGGCATCCACTGCACCGGCGACCGGAATCGTAATACCTCTTCGATGGCGGACGGCAGCATATCCGGCTTGGCTTGGAGGCGAGCGAGCTGACCCGGATTGTCGATCAAGCAAACGATGGCATTATTAATGAGGTTTGCCGTGGTTTCCTGGCCAGCGACCAGGAGCAATTGAACGAATCCTAAGACCTCCTCCTGGGACAAACGCTCGCCGTCTACTTCGGCTTCAACAAGCCGCGTCAACAGATCGTCCTGGTGGGCGGCTCGACGTTCGGCAATGAGACCGGGCAGAAACTCTCGCATCTCGGCGGTAGTGCTGCGGAAATCATTTAGGGTCTGGATCGATTCCTCATCCTTGGAAAATGTATTGGCGAGCTTAAGGATGGCATCGCTCCAGCGCTTGTACCTCGGCCACTCGGATTGCGGCACGCCGATCATTTCCGCGATCACGAGCATTGGCAGCGGCACCGCGAAATCTCCCGCGAGGTCCATTTCGCCGCGCTTGAGGGCAACGCCTAAGAGCTGGGCCGACAACTCCCTGATTCGCGGTTCAAGATTGGCGACCACGCGAGGTGTGAACGCCTTGGAAATGATGGCCCGCAGTTTCGTGTGGCGTGGAGGTTCAAAGAAGATGAACCATTCGCCGGGGTTGCCGTGGCCACGGGCAACCGACAAGTCGGAGCTGAAGGTGTCGTGATCATAAAGTGCCCGCTTGACGTTCTCAAAGTCAAAGATCATCCACAAGTCGAAAGCGGGAACGTGGAATACGGGAGAACTGTTTCTCATTTGGTCATAGGCGGGATACGGATTGCGGCGCAACTCAGCGGAGAAAATGTCCAGCACGGCGAATCGCCTCCCATTCAGGCTCATTTAATCGGACGACAATGTCCCAATCCGATTTCGTACTCAATGGCGGCCTGCCTTTCAAGCAACCTGCGTTCCCTTTCCGCCGGATGTGCGGTGGGGGCCGAAGTCCAGCTTGAGGCGGCCATTCAGACGCGTGTCACCAGAATATTTCGCCGAGTGGCACGCTTTTAGCTCACTACCAACAGTCATCGGTCACCATGTGTTTGGTGACCTAGTTTCCATGAAACTCGCCTAAGGAGATGAACGATGAGCGGTCAGACTGATGAATTCAAAGGAACAGTGAAGAAGGCCGTTGGCGAACTGACTGGAAATGAAAAACTCAAGCGGGAAGGCGAGATCGACAAAGTCGCCGGCAAAGTGAAGCAGGGTGTGGACAAAGTCAAGGAAACACTTCAGGGGAAGAAATAGGCGAACTCGGCTGCTATTCCTCAGAAGCTTCAGTTGGAAAATTCTCGTGCCCTTCTGCGATAGGTGAATACTATGTTATGGACACTGTTACTGGTTCTCCTCATTATGTGGGCCTTGGGACTTGGCTTCGGCGTTGCCGGAAATCTAGTCCACCTGCTGTTGGTCGTTGCGCTCGTAGTGCTGGTCGTTCAGCTTCTGCAAGGACGACGAGCGGCTCTTTAGCGGGGGGCGGCTAGCGGAATTGGGGAAAAATCAAGAGCGCTCGCGCCTTGCGAGTAGGTAGAATTGCTAAATCTAGGATGAAAATCTCCGTGGACATGTTAGTGCAGATCGAGAGGGAACCCGGCGAGCCGGCTACCGTTGTCATGGGAGGTGGTGATCTCCCGAAGGTGAGGCTTGGCCCTTATCCTAACCCTGCACTGGCGGAGCAGGACGCGGACAGAATAAAAGCCTTCCTGATAGCGCTAGCTGGAGCGAGCAGAACAGGGCCTAACCACGCGGGAGCCTGACAACAGCGCGCCGCGCATGAAATCGTAATAGAGGATGAACGCTCGCACCAACACGAGTGCACCGCAGATAAAATGCTGACCTCCTGCGATTGCAATCTTCTGTCGTTAAAGTCAGAAGGCTACGAATCGCCAATCTCGCCGCTGCATTCCGCTTAATTGAGTAAGGCACGTTCATCACCACGGGTCATCGCCGCAACTTGAGCAGCTGGTCTTGCAACTCGGCCTCGCTGCTTCCCGCAAGTTCCGGCAATCCCTGCAGCGCGAGCAGAGTTGGAAAGATCTTCTTTCGCGGCGTCAGGTGCTTCGTGGACCCGGTCGTCATCAGCATCCCTTGCTCGAACAGGCGGCGAAATGCGGGAGACAGGTGTCCCACTGTGCTTCCGAAGCAATCCGCAATGTCTGCCGTACAGAGCCGATACGGGAGGCTGTCTTCGTCGAAATGAATGACGGCTGCTTCTAAGACATATTCCAGGATATCTCGTCCCAATTTGGAGAGATGGATTTCTTCCGGCTCAGCTGCGGCCGCATCGAGTGGGCGGCATTCCTGACAAATGCCTGGCTCTTGCTTCCAGCCGCTCGCCCAAGTGATCAGCTCCTCTGGCTGGAGTGCACATGCCTTCCATTGACTGCCGCTGGTCAAATGGGCGCGGGCACTGGCGGTCTTCATCTCGGGACAAGTGGCTCGATGGAGCGTCAGGCCACGCGGTTGATGACGGTCGCGCCCGCAAAGCACAAAGCCCCGGCGATGGTGAGTCACCCAGTAGCGGTATGCCTTGTCCTCATCAAGAAAGATGATCATGGTCGATTTTCTTGCGCGTCATTACCAGTAATGCTCTGTATGAATGTTGCCACGCGAGTGTGGCTCATCGAGACGGAAGCCGCGAAGGGAGAGAGCTTCTACCATTCCGCCGGGAACGATCCTTCCGCCTTTCTCGATTCCGATCATGGCCGGGTTCCCGCAAAGAAACACTTGCGTCCGGGCAGGATCAAGGGGGATGGCGGAAAGCTCCTCCAACTCTCCTGAGGAAGCGAGGTCCTGCAGGAATCGCTTGCCACAAAACCGTGGATGCGACGGGTCCAGGTTCTCGGGCTCCCGAGTCGTGGAAACCAGATACTTGTAATTCGGGAATCTGCGGGCCATCTCCTGATGAGCTACGACGTAGGCAGCGTCTTTCTGGTAGCGGACGGAGACCACACTCGCGATCTGCCCTCGGTGGGAGCGAGCGAGGAGCTCGGCGACCATCGCGTTGTGCGGCGCCTCGCCGGTTCCTGTAGCGAGAAACAGCACGTTGTCGTTGTCCTGGACTCCTTCTAGGGTATAGCGTCCTGCTGCGTGTGATTCGACAAACAGGCGATCCCCTTCCTTCAAAGCAAATAAGCGCGGGGTGAGCGCGGGAGGTCCCACATCTGAGTGACGAATCAAGGAGACATAGAACTCCAGGTACGGACAATCAGTCACACGAACGAGGTTTCCGGAGGGATGAAATAGGGAACAGGAGATGGAATAGGCTCGCTTGATCAGCCGGTGCTTATTCAAATGGTCACGGCGTTCTTCGTCGACACCAGTGACGCGAGGTTCCCAGTCGCCGAGCCCCAGCGCGACATATTGGCCTGCCTGAAAAGGCGGAAATCGTTTATCCGTGACAAAGCGCATGATTCGCAGGTCCTCATGGACTTGCTTGACCATGGTGACAGCCGCGTTGTAATTCGCTTCGCGGAGCGACCGAATGTCTTCCGCACCAGGACGTTCAGAAGTGGTGACTGAGGTACTCACTGGGATTCTCTCTCTTGTCAAACTCCTTCAGGTGCAACGACTAGCACTTTCGCACCGGGCAATTGCTTGAATTTGAGGTCGTGCAAGGCTTGGTTCGCGGCGGTTAGAGGATATTCGCGAACGAGCGGCTTAAGTTGCATCTGGGCGGCAAGGTCCAGGAATTCCTGAATATCCCGCCGGGTAACATTGGCGACTGACTTGATTTCCTTCTCGAGCCATAAATCGCGCGGATAATCCAGATTTGAGAGTGCGGTTTTGTCTTTGTCTTCCTTGCGGATGGCATTGACGACGAGCCTTCCCCCCGGCGCGAGATTGGACAGAGCGGCCACGATAGGAGTCCACGCGGGAGTGGTGTCGATGATCGCATGCAGCTTCTGGGGGGATGACTCTTGTGTGTCTCCCACCCATGTCGCACCGAGCTCTTTTGCGAACTGGCGGTCCGCTTCGCTACGAGCGAACACGAACACCCGCACGCGCGGAAACTGGTGTCGCACCATCTTGAGAACGAGGTGGGCGGAGGCCCCAAAGCCGGTGAGACCCAAATCCTGCCCGTCCTGAATCTGGCTCAAACCCACGGACCGATATCCGATGGCACCGGCACAGAGCAGCGGAGCCGCTTCCGTGCTCGTTAGGGCATGCGGAATTCTGACGGCGAAGGTCTGTTTCACGGTTATTAACTCGGCGTACCCACCGGGTACGTCTCGTCCGGTCGCCTGAAATTGCGGGCAGAGATTCTCACGGCTACTCTGGCAGAATTCGCACTTTCCGCAGGCAGAATGAATCCAGCCCACGCCGACTCGCTCTCCTAGGCGATACGAGCGAACAGATTTTCCCATGGCGATCACACGTCCAATGGCCTGGTGTCCCAAAATCGCCGGCAATATTGGAGGAGGCGTGCGTCCTTCGATTTCATCCAGTTCGGTGTGGCAAACCCCGCAAGCCAGAACCTGGATGAGAAGCTCATCAACTGCCGCTACTGGATCTGGGATCTCAGCCAGCCGAAGAGGATTAGTCCCTTGGTGGAGATCGCGGAGTTTCTCGAGAAGCATCGCCCGCACATCCAATTCCTTCAACTAGACTGACCGGGACAATGCATTCAATGTGCCATGGCTACCACTGAAACCCAACTACTGCTCCTATTAAATCCAGTGTGCGTTTTTGACAAAAACGTGCTCAGTCGCGCAGGGGATCGCGCACTTCCATCGGTAGGCAGACGAACAGAGATCAATTACGGCGGTCGAGTATGTTGAAGCGGCGGCATTCGACTTGCATCCTTGCCAACAGCACGATTCTTCCCTTTTTCAATTTGTGGTTTCACCCATGCTGGCCACCTCTCCCAAGCTCAACTTCATCCGCTGGTTCGACGAAATTGGAATTGCGGACGTGCCGCTGGTGGGGGGCAAAAATGCGTCGCTGGGCGAGATGTACCGTGAATTGGGACCCCAGGGAATCAATCTGGCGTATGGCTTTGCCATCACCGCCGAGGCGTATCGGGAGTTCCTCCAAACGACCGGTCTCGATCAAAAGATGAAGTCGATTCTCTCCGGCCTTGATTGCCGCAAAGTCGAAGACCTGCAAAAGCGGGGGGAGGCGATTCGCCACGAAATCATGGCGGCTGAACTGCCGTCCGAGCTAGTAGCGGCAATTCTGTCGGCGTACCGAACGCTTTGCAAAGCGAATGACCCAGTAGACGTCGCCGTTCGCTCCAGCGCGACCGCGGAGGACCTTCCTGACGCCAGTTTTGCCGGCCAACAGGAAACCTACCTCAATGTTCGGGGCGAAACAGCTCTCCTCGACTCATGCCGGCGGTGCTTCGCCTCTCTGTTCACCGACCGGGCAATTTCCTACCGGATCGATAAAGGCTTCGACCACTTCAAGGTCGCTCTTTCCATTGGCGTGCAGCGAATGGTCCGCTCCGACCTGGCGTCTTCGGGAGTGATGTTCTCGCTCGACACCGAAACCGGTTTTCGCGACATCGTGCTGATTAATGCCGCATACGGTCTGGGAGAAAACGTGGTGCAGGGCACGGTCAATCCAGACGAATTCACCGTCTTCAAGCCCACTCTTAAGGCGGGATTTCGTCCCATCCTGCAGAAGAAGCTCGGGAGCAAGGAATTCAAGTTGGTCTACGACGTCGGCGGCGGAAAGCTGACACGGAATGTGCCGGTGCCCCCGCAAGATCGCGCACGGTTTGCAATCAGCGACGACGATATCCTCATTCTGGCCCGCTGGGCCTGTCAGATCGAGGACCACTATAGCCGCAAACGAAAAACATACACCCCCATGGACATGGAATGGGCGAAAGATGGCATTACTGGCGAGCTCTTCATTCTTCAAGCCCGACCCGAGACAGTCCAATCGCAGAAGACAACATCTCAAAAGCTGGAATCCTATCGCCTGGCCGAACACGGGCAAGTCCTCATCAGCGGCCGCGCAGTCGGCGAAAAAATCGCCTCGGGTAAGGTACGAGTCGTGGAAAGCGCTCTGCATCTGCAAGACGTGCAGGCCGGTGAAATCCTGGTCACGGACAAGACCGACCCTGACTGGGAACCAATCATGAAAAAGGCGGCTGGCATTGTGACCAACCGCGGCGGCCGGACTTGCCATGCAGCCATTGTCAGCCGCGAGTTGGGGCTGCCGGCGATTGTCGGAACCGAGAAGGGGACCACAGTGCTCCGCACCGGCCAGGAAGTGACGATCTCGTGCGCCGAAGGGGAAGCAGGCGTCGTTTATGACGGCCGGCTGAAGTTCGAAGTCCAGGAGGTAAGCCTGGAGGCTCTCGCCAGACCCAAGACCAAGATCATGCTCAATGTGGGAAATCCGTCTGAAGCATTGCGATTGTCTTCGCTCCCCAATGACGGCGTCGGGCTGGCCCGTGAGGAATTCATCATCACGACGTACATCAAAGTGCATCCCCAGGCGCTGCTCAACTACGACTCCATTAGCGATGCCAAGGTTCGCCGCGAAATCGATGAGCTGACCGGTGGCTACGCAAACAAGGCGGAATTCTTCGTCGATAAGTTGGCCGCGGGGGTCGCGATGATCGCAGCTGCTTTTTACCCCAAAGACGTCATCATCCGGCTCAGCGACTTTAAGACGAATGAGTATGCGAACCTGGTCGGAGGCAAAGCCTACGAGCCGGAGGAGGAAAACCCGATGCTCGGCTTTCGCGGCGCTTCGCGGTACTACCATCCGCGTTATCGGGACGCCTTCGCTCTCGAATGTCGGGCGATGAAGAAGGTTCGTGATGAGATGGGCCTGACGAACCTCAAATTGATGATTCCCTTCTGCCGCACCGTGGAGGAGGGACGAAAGGTCATCGCCGAAATGGAGAAGCACGGCCTTCGTCGCGGCGACAAAGGGCTCGAAGTCTATGTAATGTGCGAAATCCCAAGCAACGTGATTCTGGCGGAGGAATTCTCCGAGGTCTTCGACGGCTTCTCGATCGGCTCCAACGATTTAACGCAGCTGATTCTTGGTGTGGATCGGGATTCCGAGACTGTTGCGCCGATCTTTGACGAGCGCAATTCCGCCGTAAAGAAGATGATTGCCAGCGTTATTGAGCGCGCGAAGGCAAAGGGGCGAAAAGTCGGCATCTGCGGCCAGGCCCCCAGTGACTACCCGGAATTTGCCCAGTTTTTGGTGGAGCAGGGAATTGACAGCATTTCACTCAACCCCGACGTGGCGGTCAAAACCACATTGCACGTCCTGGAAGTGGAGAAGGGACTTCAGCGGTAGCTGTCACTCAAGTCGGCTCAACTCGCACCGCCGTCACCTTGTATTCCGGAGTTTGGACGAAGCGATCCCGGTGGCTGGATATGACGCGATTGAGAAAGGTGTCCGGAGAGTGAAAAGTAGCGAACAGCTCACCTGGCCGCATCTGCGTGCTGATGCTGGCGCGGATCGTCGCTTCTCCGTAATGACTGGAAATCCGGACTAGCTGGTGTTCGGCAATTCCCAGAGTTTGAGCGTCAGCGGGGCAGATGAGCAGCAGATCGACAGGCCGGAGTTGCTGAGTTTGCGACCGTGATGTCATCGTGCCAGCGTTGAACTGATAGAGGGCGCGGCCGGTCGTCAGCAGGAACGGATAGTCGGCACCGGTTGTCTCCGAAGTCGGGGAATACCTGATTCGGCGGAGCGACGGAGGCTCGTCGGCTGCGTAGATGTCCTTATGCAGGATGCCCGTGCCGGGATGGTCCTCGGTAGGACAAGGCCATTGAATTCCGGCCGCCTCCAATCGGCGGTAGGTGATGCCTGCCCCTGCGGGCCAGACCGTGCGAATTTCCTCCCAAATCTCTTCCGCGCTCGCGAAACTGAAACCGGTTCCCCGACCCACTTCCTCAGCGACGTCGCAGATGATCCGCCAGTCCGTGCGGCACTCCCTCGGCGGCTCGATCACCTTGCGGACACGCTGAATTCGTCGCTCGGAATTCATGAACGTCCCGTCCTTCTCGAACGAGCTTGCAACGGGCAAAAAGACCGTCCCGGCAAGTCGAGCCGTTTCCGTCAGGAACATATCCTGAACAATGACGAGTTCGAGACCTTGCAGCGTCCGGATCGTGGCGCCCGCAACCGGGTTCGTCAGGGCCAGGTCATAGCCCATTGCCCAAAGCGCCTTGAATTCACCCTTATTGGCCGCGTCGATCATCTTCAGCAGGTTCAACCCGGGCCGCATCGGGAGTGAAGCTCCCCAAGCGCTCTCGAAGCGCGCCGCGCGCTCTGCGATCGGCACGCTTCCTGTGAGAATCCCGGGGTCACAGCCCATGTGCGCCGACCCCTGGACGTTGTTCTGGCCGCGCAGGGGGTTGACCCCCGCCCCGGGAATGCCGACGTTGCCGGTGAGCAGCGCCAGATTGACGAGGCACATCACCCCCTCAGTCCCCTGGACATGCTCGGTGACACCCAGTCCATGGATCGACATCGCGGGATTGTTTTCTGCGTACACCCGGGCGGCCGCGCGAATCAGCTCCGCCTTGACGCCGCATTGTTCCGCAACCCGTTCCGGCGTGAAATCGGCAACGAACGTTTGAAAGTGGGCCCAATCGCCGATGTGCTCGGGGACCACAGCTGGATCGAACAGACGCTCTTCGACGATCGTGCAGGCGACCGCATTGAGCAGCGCGATATTCGTTCCGGGGCGAAGCTGCAGATGAATCTGTGCGCACTCGGCCAACTCAATCCGGCGGGGATCAATGACAATGAGTTTCGTTCCCCGCAACGCAGCTTGCTTGATCCGCGCACCGACAATGGGATGGTTTTCCGTAGGGTTGGCCCCGCAAATGAGGATGGCCTTTGCCAATTCGATATCGTCAAACGAATTGGTGGCCGCACCGGTGCCAAGCATCATCTTCATCCCGGCGGCTGTCGGCGCGTGGCAGACGCGAGCACAGCAATCGACGTTGTTGGTCCCAATGACGATTCGCGCGAACTTCTGCGCCAGATAATTCTCCTCGTTGGTCGCGCGGGCCGAGCCGAGGATTCCTACGCTGTCGGGGCCGTGCTCGGCGACAATTTGCCCGAGGCGCTCGGCGACAAAAGAGATGGCCTCGCCCCAGGAGACGGATCGCCACTCACCATCCTGACGAATCATCGGCGTCGTAATGCGGTCGGGCGCGTGGACGAATTCCAAGCCATAGCGCCCTTTGACGCACAGGTGCCCTTTATTGACTGCTGCATCCATCACGGGGCGGGACGAGATAAGCCGGCCGGCGCGAGTGCCCACATGCATTTCGCATCCCGTACCGCAATACGGGCAGACCGTGCGGATTTCATGTTCGACCGGGCCGAGGGCCAGCACGCTCTTGTCGGCCAGCGCGCCGGTCGGGCAAGTATCCACGCACGCGCCGCAGCTCACGCAGGTGCTGTCTCGCAAATTGGTTTGGTTCGCTGGGAGAATTTCGGTCCGGTCGCCGCGATTCCAGGCGCGCCACACGTCCTGGCCGGCGACCTCGTGGCAGATCCTCACGCACCGAAAGCATGAAATGCACTGCGACATGTCGACATGGATGCAAGCGTGGGAATCGTCAACGAGGGCGGCTTGAGATTTGCCATGGAGCTCGTGCTCCAGGCCGTAAGTTCGGACCAGGCGATGAAAAGGACTCAGCGGATCACGTTCAACTGCTTGAACTGGATAGTTCTGGGACAGGAGGCGGAGGAGCGTGCGCCGACACTCTTCCAGTTCAGGCGTGTGCGTCCGAATGACCATTCCAGGTTCGAGCGGCGTTGTGCAAGCGGCGACTGGCCGAGACTGCCCGTCTACTTCGACGACACATAGGCGGCACGCGCCGACGGGAGCGAGCCGCGGGTCGTCGCAGAGCGTCGGCACGTCGACCCTCACAGTGCGCAGCCCCGACAAGATCGTCTGCCCAGGTTGGCACTGCACTGGTTGGCCATTGATGGTCACTTGAAGCATGCGCGCAGCTCCTGGCTGTAATGCCGCATTATGCTTTGGGCGAATTCGGCCAGTCCGGTGCCAAAGCCGCAAAGGCTGGTGAGCCGTAGCGCCTCTATGATTTCGACGAACCGCTGCTGGCCAGTGCCGCTGATGGGCCTCTCTTCCCCAGCGGCTGTGAACATCCGCTCGATAGATGTAGATCCGAGGCGGCAGGGCGTGCATTTTCCACACGATTCGTAAGCGCCGAACCGGAAGACGTGATGCACGAGCTGTGCGATGGAGGTCCGCTGGTCGAATGCCACCATGCCGCCGTGTCCCACGCTTGCACCAATTTTGTGCAGTTCATCAAAGCCAAATACCGTGTCGAGCAGAGTCGGCGGCACCACGCCCGCCAACGGGCCACCGATGATTAGTCCGGACATCGTCGAACCCCTCCGCAATCCGCCGCCGCATTCCTCCACGATTTCCCGCAGAGGAATGCCGAATTCAACTTCGTAGAGCCCTGGCTTCTGAAACAACGAATTGAGCGAGACCACCTTCGTGCCGCGGCTGCCGGGAAGCCCTATGGCGGCATACTGCTGTTCTCCGTGGCGGATGATCCACGGTATGCTCGCCAGCGTTTCGGCGTTGTTGACGACGGTCGGCTGACCGAAAAGTCCCTGCTCGGCGACATACGGCGGGCGGGCGCGAGCTACCGGCCGCTGATGCTCCATGGCATTGAGCATGGCGGTTTCTTCGCCGCACATGTAGCTTCCCCGGCCGACGACCAGCTCGACCTCGAAGCACAGATCTGTTCCCAAGAATCCCTGTCCGTTCGATTCCGAATTCTGCGCCGAGACGATTGCCTGTCGCAACATGGCAACCGCGCGCGGATACTCGCAGCGCACATAGATCCATCCCCTTTCCGCACCGACCGCGTGCGCCGCGATGGCCATCCCTTCCAGCAGGGAGAAAGGGTCTAGCTCGACGATCATCCGGTCGACGTAAGCGCCGGGATCTCCTTCGTCGAGATTCGCAACAATATATTTTGGAGAGCGATTCTGGGAAGCAACGATGCGCCATTTCTTTCCCGTCGGGAACCCCGCCCCTCCTCTGCCGCGAAGCTGGGATGCCTCGACCTCGGCGACGACCCGTTCTGCCGGCTGGGCCAGCGCCCTTTCCAGAGCGACGAGTCCACCTCGGGTGCGATAGGCTTCGAGAGTCAGCGCACCGCCGCAGGCGATGCGCTCCAGCACAACCGGGCAGCGGCAATGCACAATGGCAACCGGTTGACTTTCATCGCAGCCTGAAGCGGGCGCGGCGTAGCACTTGCCCAGGCAGTACACACGGGGGGAGCGTCCCTCGATCTGCTCCCACCGGTCGCCAGCAGTGTGCCGAGCTGCAAAACACGCCATCCCCTGACAACTGACACTGCCGAGGTCCACACCATCAAGGTGGTAGAACGATTTGACGTCTGGTTGAATCGGCAAGCGTGTCATCGCATGAGCCCGGTTGCGTGAAGTCGATCCGTTCGCCAACCTGGTCTACCGATCCTGCCTGGCCTGTCCCCACGGCATGAAATTCAGCGCCGCTGTGCCACACATGAATTCTGCCTGAGAGGTGGAATGGGAGACTCCGCCACCTGGTTCCAAGGCATCCTGGCAAGGATCAAGGCCAGTCCGCAGAAATCAGTAATCCCTGAGAATATCAACCCGCCACCGAAAAAGGCGGTCAGCCCAATCCAGTAGGGATGAACGAAATAAGCCAGCAGCGACGAAGCCAGCACCAGACTGCCGATGAGAATGCGTACCTGCCGCTCCAGTGACATGGCTTTCTTTCCGCGCACCACAGGCAGTCCAGCCGCATCCCAGCCCAGGGTTCCACCTTCCACGCTAATCGCGGTGATACCGGCCGAACTCAGCTTTTCGCACGCCTGGCCCGCACGAGTTCCAGTTCGACAGATGACATACAGCGGCTCATCGGCATCGCGGCATTCTTCGGCAAGTTTTGCGACGTCGAGTTCGCCAAGCGGGATATTACGCGCGAATTCGACATGAACTTCCCGGAATTCCACCGGCGTACGGACGTCAACGAGATCAACGGCCTTGCCCGACGAACGTCGTTCTGCCAACTCTGCAGGTGCGATTGTAGTTTTCATGGGAATGGGCTTTCAAAAATTCTTGTGGATTGCAGCTACAGGCTCTCGGCCAGACACTTCTTTTCGCGGCACACCATGCAAACGCCCCAGATTACTCCGAGGCGTTTCCCCTTTCACCCGTCTTTGGGCACGGATGAGCACGTGGTTTGCAGCACGCTACTTGGCTGGCTTCGCTTTGGCGGCAAGCTTCTTCATGAGCTCTTGGTGGGCCTTGTGAATTTTATCGAGGTCCTTGACCATATCCTTGCAGCAGGCCATTCCAGCTGCCTTGTCAAACTTCTCATTTTCGCAGCACTCGATGGCCGATTTGTGATGCTCGATGGCCGATGCCAGGTCTTTCTCAATAGCTGCGATGGCCCCAGAAATTTCCTTGTCTGCCGCGAAGTCCTTTTTCATCGTCGCAAGGTGGCTCTTGGCATCTTCCAGATAGCGGGTCAGTTCAACCTTCACATCTTTGACCACTGCCGGTTCGGGCGCGGGCATGTTGTTCAGGTAGTTCTGGAAGTCCTGAGCATACTCAACGGCGTTGCCGATGCTGCGCCCAGCTGACCGCGCGGGCCAGTAAGTGTCAACGCCTTGCTTCCAGCCAGCGCTGTGAAAACCCGATGTAGCCGAGGGCTGCGCTTGAAGGGACGAAACAGCCAACGAACCCGCGACGATCAAACAAATTGCAATGGTGCTTCTCATGGCACGTCTCCAAAGGAAAGATGGGTGAAAGGGATTGCCCAGATTTGCCCGCCTTGCCAATCAGGGTCAATCGTGAGCGATTCTGCCTAATCGCAAGAGACATGCCGAACGTTTTTTTGATAGATACGGTCGCATTCTGTACCATATCGGCACACTTTCCGCGTGCCAACGCGCGCTCCGCACACTACTTCGCCGAATGAGGAGATTCGCGCTCGTTTGGCGACCGTCCTTCCCAAAGACCCGCAAATCCCCGTCGAGCATCGCCTGCTCAATAGGATTACGGGGCTTCGCTCAGGCTGTCTTGGCAATAGGCACTTCTCCCAAGAATGCCGCGGCATCCTCGGGAAAGACAGTATTGATGGACATCCCGCTTCCCAGTTCAAATCCCGCGGGAGTGCTCAGCCGCGGTTGAATGCGAATATGCCATAGAAAGTATTCCTTATCCTCGTCACCGCGGGGAACATCGTTAATCGTCAAGTTGTAGGCCGGATCCCCTAACGCCGTGCAAAGCTTAAGGAGAACTTCCTTGAGTAACATCGACAGCGCCCAGAGCCGCTCTGCATCGACCAACTTGAACGAGGCCTGATGTTGGAGCGGAAGAATCCAAGTCTCAAATGGGCAGTGAGAAGCAAAGGGCATGAAGGCGACGAAGTGCTCGTTTCGCGCGACAATCCGCCTGCCAGCCTTAAGCTCCTCGTGGGCGAGCACACAGTAAAGACAATCCCCAGTGCGGTCGAAGTATTCGCTGGCCTCAAAATGTTTCATTCGCAACAGCCTGGGAACAATTGGCGTGGCGATCAATTGCCAGTGCGGATGGGGCAGCGAGGTGCCGGCTTCGCTACCGTGATTCTTGAAGATCACCACCGTCTGGAAGCGCGGGTCTCGCATTAGATCCTGATAGCGCCATTGCAAGGCGCGCAGCACGGCCTCAATCTGTTCGGGGGGCTGCTGAGATAGGTGTCGAGAATGATCTGGAGATTCCACGATCACTTCGTGGGCGCCGCACCCTCCCATGGACTGAAACATGCCCCCATCAGTCAGGCGAGCGGGACTTTCTTCAATGCGCAGCGCAGGGAACTTGTTGGGAATGACCCGCACCCTCCAGCGAGACTCGCCGCCCTGCGGATTGGGTATCGAGTAGATCTCAGGCGGGGTTAACGCCTCATTTCCCGCGCAAAAAGGACAGTTGGCAGCGACAGTGACCGCGGCAGGCTCTGCCGCGGACTTGGGAATACCGTCGTGCGGGCGGAGCTTTCGAGAGGGAGCGAATACCACCCAGTCCGAAGTGGTGGGGTCAAAACGCAAGACAGGCATGCTTTACTCCCGGATAGCGAACCTGCCGACGAGTGGATTTTCCAGGCGGCGAAAATCTTCCCAGCGTAGTTGCAGCGCCTCGCTGCGAGTGTTGCTCTCAATCACGATTTCTTCTTGCGAGGCCAAAGACTCATCCGCGATGGTCAACATGCCATATTGGGAGCCAAACGGTGGGAGGACGCCTCGTTCACAGTCGGGACAGCGGACTGCCACATCCTGCTCAGTGGCCAAGCGTATCTCGGCACCGCCGATCATGTGGCTGACTTTCTCAAAGTCGATTTTGGCGTCGGCGGGAACCAAGGCCACCAGGTCGCGAAAACTATGATTCGCGTGGAGCATGACGGTTTTAGCGACCTGTTGCGGCAGCGTATGTACCGCCGTCGCGACATCAGCCGCGCCGCGCGACCAGGAATGAGGAAGCACCGTATACGCAATGTTCTGAGCGTCCAAGAATTGCTTGAGATCCATAAGATGTGCTCCTCGGCAAGTGTCTGCTCGAGCTCATACCCATTGATGCGGCATGAGCTCGCTGGAGGTATCAAACATCAGGAACCCTTGACAGAGACTTTCTTGCACTTGGCTTCGTCGCACTTTGGAAGCTTGAGGGTCAGAACCCCTCTGGCGTACTCGGCAGCGACTTCGTCCTCGTTGATGGCGCAGGGGAGCGTCAAGGACCGAGAAAACTTGCCGCTGCGGCGCTCGACACGGCGGAAGGTCTTGCCCTTCTCTTCCTTTTCTTCTTTCCGTTCGCCGCTGATCGTCACGAGATTGTCGTGCACTTGCACATCAATGTCCTTGGGTTCCATCCCTGGAATGTCCATCCGCAGCTCGAATGCGTTTTCGACTTCCGTCAGGTCGCAAGACGGAGCAAAGTTGCCCGAAAGCCAGCCGTCCTGCTTGCCGCTCCAGAAGCGTGACATGAGATCGTCCATTTCGTCGCGGAACAGCCCGAGCGGATCGCGGACGAGAGCGGAAACTTCGGTGCGAGCGGGGTGGGCGGTGAGATTGGGGTTAGCCATGGCAGACTCCTTTTTGCAAATGAGAAGTGAACACCACAAACGACGAGATCTATGGCAAGTCACGTACCGCACGAGTAGGGGCAGGGCAATAGACAGAAAAGCCGGTAAATGCCCG
>Ga0065712_10068029_pt1 | contig 16684 bp, 13 predicted proteins | sample MisRhiReplicate1_FD_59099 | JGI IMG/M metagenome (GOLD analysis project Ga0065712, IMG submission 59099) | Miscanthus rhizosphere microbial communities from Kellogg Biological Station, MSU, sample Rhizosphere Soil Replicate 1: eDNA_1 v3... | ecosystem: Host-associated > Plants > Roots >...
CTTCCGATCTCCGAAGCCTTCCTTCGATTAAACTCTCAGCCGATGAACCGCCGAGCAGTCCTCCTCCTGCTCCTCTGCCTCGCTCTTGGGGTCAGTCGTGGACAGGCTCTGCTCGGCCAGAACTCCAGTCCCACTCTCATCCTCATTTCGTTCGACGGGTTCCGGTTTGATTACCGGACGATGTATTCACCGTCAAACATCAATCGCCTGGCGGCGACAGGGGTGAGCGCGGACCTGATTCCGAGCTATCCGTCCAAGACCTTCCCGAACCACTACTCGATCGTGACTGGCCTGTATCCGGGTCACCACGGCATCGTCGCGAACACGATCAAGGACCCACCGACTGGCCGCCGTCTGTCGATGAGCAACAGCAGGGAAAACGGCGACGCGATGTGGTGGGGGGGCGAGCCGATCTGGGTGTCCGTTCAGCGCAGCGGTATGTTGTCGGCAGCGATGTTCTGGCCGGGATCGGAGGCGCCGATTGAAGGCCACCGGCCGAACTTCTGGGCACCGTTCAACTCGGACCTGCCGGGGAATATGCGGGTCGATCAAGTGCTGTCCTGGCTCGACCTGCCGGCGGGACGACGGCCGTCGCTGCTGACGCTCTATTTCAGCGATGTCGACGCGGCCGGCCACAACAACGGGCCGAACTCTGACGCCGTGCGGTCGGCGGTGCGCCGCGCCGACGGGTACCTGGGACGCCTGGGGCGCGGCCTCGAGCGACGACACCTGACCGACAAGGTCAACATCGTTGTCGTCTCGGATCATGGGATGGCGGAGACGAATACCAATCGAGTGATCGTGCTCGATGACTACATCTCGACTGACGATGTGGAGGTCATCGACATCAATCCGACGTTGGGACTCTTTCCAAAGCCCGGTCGCGAAGAGGCCGTCTACAAGAGTCTCGTGAACGCCAATCCTCGGCTGAAGATCTACCGCAAGGCGGAAACGCCCGAGCGCTGGCACTATCGCGACCATCCGCGCATCCCGCCAATTGTCGGCGTCGTCGATGAGGGCTGGCAGGTGTTGCCGCGGGCGACGTTGAGAGAGCGCGTTGCGAGAGGCCAGACGGGCGCACGCGGCGAGCACGGCTACGATCCGGGCGAGTCGACCTCGATGCGAGGCATCTTCATCGCGTCAGGTCCGTCGTTCAAAAGCGGTGTAGTGCTCCCGGCCTTCGAGAACATCCACATCTACGACGCGCTGGCCCGCGCGCTCGGTATCACGCCAGCGCGCAATGACGGAGACCCTGCGGTCGCCGGCTCGATGCTGAAGTAGCCGTACAGCAAAAAGGCCGTCCGAGGAGGACGGCCTTTCGTGTTTCAGACGATCAGGCTGGAGGGCTGAGTAGACGCCCTATGAGCCTTTGCGCATGCCCTCGGTGACGATGCCGACCTTCTCGACTCCGGCGCCCTTGGCAGCGTCGATGACTTCGACGATCTCGCCATAGCGCAGGCTGCCTGCGCCCATGATGAACATCGTCTTCTGCTGGCGTTCCTCGAAGATCGTGCGGAGCGTCGACTCGAGCTCGCCCAGTGTCACGTCCCGGTTGTTGATCGAGAGCTTCTTGTCAGCCGTGTAGTTCAACACGATCTGGCTGATGTCGGGCGTGGACTGCTTGGGCTGTTGTGTTTCAGCCGGCAGGTTGACGTCGAGCCCGCGCTGATTGAGTGGCAGGGTGACCATGAAGATGACCAGGAGCACGAGCAGCACGTCGATCATCGGCGTGATGTTCATGTCCGCAGTCGCCTGCGGGATCTTGCCCTTGAAGACTTTTTCGGCGCCGTGATGCTGATGGGCGGCCATTATTCGCCTCCCCGACTCTGCGCTTGACTCTGCGCACCGCTGCGCGGATCGGTGATGAGGCCCATATCCTCGATACCTGCCGCACGCAACGCGTCCATCGCGTCCATCACGGCACTGTATTCGACGTCCTCGTCTGCCTTGATGATCACGATCCGATCCTTCTTGCTCTCGAGGATGTCGGTCACGCGACGCTGCAGATCGTCCTTCAACACCGGCACGGCATTCAGATACAGCCGGCGGTTGGAGTCGATCGCGAGCACCGTCTGCTCCTGAGTGTCAGGCTTCTCGGAAGTGTTGGTGGCTTTCGGAAGCTTTACGCTCACACCCTGCTGGAGCAGAGGCGCCACGATCATCATGATGATGAGCAGCACCAGCATCACGTCGACGAGCGGCGTGACGTTGATGTCGGATTTAACTCCGCCGCCCCCGCCTAGTTGAACTGCCATAATTCAGATCTCCAGACGCGTGACTACGCCGTCTTCTTGATGAAGTAATCGACGAGCTCCGACGAGGAGTTGTCCATCTCGACGTTGAAGTACTCGAGGCGGCTGGTCAGGTAGTTGTAGAACCAGACCGCGGGAATCGCGACGAACAATCCAAGCGCGGTTTCGACGAGCGCTTCTGCAATACCGGCTGACACGCCCGCGATACCGCCCGACCCGGTCGACGCGATACCGACGAACGCGTTGATGACGCCGACGACCGTGCCAAGCAGTCCGACGAACGGTGCCGTCGAGCCGATGGTGGCGAGCGTGTTGACGCCCTTCTTCAGGTCGTTGGTCGTGAGAGCCGAGGCGCGCTGAATCGAACGGCGCACGGTGTCCAGAACGTCATCGCGATTGAGGCTCGTGCCGCTCTCCTGCTGGAACTGATACTCCTGCAGGCCAGCAAGGACGACTTTCGCGAGGTGGCTGTAGCGATAGTCCTTGGACGCCGACAACGCGATGGCTTCCTTGAGCCGGCCGTCGCGGAGGTGCTTGGCGACCTGCGGGGCGAACAGCTTCGACTGCTTGCGCGCCTGGTTATAGGTGTAGATGCGCTCGATCGCGATACCCACCGACCAGAACGACATGATGAACAGGATGATGGCCACGCCCCACGCCAACGGGCCCATCTGACTGAACATGTCGATGAGGTCGAGGCCGCCGCCTTCCTGCGCAAACGCTGGCGTGCTGAGCAAGAGGGCACCCACGGCTCCACACGCGATCCGACCAACCTGACGCATCTTACGAGCTCCCATTACTGCATCCTCCGCAATCGCCCTGTTCGTAGTGTCCGGCGTCAGCCGGACAGGACAGGGGCTGCCTGTCTATATGCGCGTGACGTATTAACTGAGCGTGAACTGCACGGTGACGGTCATGATGACAGGCACCGGGGTGTTATTCAGCAGGGTCGGTGTGAACTCCCACTGTTTGACGGCATCGAGCGCTGCCTGGTCGAGCAGCGGAATCGAACGAAGTACCTTGGCGTCCTGCACCTTCCCGTTCGGCCCGATGATCGCCTCGATGATCACCACGCCCTGAACGCGAGCGGACTGCGCGATCGGGGGATACACGGGCGCGACGTGCTTCGTCTTGGTCGGCTGCTTGATCTGGCCACCGACGCGAACGGGCTGGGTCGGCGGCGGAGGCGGCGGCGGTGCTTCCGGCAGTCCGCCGACAACGCCACCAACAACACCTCCGGGCACACCGCCTTCAACGCCAGCGCGTTCGAAGTTGGTGTCCACGGGCTCCGCTTTGATTTCCTTCGGCGGCTCGGTCGGGGCCGCATTCGGGTTCACGACTTCCACCGGCTTCACTTCCGCAGGCTTCGGTGGGGGTGGCGGTGGCGGTGGTGGCGGTGGCGGTGGCGGCGCAGCCACGAAGGCCATCATCGAGGGCGGAGTCGGCAGCGCGTCGAACGCCATCAACGGAATGATGACGAGCGACGCGATCACCGTCGCCTCGATGAGGATCGTTGCCCCCACCGAGTATCCCTGCTTGTTTCCAAGCTTGATCGAGGGATCGACGATATCGCCGAACATGCGTTCATCACGTGGCACGGGTGCTTTACCTCCCTAGAGTCGCCAGCGCAGCCGCGCGGAGCGGCCGATTATAGCTAGGCCCAAAAAACAGTGTCAACGAAACCTTCCGTTACTTTCTCCGGCCGCTCTTGCGGCCGCGCTGACCCGCGTGAAACGACCAGCAAAGGCTTAGACACCGTCAGTGCCAAAGTGCTCCCGGCCCAGCGAGCGGGCATTCTATCCCGGATCCGACACTCATCCGCAACGACAAAAGTGGCTCGACCGCCAGGAAACTCGTGCAAATCCGAGCCAGTTCCATCACCTGCCGTATTAGTTGCTCCCGCCGATGCGCATGCCGTAGAACGAGCGCCACACGAACACGACCGACACGATGAAGAACACCGCGGCCAGCGCATGGGCCAGCCCCTCGCCCTGTTCCTCGGCAAGCCGGACCGCGAGCGAGACCGCGAGCAAGCCGAAGAGCGTCGTGAATTTGATCACCGGGTTGAGCGCCACAGACGAGGTGTCTTTGAACGGGTCGCCGACGGTGTCGCCGACAACCGTCGCCGCGTGAAGCGGCGTGTTCTTCATCTTGAGCTCCGTCTCGACAATCTTCTTCGCGTTGTCCCACGCGCCGCCGGCGTTGGCCATGAACACCGCCTGATACAAACCGAACAGCGCGATCGAGATGAGATAGCCGATGAAGAAGAACGGCTCGAGGAACGCAAACGCGAGCGTGGTGAAGAACACGGTCAGGAAGATGTTGAACATCCCTTTCTGCGCGTACTGCGTGCAGATCTCGACGACCTTCTTGCTGTCGGCCACCGACGCCTTCGTCACACCTTCCAGCTTGATGTTCGCCTTGATGAACTCGACTGCCCGGTAGGCGCCGGTGGTCACCGCCTGCGTGGATGCGCCAGTGAACCAGTAGATCACCGCCCCGCCGCACACCAGTCCGAGCAGGAATGGCGCGTGCAGCAGCGAGAGCTTGTCGAGGTTCTGCGTCAGCCCAAGCGTGAGCTCGACAATGATCGAGAAGGTCATCGTCGTCGCGCCGACGACGGCGGTACCGATGAGCACTGGCTTCGCGGTTGCCTTGAACGTGTTGCCAGCGCCGTCGTTCTCTTCGAGCAACGCCTTCGCATGCTCGAACTGCACGTTGAGACCGAAGTCCTTCTTGAGCTCCTGCTGAATGTTAGGAATCGTCTCGATCACCGAGAGCTCGAAAACCGACTGCGCGTTGTCAGTAACCGGGCCGTAAGAATCGACGGCAATGGTCACCGGACCCATGCCCAGGAAACCGAACGCGACGAGGCCGAACGCAAACACCGCCGGCGCGAGCATGAAAGACGGGTCGGACATCGTCGCACTCGACGACGAGATGAAGTAGGCGATCGCCATCAAGGCCGCGATGCTCAGCCCGATCCAATAGGCGCTGAAGTTGCCGGCAACGAACCCCGACAGGATGTTCAGCGACGGCCCGCCTTCGCGTGACGAGGTCACGACTTCCTTGACGTGGCTCGACTCCACCGACGTGAAGACTTTCACCAACTCGGGAATGATCGCCCCGGCGAGCGTGCCGCACGTGATGATGCTCGACAACTTCCACCACAGCGTGCCGTCGCCCAGCGTCGAGATCAGGAGATAGGACACGACATAGGTCAGCGTCACCGAGACGATCGAGGTGAGCCACACCAGCGAGGTGAGCGGCGCCTCGAAGTTCATCTTCGCTGCGCTGCCGTAGCGGCCCTTGGCAATAGCCTCGTTCAGCAGATACGAGAAGCCGCTGGCGATGATCATCATGATGCGCATCACGAAGATCCACACGAGCAGCTGGATCTGCGTGGCGGCCTGCGGAACGGCCAGCATGATGAAGGTGATCAGCGCGACGCCGGTCACGCCGTAGGTCTCGAAGCCGTCGGCGCTGGGGCCGACCGAGTCACCGGCGTTGTCGCCTGTGCAGTCGGCGATCACGCCCGGATTGCGGGCGTCGTCTTCCTTGATGTTGAAGACGATCTTCATCAGGTCCGATCCGATGTCGGCAATCTTGGTGAAGATGCCGCCGGCAATACGCAGCGCCGCGGCGCCGAGCGATTCACCGATGGCGAAGCCGATGAAGCACGCGCCGGCGTAATCGCCCGGAATGAACAGCAGGATGAAGAGCATGATCAGCAGCTCGACGCTGATGAGCAGCATGCCAATGCTCATGCCGGCCTTGAGCGGAATTGCATACACCGGGTACGGCTTGCCTTCGAGGCTGGCGAAGGCGGTGCGCGAGTTCGCATAGGTGTTCACGCGGATGCCGAACCACGCGACGCTGTAGCTGCCGAGAATGCCGACGACGCTGAAGGCCAGGATGATGAGGACGCGCGAGAACTCCATCGCCTCGAGAATGCCGAAATAGAGCACGATGATGACGGCGATGAAGATCTCGAGGATCGCGAGGAATCGACCCTGCGTGATTAGATAGGTCTTGCAGGTCTCGTAGATCAACTCCGAGATTTCGCGCATCGAGCGATGCACCGGGAGGTTCTTCAACTGGTAGAGGATCACCAGTCCGAACAGGATGCCGAGTGCGGAGATCCCGAGGCCGCCCATCAGCAGCATGCGGCCGTCGTAGCCACCGACCTGGACGAGGCCCAGATCCGGCAGCACCAGATTGGCTTCTCCGCCGCGGCGCTCGCCCTGCGGGGCCTGCGCCTGTGCGGCCGGTGCTGCGGGCTCGGGTTGCTGGGCCCAGGCTGCTACGGGCGCCATCAGCGCGGTCGCGATCACGATCGCCAGGGCGACCATCGCACCACGCACACGGCCGAATCCTGTGAACGACTCGGTCATCACGATATCTGCTCCTCTCGTTACCTGTTAGTTGGCCTCTCGGACCTGTAGGGGCGACGCATGCGTCGCCCTACGACTTGCCTTCGATCCGGCCAGGCAGGGACATGCCGCCGGTCAGAAAAATTCGCACGCCTTCCTCGACGCTGACGTCGGGGAAGATGGCGCGCTCACGGGGATAGAACATGATGTCGCCGAGATACAAGTGATTCGTCGGTACGTACACGGCCATCATCATTTCAGGACCGCGTCCGCGGTCCACCTCGAACTCCTTCGTCAGGAATCCCATGACCCAGCCCCGGCTCGGGTCATCCACCATCACGACGCGCTTGAATCCCGTCTCGTTGTCTGGCGAGAACGCCACCACGAGCTGCTTCACCGGCGCGTAGATGGTCCTGAATACCGGGATCATCATCAGCCAGCTCTCGGCTCGTGCCAGCACTCGCCGGCCGATGACGTTCGTCGTCACGGCACCCGCAGTCAGCACGACGAGCAGCGTGAGGAGCACGCCGGCAAATCGCGCCACGTAATCTCGAAGCGGCCCTGACTCCAGCACCGAGGACCCCAGAGCCCATCTCACCAACGGCGCCGCGAAACCACCAATGATACCGAAGATCCACACCAGTGCGTACACACTGATCAAGAGTGGAACCGTGACGAAGAACCCCGCGATGAAGCTGCGTCGCAGCCACTGCATCAGAGCCATCCGGCTCCTATCGCCAGCAGGATGATTGCGCCGGCCACGATTCGATACCACGCAAAGGGGGCGAAACCGTTACGTCCCACATAGCGCACGAAGGGTTTCACCACGACGAGGGCGGCGAGGAACGCCATCACGAACCCGATCGCGATCTCCGCGCCACGCTCGGGCGCCAGCTGGTGTCTCACCTTCCACAAATCGTGCAGAAACGCCCCAGCCAGTGCCGGCATCGCCAGAAAAAACGAGAACTCCGCAGCCGCGGCCCGATCGAGCCCGGCGAGCAGACCACCCATAATCGTTGCGCCCGACCGCGATACGCCCGGCACCAGCGCCAACATCTGTGCTACGCCCACGGCGAACGCCCGTGGAATGGGTGTTTGATCGGCGACGAACACGACCGGCTTCGGTCGAAACCGCTCGATCAGCAGGATCACGACGCCGCCGATGATAAAGGCAGAGGCAATCACCGCCGGGCTCTGATATAGCTGGCCCTTCACCCAATCCGACAGGAGCACGCCTGCCACACCCGCCGGGATCGACGCGATGATCAACATCAGCGCAAACCGCCGCGCCGACGGATCTGACGCCAGCCCGAGAAACGCGTCGAGGATTTTCTGACGGTACAGCCACATCACGGCGAGGACGGATCCAAACTGGATCATCACCGTGAACACGCCGCCGGGGTCGTCAAATCCGAGGAGTTGGCCGGTCAGCAGCAGGTGTGCGGTGGACGAGATCGGCAGGAACTCGGTGAGTCCCTGCACGATCCCGAGCACGGCGGCAAGCAGATAGGTCAAGCCTGAGTAGAGCCGGTCGTTCGAGAACGGCTACGAGGCCTTGGCTCGCTTCTGTTTCTTCCCACCCTGGACAACGTCGCCAGACGAAGCCGCAGCCGCGGCTCGCGCCTTACCGCCGCTGAGGATGATCGCGATCGCCGATGCGATGAAGATCGTCGAGTAAGTGCCGCTGACGATGCCCACGAGCATCGTGAACGAGAACCCGCGCAGCGCCTCACCGCCAAACAGGAAGATCGACAGCACCGCCAGGAACGTGGTGCCGGCGGTGATGATCGTGCGCGACAGCGTCTGGTTGACGCTCTCGTTGACTATCTTGTCGAGCGGCTCACGTCGCCGCGACCGCAGGTTCTCGCGCACGCGGTCGAAGATGACGATCGTGTCGTTCACCGAGTAGCCGGTGATGGTCAGGATCGCCGCGACGACGTTGAGCGACAGTTCGTATTTGAAGAACACCAGGAACGCCAGCGTCACGAGCACGTCGTGCAGCGTGGCGGCGATGGCGCCGACGGCAAAGGAGAACCGGAACCGGAAGCCGATATAGATTGTGATTGCCGCGAGCGAGGCCAACGTGGCGTAGATGCCGCGCAGCTGCAGATCGCGCCCGATGATGGCGCTCACCAACTCGCGATTGACGATCGTGAATTTGGGCAGGCCGGCTTTCTGTAAGGCCGCTTCCACGTTGGACGAGGCCTGTTCGAGGCTGTTGCCCTCGACCGCGCCTTCCGTCTGCGGAAGGCGGATGAGCATGCGACGTTCACTGACGTCGCCGTATTGCTGCACGACCTCTTCGCCGGGCAGGGGATCCACGGCGTTGCGGACCTGCTCTTCGGTGACCGGCTGATCGAACTGCACGACGACCAGCGTGCCGCCCGAGAAGTCGATACCGAGTGGCATGCCCTTGGCGGCGATCAAGCCGAGGCCGGCCAGGATGACAATCGCCGACAAGGCGATCGCGTGCCACTTCCAGCGCAGGAAGTTGTAGTTGGCGTTGTTCAGAAGCTGCATGTCAGATACTCAAAGTCTGCGCGGCGGTCTGACGGCGGCTCAAGACCAGCTCGAATGCCGTGCGGGACACGAACACCGCAGTAAACACGTTCGACAGAAGACCGATGATCAGCGTGACCGCGAATCCGCGAATGGTGCTGGTGCCGAACTGAAGAAGCAGCAGTGCGGCGATAAGCGACGAGACGTGGGTGTCCACAATCGTCCACCACACACGATCGAATCCGGCGTTGACGGCCGCCCGCGCGCCACGCGCCGTCGCCAGTTCCTCTTTGATGCGTTCGAAGATCAGCACGTTTGAATCGACGCCCATGCCGATCGTCAGAATGAACCCGGCGATGCCCGGCAGTGTCATCACGCTGCTCAGAAACGCCATCAGGCCGAGCAGGATCACCAGATTGGCCACGATGGAGATGACCGCGTTGATCCCGGTGAGCCTGTAGTAGAAGAGCATGAACAGCACAACGAAGGCGAGGCCGGCCAGCGATGAGATGAAGCCGGCGCGAATCGATTCAGCGCCGAGCGACGGCCCCACCGTGCGCTCTTCGAGATAGTCCATCGACGCCGGCAGTGCGCCGGACTTCAGCGTGATCACCGTGTCGACCATTTCGTCATGGTTGATGCCCGTGATCTGACCGCTGTCCGTGATGCGCCCCTGAATCGTCGCCACCGACATCACACGGTTGTCGAGGACGATGGCCATCGGACGGCCGATGTTGGTTTGCGTGAAGTTGCCAAAGCGGGCCGCCGCGTCCTGCTTCAGCGTGAAGTGCACCGCGGGCCGGTTGAATTCATCGAGCGACTGCTGCGCATTGCGCAGGTCGCGGCCCGTCACTGCGGCGGCACGCTTCACCGCGTAGAACACCGTTCCGGCTGTCCCGGCGGTGCCGCCCCCTTCCTGGCGTCCGGGCAGAATTTCGACCTCCGTCGGCACGTTGTTGTTAAACGCTTGCAGAGCGGATTCGCGATTCGGGAACGGCCCCTGATCAACCAGCGTCAGCTTCAGCTGGGCCGTGGACCGGATGATTTCCTTCGCGCGGCGCACATCGCTCACGCCTGGCAACTGCACCAGGATCTGATCCGCGCCGCTGTAGCGCGCGACGATCGGCTCGGCGACGCCGAGTTCGTTGACACGCCGCTCGATGGTCTCGAGCGCCTGCGTGACCGTCTGCTCGCGAAGCTGGTTCACGATGTTGGGCTTCATGCGGAACGAGAAACCGCCCGTCTCAGACGAGCGGTCGTAGTTCGTGTCCGCATCTACCGATGCCGTCCGGAACCCGGCATCGTCCTGGATGCCCTCGACGCGGAATTCGGTCGGGCTCACGACGTCGGCCTTGGTGAACTGCACACCCGCGCGCTGCATCGAATCCCGCAGACGCTCGACCGTCGTCTCGGTCTCGACGCGCAACGCGTCATCGGTGTGCACGCGGAGGACCAGGTGCACGCCGCCTTTGAGATCGAGCCCGAGCTTGATCTTGGTCTCGGGTGGGTAAAACGACCAGATCGACAGGCCGATGACGGCCACGATCAGTATGAGTCTCCAGCGAGTGTCTTTCATTGCTGATTGCCCTCAGGGACGACGGGTTCCTGGCCCTGATATCCGACAATGGCCGCGCGTGAAACCTCGATGCGCACGTTGTTGGCCACCTGTAGCTGAACGGACTGATCGCTCACACGAGTGATCGTTCCGTAGATTCCTCCGGTCGTAATGACTTTATCGTTGACTTTCAACGCGGCAAGGAACGATTGCACCTTCTGCTGGCGCTTGCGCATCGGCAGCACCATCACGAAATAGAAGATGCCGAGGATCAGCGCAAAAGGAATGAGCTGCAGCCACGGGTTTGGTGCGCCCTGCTGCGGCGCGGCCATGGCTAACAAAAACGGATCAAGAAGGCTCATGAGTCGAGAGACAGGCGGGATACCGAGCGAACGAACTCCTGCCTGAAGCGTTCGAAAGTACCGAGTTGAATAGCCTCCCTGATCCGTTGCATGGTGTCAAGGTAAAAGGTCAAGTTATGCAACGTGTTAAGGGCTCCGGCCGTCATCTCGCCGGCCTGATACAGATGCCGTAGATAGGCCCGCGAGTGATGCGTGCAGGTATAACAGCGACAGGCCGGATCGACCGGGCTTTCGTCCTCAGCGTACTTCGCGTTCTTGATATTCAGACGGCCAAGACTGGTGAACAGCTGTCCGTTGCGGGCATTCCTGGTCGGCAGGACGCAGTCGAACATGTCGATTCCACGCGCCACACACTCAACCAGATCCTCAGGGGTTCCCGCTCCCATCAAGTATCGCGGCGAATCGGCCGGCAGTCGACCAGCCGTTTCCTGAACGACCGTATACATCTGATCGATGGGTTCACCCACGCTGAGACCGCCGATCGCATAGCCCTCGAAGCCAATAGCGACCGTGGCGTCTGCGCTTTCTTGACGTAAGTCAGAGAAGACACCGCCCTGGACGATGCCGAACTGCGCCTGGCCAGGATTGGTTACCATCACGTCGGAAGGCGGAGTTCCGCGCAGGCGCTCGAGCCTGGCGCGGCAGCGGGCGGCCCACCGCACTGACCGCTGCATCGAATCGACTGCGGCCTCTCGAGTGGCCGGATAGGCCAGGCACTCGTCGAGCACCATTGCGATGTCGGACCCAAGTCGCGCCTGGATGTCGACCGCGCGCTCGGGCGTAAGCTGATGGCGAGAGCCGTCGAGGTGCGACTGAAACTCGGCGCCTTCTTCGGTGATAGTCCGCCGTTCGGCGAGGCTGAACACCTGAAACCCACCACTGTCTGTCAGCATCGGACGGTCCCAGCCGATAAAGCGGTGGAGGCCGCCGCGACGAGCGATGAGCTCATCGCCTGGGCGCAGAAACAAATGATAGGTGTTGCCGAGAATGATTTCCGCGCCGCTCTCGAGCAGGTCGCGGTGAAGTGTGGCCTTGACCGCCCCTTGCGTGCCAACGGGCATGAACGCCGGCGTCTGCACGAGACCATGCGGCGTTTCGAACTCACCCAGTCTCGCCGGGCCGTCGGTGCCGCGCAACGTGAAGCGAAACGGCCTGCCCTGAGCCCTGTCGAAAGGCGTGCCCTGAGCGTTGTCGAAGGGGCGTCCCAACCCGTCTATTATTAAGGAAACCGTGGCAAAACGACGTGTCGGTGTGATTTATGGTGGGCGATCGGGCGAGCATGAGGTCTCGATCGTCTCGGCGTCATCAATCTTCGCGAACCTCGATACCAGTCGGTACGAACCTGTTCCCATTCGCATAGAGAAAGACGGTCGATGGGTTCTTCCCGCTCGTCCTCCTGCCGTTGTCTCCGCGGCGGACGTGACGAAGCTCGGGCCCGGCTCGAGGGATGGCGCTCCCGCGGTTGAACCGACCGCGGCTATTCGCGGTCTCGACGTCGTCTTCCCAGTCCTGCATGGACCGTACGGAGAAGACGGCACTGTGCAGGGACTCCTGGAGTTGGCCAACGTCGCCTATGTCGGCGCAGGGGTCCTCGGGTCAGCCGTCGGCATGGACAAAGCGGTGATGAAGACGATCTTCGCCGCTCACAATCTGCCTATCGTCCCGCACATCACCGTCATGCGCCGGGAGTGGCAAGCGGACCCGCGGGGCATCACGTCCCGCGTCGCCAATGAGCTTCGCTATCCAGTCTTCGTCAAGCCTGCGAATCTGGGATCGAGCGTCGGCATCTCGAAGGCGAAGAACGACGAGAGCTTCTGTGAGGCGATGGCGCTCGCGCTGCGATTCGACAAGAAGATCGTCATCGAGGCCGGCGTGTCGAATGCGCGCGAAATCGAGTGCGCCGTACTCGGGAACGACGACCCCGAGGCATCGGTTCCTGGCGAGATCGTCGTGACCCACCGTGACGGCTTCTACTCGTATACCGCCAAATACATCGATGCCAGTGGCGCAACGACGAAGATTCCTGCGGATCTGTCGGCGGCGATGATTGAACAGGTCAGACGGCTCAGCATCGAGGCGTTCCGCGCCCTCGAACTCTCAGGGATGTCGCGCGTGGACTTTTTCATCGACGGTCAGACGAACGCGTTGTTCCTCAATGAGGTCAACACAATCCCAGGGTTCACGTCGATCTCGATGTATCCGAAGATGTGGGAGGCCAGCGGTCTTCCCTATCCTGCGCTCATCGATCGGCTTCTCACGCTGGCGCTCGAGCGGCACGCGGAGAAGCAGCAATTGCACACCAGCATTACATGAGGCTCGCAGCGTCCACCGCGGCCACGCTCCTCCTCATCGCAACGCTCGGCGCGCAGACAACAGGACTGACGGCAGGCCCTCAGTTGGTGCGCGTCTACAACACCATCTTCGACGCTCGATTCGATCAGGTCCCGGCACTGCTCACGCAGACGTGCGGGACCGCACCCAAGGAAGCCTGCCAGCTGCTTGAAGTCGTGGCACTGTGGTGGCAGATCCAGCTCGATCCGAAGAACCGCGTGCATGACGACGAGTTTCAAGCCAAGGCCAATGCCGCGATTGCCGCGATCGAAGGGTGGACCACGCGCGAACCCATGCGCGCCGAGGCGTGGTTCTATCTCGGCGGCGCGTACGGTGCCCGCGCCCAGTGGCGGGTGCTCAGAGAAGAACGATTAGCGGCAGCTCGCGACGGCAAGCGCATCAAGAATGCCCTGGAGCAGGCGCTCGCGCTCGACCCGTCTCTGAACGATGCCTATTTCGGCATCGGTCTGTATCACTACTACGCCGACGTCGCCCCGGCCGCATTCCGCATGCTGCGATGGGTGTTGCTGCTGCCAGGCGGTGACCGGCTTGAAGGCATGCGAGAGATGCTGCGTGCTCGCAGCGAGGGACAACTCCTGCAGAGCGAGGCCGACTATCAGCTGCACCTGATTTACCTCTGGTACGAGAAGCAGCCGGAACGCGCTCTGCAACTGCTGCGCGGCTTACACGACCGCCATCCGAGAAATCCGTTGTTCGTGCAGCTCATTGCCGAGATTCAGGACGTCTACCTTCACGATCTGCAGGCGAGCCGACAGACCTGGCAGACCCTGCTCGAATCAGCCCAGGCGCGTCGCGTCGCCGAACCCGCGATGACCGAGGCCACCGCACGGCTTGGGCTCGCCCGCGCGCTCGATCGTCTCTCGGACCCGGACACCGCGATGCCACATCTCCGCGCGATCATCGAGACAAAGCCACCGGGACCCTATGGCGTGCTCGCGCGCGCGCAACTCACGCTCGGACAGATGCTCGATCGTCTCGGCCGACGCGAAGAGGCACTGCGCGCGTATCACGCGGCGCTCGATGTCGTGCCTCCCGACGATCCAGACCGCGTTGTTCGCGCGGCGCGTGCGGGAATTCGCGGACGATGAAGGATATGAATTGACGATTGACGATGTACGACTGACGGATTGTGCGCAATCGATGTCGTTCATCGAGTTCAGGACGATCGATCACTCGATCAATCCGTCAATCGTCGATCGTCAATCGTCAATTGCGCTGCAGTGATCGATCGCTCGTGCCGACACTTGACATCGTGGGTGCGTTTGCACGTGTCGTCGGGTATCGCGACGACTCGATCTTTTGACAAGCATCGCGATTTTGTGCTTGACACAAAGGAAATCTCACCCATAATCTACATCTGGTATGAGGGTGGATGGCTCAGCCCACCCGTTGTGACGGCCACGCGGTCCGTCGGAGGTTGAGCCGCACAGCCTGAGGAGAAAACAATGGCGAAGAAGGCTGCCAAGGGCGGGAAGAAAAAGGCCGCGAAGAAGCGGTAAATCTTCCGCAAGGCTTCAAGGGGTGCTCGATGGAGCACCCCATTTTTTTTATCTCTCAACATTGCTCTCTCGATAACGAGAGTCAGCCCGCACACAAGACGCGAGGTCGCTGACAACCCGGGCCAACGTGCCAGGCGGCAGAGTGCGCTGGGTTGTCCGGTGCGACGCTCGCATCCACTCCACGGGCGAAAGGGGGGATTCAAATGGCGAAGAAAGCGAAGGGCGGAAAGAAGAAGGCGGCCAAGAAGAGATAAGGCTGCGCTTCAATCCCAATTCCCAACTCCCAATTTCCAAGAACTCAGGGAGTTGGGAGTTGGACCCTGCAGTTCTATTCCGGGTTCACCCCATCACGAATCCGGACGTTCCGAATCACATCCCACTGCACCAACCGATCGACGACATCCATGCCGTTCACAACCCGGCCGAACACCGTGTACCTCGCATCGAGGTGCGGCTGCGGTGAATGTGTGATGAAGAACTGACTGCCCCCGGTGTCTTCCCAATCGAGCGCCATTCCCACAGTGCCCTGCAGGTAGGGCAACTCGTTCAGCTCGTCGCGGATGGTGTAGCCAGGCCCGCCTTCTCCGTCACCGCGCGGATCGCCGGCCTGCACCACGAAGTCAGGAACGAGCCGATGAATCGCGTTGTTGCGGAAGAATCCCTTCCGGGCGAGCGCAATGAAGTTCGCAACCGTCAGTGGCGCATCGATCACCGCGAGCTCGAGCTCGATCGTGCCCTTGTCGGTGTCGATGAAGGCGCGCGGTGAGAAGCGCGGATTCACGATGGCCTGCCACTGAGGATCGGTGACCGGACGGCCGGCGGTCGCAGGCCGGATGGTCTCGTCCTGGTCGGTGACCTTCTGCTCCTTCAACAAGGCCAGGGCTCGCACACGAACGGCCCAGTCGCGATCCTTCAACGCCTCCATCAGCACCGGTCGTGCTGCAGCGGGATCGAGACGCGCCAGTGCACCGAGCGCGGCTGCGCGTGCCGTGTAACTGTCCTCAGTGGCCGTACTGCGATACGCATCGGCCAGTGGCTGGGCCGCGGCGGCGACCTTCAAGTCGGCGAGTGCGTTTGCCGCAGCCACACGCACGGAGGGATCCGGGCTCGCCAATCGGTCGAGCAGCAGCCGATCGACACCGCTCGCTTTCGACGAAGCAAAGGCCGCAAGCACTGCCGGAATGACTTTCTGATCGGGGTCCTGCAGCATCTCCGTCAGTCGTGGCAGACTCTGCGTCGCTGGCAGGGTGCCCAGCGCATTGGCCACCGCGACACGCACGGTCCACTCACGATCCGCGTCGAGACTCGCCAGCGCGGTCACGAAGGTCGGCGGATCGACGCGCGCGAGCGCCTGTAGGGCCGCCGCGCGAATCGCCGGCAATGAGTTCGAAATCAGATCGAGGAGCAGCTCGGTATGCTCGGCAGTCACGAGCGCACCGAACGCGTTCACGGCTTCGACCCGAAGTGTCGGGTCCAACGATCTGTCCCCAACCATCTTGATCAAGACCGGCACCGACCCAGCGTCCCGAATCGTTGTGAGCGACCGCAGGGCCTGAATGACGATGGGCGCTGGACGCGTGCGTTGCTCAACGATCTGTCGCAACGCCGATGCAGCCTGCGTCGCCTTCGACGTTCCGAGGCCCTTCACGGCGAACGACGCCGTGAAACGGCCAGGCGTGTTGATCAAGGCCATCAACGCCGACGCGGCACGGGGATCGCCAACCCGTTGCAGCGCATACGCTACCGGCCACCATGTGGAAACCGGCTGCTCGTTCACGAGGACGGCGGTCGC
>Ga0065712_10000259_pt1 | contig 16662 bp, 10 predicted proteins | sample MisRhiReplicate1_FD_59099 | JGI IMG/M metagenome (GOLD analysis project Ga0065712, IMG submission 59099) | Miscanthus rhizosphere microbial communities from Kellogg Biological Station, MSU, sample Rhizosphere Soil Replicate 1: eDNA_1 v3... | ecosystem: Host-associated > Plants > Roots >...
GGTCGATGCGCAACCGAAGGGGGCCGCTTCGCGACCCAACGGGGACAAGTCCCCTCGCCACAGGTGAGCGGCGTTGCTACAGGGTTACCAGGTCAGCACCGCCCCCACCGCAAAGGTGTCGGTGTCTTCGTCCTGGGCATTGGTGTCGTGGCCGTTGATTGCGAACTGGTTGTACTCGGCCACCAGCTTGAGGTTGTCGTTGACGTCATGGAACAGCGCAATGCCGCGCGTTTCGTAGTCCGCGCCGCTGCCGACCACGCCATTGCCGTCATCGTTGGTCTTGCCATAAGACAAGGCCAAGCGGTTCTTGCCCAGTTTGTAGGAACCCTGCAGCAGGTAACCGTCACTGTCGACGTTGCGCAGAACCGGCTCGCCGGCGTTGTTGGTGAAGAACGGGTTGATGCCCTTGGCCTGGAAGCCGGAGCCGGTGAGGGACAAGCCGCCCATTTTCGCCTGCACGCCATAGCCGACGCCTTTGGAGGTGACGGACTGGACGGTGGAATCGGTATTGTCCGACGTCTGGTAGCTGCCGTTGACCCAGCTGTAAATCTTCGCCCCGGCGAGGTCGAACTGATAGGTGATCTCGCTNTCGGTNCGCGGGTTCTCNTGGTANGCCTTGCCTGTCGGNCTGCTGTCGTTGGTGTCCACCGGGTCCATGATCCCCACGGCCACCCGCAAACCCTCCATCACCGGCGTGCGGTAGGTGATCTGTGACGTCGGGAACGGGTACGGATAACCCGTGCCGATGTTGCCGAACGACACCCCGCCACCGTCCACCAGCCCCAGGGTATCGCTGACCTGGCCGTAACCGGCGAGCATTTCATCCAGCAGAATGTTGGAACGGGCGAACAGGCCAAAGTCCTTGCCGATCAGCACTTCGCCCCACTCCGGGTTGGCCACCGTGCCGTAGAACTGCCGCACGTCGATGGCGGTGTCGGTGCCGTTGGTTTCGCTGTCGTTGATGGTCACCCAGAAGGAGGACCGGGCGCCGAGCTTGAGGTCGTCGACCTGCTTGCTCATGTTGAAGCCCAGATAGTTGGGCAGAAAACCCATCTTCACCCGCGCCTGTCGCCGGTCGAACTGGTCGCCGGCACGGTCCACTTTGCTGTTCACATAGAAGGCGTTGATGTAGCCGTCGGTGGAAAACGTGGTCTGGTCCTTGTCGTACAACACGATCTCGGCTTGGGCCATCGAGCTCAAACCGAGGGTCGAAAGGCTGGCGATGAAGGCAGGCAAGAAACGATGCTTGATGTTCTTATTGTTGTGCATGACGCGCTCCGCAGCGGGGGACTGGATGTCGGAGGCGATTATCGAAAGCTGACCGGCGGCGTCATACGCTGCCTTGGAGGCGGTTTTGAAATGCTTTGGAGTGGCCGGTGATGCGCGACAAGTTCGGTGTAAGACCGTCCGTCGACGAGGCCCGGAACTTAAGGCGTACGCCTGTGGAACGGACTGGCGTCCACAGGAACCGGTACTGGCTAGACGCCCGCTCTAAACAGCATGTAAGCGGCGACCACGATACAGATGCTGGCGAAGCCGATCTGCAATCCCCGGGCCGGTACTCGCGCGCAAAGTCTGCGGCCAATGATCATGCCGACGATGCTCGAGACGATAAACGCCACGCCCCAAGCAATCCTTAATAGTGCTCAAGCGTCGTACAAAGCAAAGAAAAACCTTACAAAAAAAACAGAGCTGCCTGAAAGAATTTTCCGAAAGATCAAACAAAAAACAAGAGTTCTTGAAATTTCAAACATCAAAAAATATACATACACCTACACAACACCAATCTCAGAATCACACGCTGTCTTTTCAAAGCCGGGGCAATATGAAAAACGCAATATCACCTACAAGAAGTGAAAACTTTTCCGACTGGTATCAACAAGTCATCAGTCAGTCTGAACTGGCTGAAAACTCTCCCGTTAGAGGTTGCATGGTCATCCGCCCATGGGGCTATGGCATATGGGAGCAAATTCAACGAGAGCTTGATCAAAAATTCAAGGATACAGGCCATGTGAACGCATATTTCCCACTTTTGATCCCATTATCCTTTCTTCAAAAAGAAGCAGAGCATGTCGATGGTTTTGCCAAGGAGTGCGCAGTCGTAACCCATCACCGTCTGGAACAGACCGCAGATGGAAAACTCACTCCCGCGGGTGAACTGGAAGAGCCTTTGATCATCAGGCCTACCAGCGAAACGGTGATCGGTGCCTCCTTTTCACGATGGGTGCAAAGTTATCGGGATCTGCCGCTACTCATCAACCAGTGGGCCAACGTCCTGCGCTGGGAAATGCGTCCAAGGATCTTCCTGCGCACCTCAGAGTTCCTGTGGCAGGAAGGCCACACCGTGCACGGTTCCAGTGAAGAGGCCTTGGACGAGACGCTGAAGATGCTGGATATCTATGAGCGGTTTACTGTCGATCACTTGGCCATACCAGTAATCAAGGGTGAAAAGTGCTCATGGGAACGTTTCCCGGGCGCTGTCAGCACCTACACCATAGAGGCAATGATGCAGGACGGTAAGGCCTTGCAAGCAGGCACCTCACATTTCCTGGGACAAAATTTTGCCCAGGCATCAGACATCCGCTTTGTTAACAAGGAAGGGGTAAAAGAACTGGCCTGGACCACTTCATGGGGCGTTTCCACGCGTTTGATTGGCGCCATGATCATGGCCCATGGCGATGACGATGGCCTGATGATCCCACCGTTGGTTGCACCGACGCAGGTCATCATTGTTCCGATCGTACGCAGTGAACAGGATGCCGAAGTCATCCATGCTTACTGCGACAAGCTGCAAAAGCAGATCTCCCGAAAGAAACTGAAGGGACAAAACCTGCGTGTAAGCGTTGATAAGCGGGACATGAATGGCGGCGAAAAAAAGTGGTATCACATCAAGCGCGGTGTGCCTGTTCGGGTCGAGATCGGGATAAAGGAACTGGAGCAGAACATGGTTTCTTATTCCTGCAGAGACAACAGTAAGAACACGTTAAACGATGAGATGATTAGCTTTGTTAAAGACTTGCCAAAAATACTGCAGACTATTCAGGTAGGCATGCTTGAAAATGCCAGAAAAAAGCTGTCGGACAATACCGAAACAGTTACTAAACTTGACAACTTCAAACAAGCTTTCAAACGCAAGGCCAAACTCAATACATTCGTTCTCGCCCCCTTCATCGATGACGAGAAAGTTGAGAAAGCCATCAGCGAACTGGGTGTAACAGTTCGATGCATTCCACTCGCTCAACCCAAGGTTGCAGCCACCTGCTTATTTACAGGTCAGCCCACCAAATCCTGGGCACTGTATGCGAAGTCATATTGATCCTTGATCACCAACAGCCCCGTTTGCCAGGGGCTTTTTTGTTACCGGTTGGATTAACTTTCCCCCTTCTACATAGAAAATCACACCCCCCACCATCAGCAACACCAGCAAGTACAACAAAAAATACAGCGGATTGAAGCCGGCGAGAATGAAACCACACACCACCGGCGTCGACGCCGCGCCCAGGTAAGTGAGGTTTTGCGAACTGTAGTAAGCCCCTGCCATGTGCGCCGGAGCTATCCGGGTGATGTAGAAAAACTCAAGTGGTTGAATGATAATTTCCCCCACAGTAAAAATGGCAGTGAAGAAGACCCAAGCATAGAGGGTGGTGGAGAACGCAAACCCTATCAGCCCGATCACGAACGCCACAATGCAGCCGCAGATCCAATATCTGAAGCGCTCAGCTGCCACCCTTCTACCGATCAGGTAATGCAACAGGATCGAAGTCAGCGCATTGGTGACAAACACCACATTGATAATCTCGTACATTTGCGCGGTGGAATGGGTCGTGATCAGGTATTGGCCCACGTACATGTGAAACTGCCCGAACACACCAGCCAACAATACGCTGGCCACCGAGAACTTCAGCAGGTTGCGATCCTTGGCCATTATTGCCAGCGAACCGAACCACCCTTCGCCTTCGACGTTTTGCCGATCGATCACCCTCGGCAACGCAAACGGACTGACAATAACCACAATAAAGATCAGTGCCGAAGCACTGCAGAAAAGCAATGGTGAAACACCTTGGCGATTCAGCCAAAGTCCGATCAGCGGACCCAGTGCATACGCGGTATTGGTGAAGGTGTACTTGAGCGACAGCACCGACGCGGTTTCCTGGGGGGCAAACAATCGAGCGATGCACATGCGCACGGCCGTCTCCAGCGACAGGTAGGCCAGATTGAGCAACAGGCACAGGATGAAGACCAGAGCCAATGAGTTGGACATGAACAGGCTCAGGTACACCGCCGACTGCATGACGGATGAGATCAGCATCAAGGCCTTGATACTCAGCCTGTCGAGCACCGCACCGAAGACCAGGCTGGACACTGAGCTCAGGAGAATAAACCCGCCGACAAACAGCCCGATCTGATCCACCGAAAGGTCGAAGCGCTCCTTCAAAAAAATCAGGAAGTAAGACAGAAAAGCCGCCCGTGCCAACGTCGGGAAAAACGATAAAGGCACCACCAATGCCGAGCCGCCGAACAGCCGACTCATGCCCATCCGGCTAAATACGTCCATAGACCACGCGCGTTTGATAGTTAAGTGAGACAAAACCGTTTTGCTGGTATTGCTGATGCAAGATGTTCAAAGCTTGACTGGCCTTACGATACTCGTGTGTTCCTGGCTGCGCCGCATAGGAACAGGACATGGTTCTTTCGAGCAGTCCCGACGAGCTCAATTGCTGGCTATTGTGGAAGATGCGTTCCTCGAAGGGGCCGGCAAAGAACTGCTGGACCCGGCTTTCCAGGGCGTCGTCGATCTGCAACGTTTCTGCATAACGCTCGAAGGCGTCGTTTAGCAGTTGTTCGTAAGCACAGTGAAAAACGTTGCAGTCGGGGCTGCGAATATTCCAGATGAGGATCACTGGATTGTTGGTCGCCAGCACCCGTCGGAATTCAGCTCGGGTCTTGCCTGGTTCGAACCAGTGAAAGGACTGCCCGCACACCAGCGCCGCAACCGAGCACGGCGCGGCACCCAGTTGTTCGGCTGTTCCGGAACGGTAATTCACGCTTGGCTGCCCGTTGTTTGCTTTGGCCTTGGCCAGCATATTTGCGTCAGGTTCTATTCCAATCATCGGCATGCCGGTAGCCGCCAGTTGCCGGGTCAGTATCCCGGTTCCCGATCCGACATCCAGCACTGGTAATCCCAGCGATAAATCGAGCTGACGCTGGATAAACAGGATGGCCTCTTGCGGATAGGAAGGTCTGGCACTGTCGTAACTTTCGGATTTATTGGCGTAGCCGGCAGAGAGGGGATGGGCCATATCAAAGCTCCTTGGAGGGGTATTCAAGCCTGGTGTAGTCATCCAGCAAGCGGGAAAACAGGGCGATGAAATCCCTGGCGTGAGCGAAGGCTGGCATGGGACTTTCAATGCGATGCAGGTCGTCAACGATGATCGAAAAGACGATCCTTACTGCGCCGCCATGGGCCAGGTAAGCGACGTTGTTGTAGTTGCGATAGCCGATGCCGTGTTTGTCGCCTACCTGGTCCACATCAGTCAGCCAGCTCCTGATCGCAGTGGTGTCTTGCTGCGCGCGCATGCTGTTCAAGCCGAACTCGCACAACTCCCGGCGGATAAAAACCCCACCGGCAGGTAAGCGGCTGTTTGCGCCCTCGACCAGTATCGACAGAGCCGTCACCAGATCCGACGCCGTGGTGGTATTGACGGCGCTCAGCGGATGATCGTCAGTCAACGCCTGACTCGGCACCGCTGACAAATGCCAGGTCCCGGACAGCCCCACTACAGTCGACAACGCGTTCAGACGCTCAAGACCGAGCAGGTCCACAAGATAAAAGGTCGCGATATTGTCGCTTAAACCCATCATCAACTTGAGCAGTTCCGCCACGGTGAATACCCGGGGGCTGTCCAGCAACCAAAGACCGCCACAGGTTTGAACGCCTGCTTTCTGGTTATCCACCACGACGCTGTCGCTCAGCGCCAGCTCTCCATGTTCAATCAGCAGCAGCACTGCCACCAGGATGTAAAGCTTGCGGGTACTTGAGGCGGGAACTCGGACGTGCTCATTAAACGCCTGACGAGTGCCGCGAACTACATCGTGTATGCACCAGCGGTAGGAACAGGCCGGTTCATGCTGTGCCCGTTCGATCATCCGCTGCCCGATAACATGCAATGGCCAACCACCGCTGGCCAACCAATCCTGCACCTCAGGTTCAACCCTCATTCATGCAAACTCCTGCAGTCGATTCCCCACCAGTCTGGCGACCGATATTGCTTGGGAACGAATAAAAAAATGATCCCCATCAATGACTGACACCTGGCACCCGTGGGAGGTATGACGTGTCCAGCCTGGATAGTCTTCGAAGATACTGGTGACCTTGTCCCGGCTACCCAGCAACAGATCGATAGGCACGGAAACAGGAGTGACGGCGCTTTTCGAAAGATCGATAGCCAACTGAAAATCGGCCCTGATCATAGGCAGTGCTGCGTCCATCAGTGCCGGATTGGCCATCAATTCCTGTGGTGTCCCCCCCAGGGTTGCCAACACCTGCAATAAGGTTGAATCGCTCAGATCCCGCTCGCGGATACGCATGGCCTCGGCAAACCGTTCAGGTGCCAGGCATCCACTAACGAACAACCGCACGGCTTTGAGCCCCCGCGTTTGTTCCAGCACCCACTGGAACTCGAACGCGATCCGCCCGCCCAGACTGTGGCCGAAGAGGGCAAATGGAGGAACGCACCATCGAGCGTAGTCGGCCAGCAAGTAGTCGATCAGTCCGTCGCGGGTGACCAATGCCGATGCATCCTGTGCCCCACCCCGTCCCGGAATGTCGACCGGAATCACCCTGATGTGTGGCAACACACGACGCCAGCGCGCATAGAACCCGGCGCTGCCACCCGCGTACGAGAAGCACAGCAGCGTAAGCGGCTCAGTGCTCATCGGTTGTCCTCGCCAGGCTAAGCAGCTGCTTCAGGTGCTGCACCATTCGATGCCCCCAGTCTTCAACTTCGGCGGTCGAGAAGCGCTGGGTGTGGAACCAGAAGTTAAAGCGAAAATCACCGCCGTTGATTTCGACCACCAGATGCAGACCTGGTACTCGCCGCATGTCTTCGACGTTGGCCCCCGACAGCAACCCCTCCGATACCGGACCAAGGATCTCCACTCCTTCGATCCGAACCTTACCCGGGGCCTCAACGGTGTGGCGATAGTTGAGGAAGTTGATGCCCACGTCCGAAAAGTAAGTGTCGTGCGCCATTCCGGAAAACGCCGACACTTCACCGATCAACATGGACGGGTGCATGAGTGGATAACCCTGAATGGCCTCCAGCGTGCGCGCAACCATTGATATGCCGCTCAACCAGTCGTGATGCACAGTGATCGGTACCGGCAGCGGAGATGTGAACGGACCGATCACATTGTTGAATTCACTCAAACCACGCCCGCTGTTGATCGCAGTGATAATCAACTGATCGCAACCGATAACGTCGGCCATAGTCTTGGCATAAACATACAAGATTGCATTGAACACGCTGAACCCGTGGCGCTCGGCCAGCTCGCTCAAAATACGGTTCGCACCGGCGACTTCAACGCTGTACCGGGATGACGAACAAGCGGCAATAGATGTGAAACCCGGATGCGCCGACAAAACGGTCGGGCCTTCAAAGGCGTTGTACAGTCCCTTAAAGAAGCCGGCATCGATGGCCCACTGCTGATTCAGATACTGCTGTTGGCGTCGCGCATAGTCGGCATAGCCAATGTCGTGATCAATACGAGTCAGCGGCTGATGTTCGGCGAGGCGATGCAGACACTCGCCAAACCGGTCAAAAAACAGGGTCAGGGACTTGCCGTCGAACTCCAGATGTTGAACCCCTAACAGCGCGATGAAGAATGGCTCCCCGACATCGATAAAGTGAATCGTCCAGGTCACATTATCCTCAGGCTTGGGCAACGCCTGTGCTATGGCCTGCACACGGGCCGCAATCTGATGCTTTTTGTCCGCAGCTGTTTGTGAAGACAAATCCGTAAACAGCCCCCCAAAGCCCTGGAGGACTTCAGCGGTGGTTCTGACTGTTGGCCGTCCTTGCGGGAAAAACGTTCGCAACAACCGATGCTCATCCACCACCTGGAACAACGCGTTCCGGCAGTGCTCGGCGTCGAAGCAACAGTAAATCAAATAGGGAATGACGCGCAGACCATAGTCCTTGCCAATAAGCGAAATCCACCGCATCTGTTGTAATGAAACCGCTGTGTCCTGCACATCCATATCAACAGAGCCGTTGCGCTCGCTATGGGCTGCACGCCATATCGGCTGACTGACGTGGGACACAAGGACGGCATGCAGCTCACTTAACGCCTGCATGGAGTGAAGGTGTTTGACGGTCCACTGCAGGTCAAACTGCGTGACGAGTGCATTCTTCAGTTGCACCAGCGCCAATGAGTCAAAGCCCAGGGCCTTGAAGCCAAACTCTTTGATCTTGTCGTAGCGTCCACGGCTCGACGCCTCCAGACCGACCAGCGAATCAATCGTTGCTACGAGCCAGGTCTCGAGCATGCTACCCACCTGAGTTTCATCGGCACACTCGAGAAGGCGAGCCGAAACGCTGGCCGGCCTGGTCCTGTCTTTATTGCTGTCATCAGTCACCAACTGCTCAAGGAATCGTGCACACACCCGAGATCTGTCGCCCAAGACCTTGGCGTCAATGTTCATGAACCCCACGATACGGGATGGACCGGCCAGTAACTGGCGGATAACAAGCAAGCCCTGTTCACTGCTGTGGCTGTTCAAGCCACTGGCTTTGAGCACCTGCATTCGCTGGTGGTTATCGCGCAGTTTTCCGGCGTCGCCCCACACCCCCCAATTGACCGTCAGCACCCGGGACGCCTGGGGAAACAATGCCTCATGGGCGGCGTCGAGAAAGGCACTGGCCGCACCATAGGTCGACTGTCCGCCATTACCCAGTATCGAGGTGGCCGAAGAGAAGTTGAAAACACAGTCGATGTCCGTTCCCTGCTCACACAGCAGCTGGTAAAGGGTCAGAACACTCGTACACTTGGCGTCGAACGAACGCTGCAGATCCGCAACCTGAACCTCGCTGGATAACTGGTCATGGAGATCGACGGCCAGATTGAAAATGGTTACCTTGCCTATCGCTGCACATTGCAGCCAATTCGCACACTCGTCGCGCCCTTGATCGGACGTAAGGTCGAGCCCCAGATACCGGACGGTCGGGTAACGTATCATCAGGGCTTGCATCGCTTCACCAGGCAGTACCGAGCGTCCGATAACATGAATGCAATGGATCTGATCAGCGCAAAGGCTTTCGATCAACTGCCTGCCGATGCCGCCAGCACCGCCGATCAGAAGGTAACTGTGATCGGCAGGGAAGCTGTAGCGGGCGTCATTGCTGTCCCTTGTCCTTTCCAGCCGGGGTACGAAGGCTTGCGCCTGTCTGACCGTGATGACGAGCTCGTCAGTTAACGGCAACAACACGATCGGGCTGACATCCTCGATGCCCGTGGGAGATTGCTCTCTGATGAAGTTGAGGACGGTCACCTTCCAGTCAGGCTCTTCGATCAACACCGAGCGAAGCATGCCCACGACGCTGTTTGCCACCGGATTGAGGCTCATGCCCTCATCGCGGATGGCCGCCGTGGCGAACAACAGACAAAATTGTGGTCGTCGGTCATGACCATCAGGCACGGAGTGCAACAGGTTCAAGACTCGCGCACAGGTACTGACTGCCGTGGATACGTCATTGTTCGGCAACTGCCGCAGATCGAGATACACCCTGTCTACTTCGGCAACATACTCCCTCCACATCCCGTCAAAATCCTGCGCAGCAATGACATCCAAGGCTTCGCGCTCCATAAAGCAATTCAACGCAACGCAGTGAAACTGGCCGAAGGTGTTTTCCAGATAGCGGGTTTCAGCCTCGTTGACTGCCTCGTTCGGTGCGAGAAACAAAACCTTTTGTCCGGCAGTCGAGTGGCTGTCCATCCGGTCCACCGTCAACGACTGCCAGACCGTTTGATAGCTGTGTTCGGCCAGGGCGTGAGCCGGCTCAGACGTTTCAATCCAGCAGCGAACGCGCTGAAAAGGATAAGTCGGCAACCCCGCCAGTATCGGCGCCCGCTCTTGCGTGGCCGGCACGTGAACATCGGCGCCGGCCCGGAACAACTCACCCAGCACCGTCAGATACTGTCGATGATCCATCTGCCCTCCCCTCGCCATCGGCAGCACGCTCGAGCGATCTCCGGCCTCGCTGAGCACCAGACCTGACAGCAAGGCTTTCGGCCCGATCTCGACCAGGTAAGTGCAACCTAGGTCAAGTGCAGCGGCAACGCTCGCTCGGAAACTCACGGTTTCACGCAACTGACGACGCCAATAATGCGATGTCGCCACCTCATCACCGGCCAGTGTTCCCGTTACAGTGGAAATGAAAGGACGAACAGGAGGGCTCAGTTCGACGCTGTCCAGATAGGCTTCAAAGCGGTCTAGTAACGGGTCTAACAAAGAGGAGTGCCCGGGACGTGAAATCTTCAATCGCGTTGCGCTCACCCCGGCGGCGTCCGCGTTTTTCAGGAGCAGCTCAACCGCTTCCAGCGTTCCGGATACCGCCGTGTTATTTACCGCGTTCAAAGCGGCAATCGACAGCCCGCCTGGTGTTCTTTCGATCAATCTCGACGCGCACTCGTGATCGCCCCCCAAGACTACCATGGCCCCGATGTCTCCCAGCGAATCCAGCAATCGGCTGCGCTGCACAAGCATCCGGAAACCCTGCTCGGCAGTGAACACACCCGCGACGCAGGCTGCCGCGTACTCCCCCAGGCTGTGCCCGAATAGTGCTACGGGGCCGATGCCACTGCTCAGGAACAGGCGCGCCATCGCCACTTGCAGAGCAAATGTCATAGGCTGCGAGCGAGCAATATCCTCCTCGATTTTCCCGTTGATCAGGGGATCGAATAACAGATTTGCGGCAGAGGCACCGAAGACGTCTTGGCAGACCGGGTCAAACGCATCCAATTCGGCTTTGAACAGCGCTTCATGCGTATAGAGCTCTCGCCCCATGTCCCGATGTTCGCCGCCTTGACCGGAAAACATCAGACCAACCCGTGGTGCGGTCGCCACCGGCGGGCAGGCGTCGAAGGTCAACTCAGCCAGTGCGTCGATGGCTTCCCTACGATGGTTGACGATGACGTAGGTGCGCTGCTCGAACAATGATCTGGAATGAAGAAGATTGGCGACAAATAGGGGGAAACTGCCGTCCGTTTGAGCCTCGAGAAACTGCCGGTAACTGGCGCACAACTGCTGCAGGCCGTCGCGCTCTCTGGCCGAGATGGGAATCAGGCACAACCGTTCGTGGTCAAGTGATGAACTGGCAACCTTCGGTGCCGGCGCCGTCTCGACAATCAAGTGCGAGTTATTGCCACCTAGGCCGAAACTGCTGACCCCGACGATGACATGAGGCGTCGTGAGGATCACTTGTTGCCGGTTGACGGTAAAGGGGGTTTCCTCAATGTACAGCTGCGGGTTGTACTGTTCGAAGTTGATGGTCGGGGGAATCACCTTGTGCCGAGTGATCAGGGTTGCCTTGATCAGACCGGCCATCCCGGCCGCCCACCCCAAGTGCCCGATGTTGCCTTTGACACTCCCCAGATAACAGGTGTGTTCGCGGTCACGGTCGGCAAAGGCATTGGCCAGGGCCTTGATTTCGATGGGGTCGCCAATTGGGGTCGCAGTGCCATGGGCCTCGACGTAGCTGATCTGCTCGGGACCGACACCGGCGATATCGAGTGCCTCGCGAATGACCCGAGCCTGCCCGGCCACAGAAGGCGCCGACATGCCCGCTCGATGAGCACCATCGTTGTTGGTGGCGACCGAGCGAATCACCGCATGGATCTGATCACCGTCGGCCAGAGCGTCACCGAGCCTCTTCAGTCCAACTACCGCTGCACCCGAACCGAACACTGTACCGCTGGCCTTAATATCGAACGGACGACAATGCCCATCGGCGCTGAATGGCATGCCGGGCTCGAAATAGTAGGGGATTGATTGCGGAACAGAGACCGCGGCGGCACCGACCAGTGCCGCATCGCACTCCCTCAGCAATAGCGCCTGAATGGCGGCCTGAATACCAAACATCGACGTCGCACAGGCGGCCTGAACATTTACTGCAGGACCGCAACAGTTGAGCTTGTAAGCGATGCGACTGGCGAGGAACTCTTTGTCCGTGGCCATGAATTGCGCCAGAGCCTCGGAGGATTGATACAAGCCGCAGGCGCTGTCGCGGGCACGCAGACCGTGAACATTGTTGATGAAATAGGAACTGGGGCCGGCACCGCAAAACACGCCAACAGAACCGGTCTGCGCGTGCAACGATGCCTCCTCCAGCACCTCCCACGCGCACTCGAGCAAGACCCTGTGCTGGGGGTCCAGCAACTGGGCCTCCTTGAAGCTGAATCCGAAAAACCCGTAATCGAAGTCTTCTATACCCGGAAGCTCGGCGCGAGCCAGAATCTGCCCGTCCGCGTCGGTCTCGACATGAATGCTTTCGACGCCGTTCCACAGGTTTTGCCAGTATTGGTGGATCGATGTTGCCCCTGGAAAACGGCAAGACATACCGACAATCGCAATGCCACTTTCATCCGACGGTCCTTCATACTCCTCATGATCGCGCATGTCAGCCTCCCTTTCTTTCCTGAAATCTTTGAATGGTGGCCGATCTCTGTTTTCGGCTGCTGGCAGGTGCAACCGCCGAGGCAACTTGTTGCGTCGTATCCAGCGAGCACTGGTAAAAGGCGCACAACAGCCTGGGCGTCGGGTATTCGAACAGATCAGTCTGGCGGAAGTCATGGACCAACACGTAACGCAGTTCGGCCAACAGGGAAATCAGGGTGATGGAGTTCGCACCGACATCCATGAAGTTATCGGTGGCACCGAGCCGATCCAGACCAAAACAGGACGCCGCTAGTTCGCACACCGTCGTTTCAAGCTCACCATGTGGCTCAACGTAGCTCGTTGAAATGTGTGATCGCAGCCCACCGACTTGAGGCAGCTTTTGCAGATCGACCTTGCCGTTTTGCGTCAAAGGAATGGCCGAAATCTTTTTGTAGAAGGACGGCAGCATGTAATCAGGCAGTCTTGCCGCTAGATGCGTATGCAGGCTCATACTGAGATCTTGATCACGTTCCAGCGCCGTGAAGTACAGGACCAGCGTCGTAGTCCGGCCGAACTGCCGGGCCACAACGATGCAATCGTCGACCAGCTCGGAATCAGCGACGACGATCTCGATTTCTTTCAGCTCGACCCGGTAGCCACGAACCTTGTACTGTCGGTCACGCCGGCCCTTGTACTCGAAAAACGCCTGTTCATTCAGGACACAGATGTCGCCGGTGTTGTACATCCGCTCGTGTGTCTGGGGATGCGTCACAAACTTATCCGCCGTTTGCCCGGACATGCCGTAGTAACCCAGCGCCAGCGAGCGGCCGGCGATGTAGAGCTGTCCAGTGGTGCCCGGTAGGACTGGCTGCAACTGGTCATCGAGCAGGTATGCGGTGCTGGCCTGGGTGATCTGGCCGATGGGAGGCAAATCCGGCCAGTCTTCTGGCTCGCCACCGAGCCGATACTCCATCACCACATGCGTTTCGGCCGGACCATAGTGATTGATCAATTGGCATTGAGGATGAGCCTTGAACCATTCCCTGACGACAGGGCTGATTTTCAACTGCTCACCGGCGCAGATCACTTCCTGCAGATCAGCCAACACTTTCGAGTTGTGAAGATTGAACGTGACGAAAGGGATCAGCATTGAGGTCGGCAGAAACAGGCGCGTGACGGCCGCAGAAACCATCTCTCGAGTCAGCTCGTGCAGATCTTTCTTTTTCTCGTCCGTGATGACCAGCAGACAATCCCCATGGCACAACGCGCTGTAGATCTCCTGAAATGAGACATCAAAACCCTGGGCCGCGTACAACAACGTGGTGCCAGCCTGACCTGGCGCTTTCACCATCCAGTCAATCAGGGTGCTCAGCGATCGATACGGCACCATGACCGGTTTGGGCTGCCCGGTAGTCCCGGAAGTAAAAACCACGTAAGCCGGCACTTCATCCAGTACCTCGGGCGTAATCTCGACACTGCCAGTACCTACCGACGGCGCGGTGAGTTCATCAATACGCAGAGAGCGCGTCCGCTTGTCTAGCATCACCGTCAACTCGACGTTTTCCTGCTCATTCAGCAGGCATAACGACAAGTCGATGGAAGTGATCATTTGCTTTAATCGCTCAACCGGATAACTCTTGTCCAGTGGTACGACTGTTCGCCCCAATAAGTGAATAGCCAGTATCGAGACGATGTAATCGATACTTTTCTCCATCAACACACCGATCACCGGGCCCGAACTTGTCAAAGCGATAACCTCGGCCAAGCGCTGCGCCTGATCATATAACTCGCCGTATGATAGCTTCGACGACACATCGACAATGGCTGGAACTTCGGGGAGCGCAAGAGCGAGATCGACAAATTTTTGAATGAACAACATTCGCTCAACCCTCCCGATGACTACCGACTCGAATGGCAAAGTTACCCAAAAGTTCCTTATTCTCGAACATGATCTGATGGGCTTCCGGCAAATCTTCAAAATCAAAAACCCTAGTTAAACAAGTTTTTACCAACCCCTGTCGAACCAATTTATTGAATGCGGTGCATTGAGCCAGATTGGCAAAGTGAGACCCCTGAAACCTTTTTTGTCGCATCCACTGATAGCGGATATCGAAGGTGCCCTTGTACCCACTGGTGCCGGCACAAATAACCACCATTCCACCGGGCGCGCACACAAAGGAGGATGTCGGAAATGTATCTTCGCCAGGATGTTCAATGACAATACTGGGGTTTTTCTTTTCACCTACCAAACGCCAGATTTCATGCTGAAAACGCCTGGCTTCACTCAACCATTGGGCATATCCAGCCGGATCCTCTATATCTTCGAGTACGCCCCAATGTTCATACTCCTGACGATTGATCGTGCCTTTGGCGCCAATCCGTCGACAGTATTCCGCTTTTTCGTCGCTGCTCACTACAGCAATGGGGATGGCTCCAGCGGCGTTGACCAATTGAATAGCCATTGAACCCATTCCGCCGCTGCCCCCCCATATAAGGACCACATCGTCCGGTTTAACCGTATGCGGGGCAAAGCCATGAAGCATGCGGTAGGCCGTCGCCCCGCAGAGCATGTAGGACGCAGCCTGCTCCCAACTCAAGTGCGCGGGCTTGGGCAGAATTGCCTGCCGCTTGACCCGTGTGTACTCCGCAAAGGCTCCAAAGTTGATTTCGTAACCCCAGATTTTTGCCGACTTATCCATGATCTCATCGGCCACTGCATCGCAATCCCACCAACCACAATGCAGCACCACTTCATCACCGATAGCGATGTCGTGCACATCCTTGCCTACCGCAACGACGATTCCGGAAGCATCGGATCCGGCAATATGAAAGTCATGTTTCTCACCGCGGGACCTTTGACTATCAATGACATCGACTGGATATCCTCGTGCAGCCCAAACGCCATTGTGATTGACACCAGCAGCCATGACCTTGACTAAGCACTCATCGGATTGAAAGCAAGGCACGGGTACCGACTCAAGAGCAAATGCGCTCAAAGGTTGGCCATACCTTTCAGATCTAATAGTTTGCGCCAACATCATCTCAGGAACATTGAGATTTGTAGGATCAAGCGTCACGCCTACCTTGTTCATATCTTGAGCGTCCTTGGATTTACGGTTATTTAATTAGAAATCCTTCCTCTACACACCGCACCACACTACCAGCCACCGCCAACAGCAGATCAATCATTCAAACAACACAACGAAGTAGACCTACAGATCAATTAATTACAGATCGCCAGCAAACCGAAACTAGTACAATTAAAAAATTCACGCAAAGAAAACACCTAAATTTCAGAGGTTACTTACAACCAGTGAACTACCATTCCCAATTCAACCTCAGAAATCTCCCAAAACAGCGTAACCTTTTTCCTACAGCCACAAAAAAACATATAAAAATCGCCTTATTTACGATTTGCAAGACCCAGTATTAACCGAAATACTCCGAGCCAAACATTTCTGCTGGTTATGAAAAGCACGCAATTCGGAGGAAAAGCTCTCCAACTCGCATCACCTGCGAATCAAAATTTTTGGTAAAAAAAACCCGCAACTTTCGCAGCGGGCTTTGGGTATTAGCGCTTGGAGCTTGCCCACTCGCCAAAAATATTTTCAGATCTTCCACCTCACGCAGAAGCTGGATTTGAGCCTGCGCTACCAGCCGCTGAAACCGCCTCTCGATCTTATGCCTTGAGCAACATATAACCCGCCACTACCACGCAAATACTGGCGAATCCCAGCTGCAACCCTCGGGCCGGCACGTGGGAAGACATCCGTCGGCCAATCAGCATCCCGACAATGCTCGCGACGATGAACACGGCGCCGGTGGCGTTGATGGACACTCCCGCATGGAGCGCGCCGATGACACCAGTCAACGAAATTAGGCTGATGACCATCAAGGAAGTGGCGACGATTCCGCGCATCTGCACATCGGTCAGCTGCTTGAACGCCGGGACGATCAGGAAGCCGCCACCGACCCCGAGCAGCCCGGAGACCACACCGGTCACCGCG
>Ga0065712_10000948_pt1 | contig 16632 bp, 11 predicted proteins | sample MisRhiReplicate1_FD_59099 | JGI IMG/M metagenome (GOLD analysis project Ga0065712, IMG submission 59099) | Miscanthus rhizosphere microbial communities from Kellogg Biological Station, MSU, sample Rhizosphere Soil Replicate 1: eDNA_1 v3... | ecosystem: Host-associated > Plants > Roots >...
CCAATCTCCGGGTGCGCCATCTCTCGCCCGCGGAAGAAGATCGTCGCTTTCACCTTGTCACCGTCGCTCAGGAAGCGCTCGATGTGCTTCTTCTTGAACTGGTAGTCGTGCTCGTCAACCTTGGGGCGGAACTTGATCTCCTTGACCTCGATCACTCTCTGGTGCTTCTTGGCCTCGCGAGATCGTTTCTGCTCCTGGTACTGGTACTTCCCGAAGTCCATGATCCGGCACACGGGCGGCACCGCAGTCGGAGAGATCTCGACCAGGTCGAGTCCCTTCTGACGTGCAATGGTGAGCGCCTGCGGCGGCGGCATAATCCCGAGCTGCTGACCGGTCTCGTCAATCACCCGGACTTCACGAACCCGGATGCGCTCGTTGGTACGAACGCGGTCATCACGTCTGGGCGAGCGATCGAATGCGATAACGTCCTCCTCGGGTTACAGGCTTTTCCGACGGATCTCTTCGAGCGCGTCCACCATGAACGCGTCGACCGGCCGTGCGCCGAGGTCTCCGCCAGAACGGCTCCGTACGGCAACGGTCCCCTCAGAGGACTCACGATCGCCGGCTACGAGCATGTACGGCACCTTTTGCAGCTGGGCCTCTCGGATTTTAAACCCAATCTTCTCCTGCCGATCGTCCAAGTCGACACGCAGCCCGGCGGCTGCGAGTTTGTCGCGGACGCCGGCCGCATAGTCCCGGTGGCGATCCGAAATCGGCAGAACTACGGCCTGAACCGGCGCCAGCCACAGAGGCCAGGCCCCGGCGAAGTGCTCGATCAGGAGCGCGATAAAGCGCTCGAAGCTGCCGTAAATCGCCCGATGAATGACGACCGGACGATGTTCCGCATTGTCCGCCCCCACGTACTTGAGGTCGAACCGCTCCGGAATCTGGTAGTCGAGCTGAATCGTGGCGCACTGCCACTTCCGTCCGATCGCGTCGACGACGTCGAAGTCGATCTTCGGACCGTAGAACGCGCCGTCGCCCTCGTTGATCGTGTAGGGCTCCCCGATGGCGTCGAGGGCGCGTTTCAGCTCGGCCTCCGCGTGATTCCACTGCTCGATCGAGCCGAGATACTCCGGCGGCCGCGTCGAGAGCTTCATCTCGGGCGTCATCCCGAAGTCGCCGTAGACCCGCTTCACCAGGCGCAGCACCTGCTCGACTTCGTCGCCGATCTGCGACTCCATCACGAAGCAGTGGCCATCGTCTTGACTGAACTGCCGTACGCGCGTCAGCCCGGACAGCACGCCTGAGGCCTCGTTGCGATGCAGCGGCGTCTGTTCGTGATAGCGGATCGGGAGATCGCGATAGCTCCGCATCTCGCTGCCGAAGATGAGCATGTGACCGGGGCAGTTCATCGCCTTCAGCCCCATCTGCTCGCCTTCGGACTCGACGAGGAACATGTTCTGCCGGTAATGCGACCAGTGCCCGGAGGTCTCCCACAGCGCCTTGTTGAAGACGATCGGCGCTTTCACCTCGGTGTAGCCCGAAGGGATGAGCACTCCGCGCATGTAATCCGCGAGCAGGTTGTAGAGCAGCGTGCCCTTCTCGAGCCAGAACGTCGCGCCCGGCGCCCACGGGTGGAACATGAAGAGCTTCTGCTCACGACCGATCTTCCGGTGGTCGCGCTTCTTCGCTTCTTCGATGCGGGTGAGATGATCCTTGAGGTCCTTCTCCGAGAGGAAGGCGGTTCCGTACACNCGCTGCATTGGCTGATTGCGCGCGTCGCCTTTCCAATACGCGTTNGACGTCGTGAGCAGCTTGAACGCCTTCAGCTTTCCGGTAGTCGGCACGTGCGGGCCAACACAGAAGTCGATGAACGTCTCCTTGTCCTTGATCGTGTAGCAGGAGACCTCGCTCTGACCCTCGGTCTTCTCCTCGATCAATTGGACCTTGAGCGGTTCGCCGCGACTGGCGAAGTAACGCTTGGCCTCCTCGCGCGGCCACATCTGCCGCTCGAAGATCAGATCCTGATCCGCGAACTCGCGCATCTTGTTCTCGATCGCCTCGAGATCCTCGGGCACGAACGGACGCGGCACGACGAAGTCGTAGAAGAACCCCTCGTCGGTTGGCGGACCGATGCCGCACTGCACGCCAGGGAACATGTTCGTGACGGCCGCGGCGAGCAGGTGCGCTGTGCTGTGGCGGTAAAGGGGAAGAGCCTCCGCCGCGTTCTTCGACGTGACGATCTGAATCGGCGTGTCAGCGGCCAGTGGATACGTGAGATCGACAAGCCGATCTCCGACCTTGCCAGCCAGGGCCGCCTTGCCCAGACCGGGCGAGATCAACGTCGCCAGATCGCCGACAGTCGTACCGGAAGGCACACTGCGACTGGATCCGTCTGGAAGCGTGACGTTGATCTGAGACATCAAAAGTGAAAAGGTCTTACTACTTCGGATTTGGTAGGCGCGGGTGGACTCGAACCACTGACCTCCTCCGTGTCAGGGAGGCGCTCTAGCCAACTGAGCTACGCGCCTGTCCGTCGCAAAAACAGGCGAAAACCCGAACCTTCAGTATAACCTACGCGGCCTTCTTTTCCGTCAGGCGCGCAATTGCGGTGTCCAGGGTTTCATCCTTGGTCGGCGGCGGGGCGCCGAACTCCACGTCTGGTTGGCGGACCTGGACGTCGGGCGTCAGGCCACGTTCGTGGATACCGGCGTTAGCGGGAGTGAGATAGCGCATCGACGAGAGCAGCAGTCCGCTGCCATCGGGAAGCTTCACGAGCTGTTGGCGGGCGGCACGACCGAGGGTGCGCTCCCCGACCAATTCGGCGCGCTTGTTTCCATTGAGTGCGGACGCGAACAGTTCGGCGGCCGCCGCGGTCCCCTGGTCGACCAGCAGGACGAGCGGAGCGGAAATCGAGCCGTCGTTCGAACCAGCGGTGATGTTCTCGCGCTGCGACTTCGTCTGCCGAATCGCCAGTGTTCCGCTCGGCACGAACAGGCGTGCAGCAGCGATGCCGTTGTCGATATCACCAGCCGCTGTGCCGCGCAGGTCGACGACGAAGCGTGTGGCGCCGGTCTTGGTGAGGGCGCCGATCGCCTGCGTCAGCTTGGTTGGTGCGTCCTTTGTGAACTCCGCCACTCGCACATAGCCTGTGGCGGCGTCCGCCATGCGCGTCGTGATCTCGGCCGCCGTCGTGCGATCCCGAACGAGCGACAATTCATGAGGATCGGCAGCGTTGTTACGGATCACCAGCAACGCGACCTTGGATCCGACAGCGCCGCGCAGGAGACGCATTCCCTCGTAAGCCGACATGTCACGCGTGGCCCGGCCATCGATGGCTCGAATGTAATCGCCCGTCCTCAGACCAGCCTTGGCACCAGGGGAGCCGTCACGGGCTGACACGACGCGCAAGTAGTACTGCCGCGTCAGCTCGACACCGATGTCTGCAGGACCGGGACTCACGTTCTGCTCGACGGCCTTGACCAGTTCCGGGGTGAGGTATGCGCTGTCAGGATCGAGAGCATCGGAGAGTCCGCGCATTGCCCCGCGCATGGCCTGCTGGATATTCACTTCCTCGACGTAGTTGTTCACGACGTGGGACACCACGTCGTCGAATACCCGAAGGTGCTGGTAGGTGTCGTCCTTGCCGCGAGCCTGACCGAGGTAGCCGCCGATGACGGCAAATGCAATCAGCGGGATCGAGACGGCCAGTATCCAGAGACGAGTGCGTGAGGTCATAGCTGGTGGACCGCCCTTACAAATAGTGTCCGGCTTCAGCGGTTCTTTCCTAACGTGGCTTCAACCATTGTACGGGATTCACGGATCGGCCGTCGATTCGCATTTCAAAGTAGAGGGTAGGAGGCCCGGCGGGTGCGAGGCCTACCCTGCCCACCTCTGCACCAGTTTCGACGGTTTGCCCTTGCTCGAGGGCAGTGGAGGCGAGATACCCGTAGAGCGAGTAGCCGTTGCCTCCATGGTCGAGGATGACCAGGGTACCGAACCCAGTAAAAGGGCCCGCAAACCCGACCGACCCGCCGTGGATGGCGCGCACTGGCATGTCTTCGTCCGCGGCGATCTCGATGCCGTTTCTCACCGCACCGCCACCCAGGCGATTCGACGGCTGCCCGAAGAACCCGATGATGCGCCCCTGAACGGGCCAGTCGAGGGCGCCCTGAAACGGTCGCAGTGGAACGGCCACGAGCTCTGTCCCTGGGGGCTTCTCAGTCGAGAGCGCGGTGACCTGCTGTTGAAGCTTCCCGTAGGCGTCCTGCAATTCGCCGACGTACTGCGCGGTCATATCGCGCCTGGAGTCGATCTGTCGAATCAGTTCAGAGGCTGATGCGACGGCCCCATCGGCCGCCGATTTCGCGCGGCGCGCCTCCGCGGTCTTCGTCTGAAGCTCCTTGGCCTTCTGTTCGAATGCTGTTCGCTCCTGGCGCATCGCGTCCACCGTCTTGCGATGCTCTTCGATTCGCCGCTCGTTGATCGCCGACAGCGCACTGACGGCGCGCGTGGCTCGAGCGAGCTCGCGAAGATCGCCGGCACTGAAGAGCATGCGCGCGTAGCCGCTTCGTCCGCGCTTGTAAATGTCAACGAGCTGCGTCTTCAGGTCGGGCAGCTGATTGATGCGCTGCACCTCGAGATCGGACAGGCGCGTCGTCGTGCTCTGAAGCGCCTTCTCGGCGTCGGCCATCGCAGCCTCGGCCTGCTTGAGCTGGGCCGCCTTGATGTCGCGATCGACTTCCCGCTGTCGCAGATCGCCGACGAGCGTGCGAGACTCACCGGCCAGCCGCTGGGCCTCACGTTGTAATGCACGAAGCCGATCCGTAATACGCTCGGCATCGCCAGAGTCCTGTGCGAGAAGCGCAGGGGCCAGGAAGAACGCGAGGACCAAGCAATACGGTGCGAGGGTGCGAAGGCACGAGGGTGCGACGGTGCGGGTGCGAAGGTCCGGTTGGCCGAGGGGCTGTGGCATTCGGAATGCTAGGCAGTGCGAGGATTATACAGAGTGGGTCGAATAGCTGGACTGGATGTCGGGGAGCGCCGGATCGGCGTCGCCGTGAGCGACGCGACGGGGACACTCGCTCGCCCGGTGGGTGTTGTGCAGACCGCAGGGCTGGACAAGGACGCCCTGGACCGCGCGGCGACCGAGATCGCACGGCTTGCTGAGGAGGAGGACGGCCTGGTTGCACTCGTCATCGGCCTGCCTCGCCGGCTCGATGGTTCCGCAAACGACATGACGCCGCGCGTTCAGAAGTTCGCACAAACCCTCGGTGATCGCACGTCGTTGCCGGTTGTCCTTCAGGACGAGCGATTGACGAGCGTCGAGGCCGAAAGCCGGCTTGCCGCTCGGGAGAAAGACTGGCGAGTGCGCAAGGCTCGACTCGACGCCGCGGCTGCAGCGATCATCCTGCAGGATTATCTCGACAGCCGGCCGTGAAGAAACTCCTTCTTTCTCTTCTTGTCGTCGTCGTCCTCGTTGCCGGTGGTGCTGCCGCGTCTGTCTTTTACATGGTCAATCGGATTCAGCAGCCGTACAAGGGCTTCCCTGAGCCGGAACGTTTCGTTGAGATCCCGTCCGGTACGGGCGCAGCGGAAATACGCCGCCGCCTCGTCGAGGCGGGTGTCGTCTCCGACGAGCTCTCATTTCGCGCCGCGCTGATGTGGACTGGGCAGTCGCGCGCGCTCAAAGCTGGCGAGTACCGCTTCGATCGACCGATGAGCGTCGTCGACGTCGTCGAGAAACTGGCGCGTGGCGACGTCTACGGACACCCGATCACGTTTCCGGAGGGGCTCACGATCCGGGAGATGGCGGACATCGTCGAGTCGCGCGGCTTCGGCAAGGCCGACGAGTTCATCAAGGCCGCGCGTGACGGATCGCTCGTGAACGATCTCGATCCTGCTGCGAAGGATCTCGAGGGCTATCTGTTTCCCGAAACCTACACGTTGCCGCGCGGGACCCCGGTCGCGACGCTGGTGTCGCTGATGGTCGCGAGGTTTCGCGACACCTACACGACGCTCGAGGCGAAACGCAGCGGCCAGGCGGACCTGTCGACGAGACAGATCGTGACGCTCGCGTCGCTGGTCGAGAAGGAAACAGGGAAGGCGGAAGAACGACCGCTCGTTGCGGCGGTGTACCGGAATCGTCTGGACAAGAACATGGCGATGCAGGCCGACCCGACCGTCGTTTATGCGCTTGTGCAGGCCGGCACCTACGACGGCAACATCCGCAAGCGCGACCTCTCGTTCGACTCGCCCTACAACACCTATAAGTACGCAGGCCTTCCGCCGGGGCCGATCGCCTCTCCAGGACGGGCCGCGCTCGAAGCGGCTCTCGCGCCCGCCGACGTCGATTACCTCTACTTCGTCAGCAGGAATGACGGGTCGCATGCGTTTGCCGAGACGCTGGCGAAGCACAATGCCAACGTTCAGGAATACCAGGTGCTGTACTTCCAGAAGCAGCGCCTCGAGCGTCAGCGCCAGCAAAACGGCGCGAGTCGATAGCGCTCATTTTCCACTCCACGGGCTCGTTTAGCCTGGACGATTTGACTTGAACGTGCGGCCGCGCTCAAAATCGCGCCGCTCGTCGAGCATCCGCGAGTCCACAGCCAACCAACAACTGGGGGAGATGGGTGATTCACCGCTCTGCGGTTTTCCGTCTGGTTCTCGTGGTCGTGCTTCTTACCTGCTTGCCCTCCGCCGGTACTGCACGTTCTGTTGACGGGCCGTTGGGCGACTACACGGTGACAACGTGGAAAGAGAACGAAGGCCTGCCCGCGGGCCGGATCCGCGGCATCGCGCAGGACGCCGACGGGTATCTCTGGCTGGCCACTGATGCCGGCCTCGTTCGATTCGACGGAGTTCGATTCGATACGTGGAGCGCCCTGGGCGAGACTCGCCTCCCCGTGGGGGCGGTGACGGCGCTCGTCAGTGCGCGAGATCGGTCGTTGTGGATCGGCGTGAGTGGCCGAATGCCGCTCGGTCGGATCAAGAACGGCAAGCTGACTCTGTACGGTGAGCGGGACGGTTTCGCTGAGCGGAGCTTGACGCTCTCGCTGCTCGAGGACCACGAGGGCACGATCTGGGTCGGCACCATTCACGGGCTCTTCCGTCGCAACGGGGAGAGCTGGCAACGGGTCGGCGAAAAAGACGGTCTGGGCGACGTGTCGGCCACGGCAATTTATGAGGACCGTCGAAAGCGCCTGTGGGTTGCGACGGTGAACGGCGTCTTCCGAAAGCAAGCGGGAGACGAGCGCTTCGAGCAAGTTGACGTCATCACGCTCTCGAGCAATGTCTGGCAAGGCTTCGCCGAGGACGCAACTGGCACGGTATGGATGAGCGACTTCAACGAAGGGTTCAGAGTCCCCGGGCTCGCTGCTCCTGATCGTAGACAGAAGCCGCTTCGAGGCTGGGGCGTTGAATTGCTTCATGACAGTCGAGGAAATCTCTGGGTTGGAACTCAAGGACAGGGACTGTGGCGCGTTCGTGGTCGCGATGGAGGGAAAAACCCGAACGTCGACGTGATCACGGCAGACGAAGGCGTCGCCAGCAATGCGGTGTACTCGCTGCTCGAGGATCGTGAAGGCAACGTCTGGGTAGGGACGCTCTCGGGTCTGCAGCGACTGACGCCGCACCGCGTGACGCCGGTCAAGGATCTTCCCATTCCTCGCGCGATCGAAGTGACGCCTGACGGCAGCGTGTGGATCGGGACCGCGGCGGGGCTCGTACGCTCTACATCGGGTGGACGAACGCTGTACACACAGGCCGACGGCTTACCAGGGTCGGTCGTGCTAGGGCTGTATGCAGACCGGCGCGGTGATCTCTGGGTCTCAGGAGAACGGGGTGTTGCGCGGTTTTCCAATGAACACTTCTCGCCGTTGCTGATGGTGCCGGGAGGCGGGATGCAGCGCATCATCAGCATGACCGGTGCCGGCGACACGATCTGGCTGCGCGACTTTTACTTACGCCTCTTCCGGTGGCGCCATGAACAGTTGACGTCTGCGGACGATATCCCCGAGGTACATCGAAAGGGCGCGTCCTTCATTCACGCAGGTAGAAGCGGCAACCTGTGGATCGGATCATCGGGCGGCGAGCTCGTGCTTCGATCGCCCAGAGGCGAGGTGCGTACTTACGAACCGGGCATCGGCATTATCAGCTGCATGCTCGAGGATGCGCACGGCTCCGTCTGGGCCGGTGGAGAGGAGGGCCTGAGCCGTTTCACAGGCAGCGGCTTCACCAGAGTCACGCGTCAGAACGGCTTCACCGGAGACGTGAAGTCCATCGTCGAGGACGAGCTCGGCTTCGTCTGGGTTGCGAACGGCAGCGGCATTCTCCGCCTGGATCCGAGCGAAGTCGACAGGGTTACCGCTGATCCTGCGTATCAGGTTCGGTTCAGGCTATTCAACACCGCGGATGGCGTCGCTGGCGTGCCCTTCAGCGAGGGGAGCCGCAGTGGAGTGCGCTCGCCAGACGGCCGCTTGTGGTTCATTACGAGCAGCGGTGTCACGATCGTCGATCCGCGCAATATCGGTGAGCCGCTCGGCGCTCCGTCAGTCAAGATCGAATCGATTACGGCTGACGCGCGTCCGTTCGATCCTGCGCGACCACTGCAACTGCCTGCCAGGACATCGCATCTGCAGATCGGGTTCGCGGCCTTGACGTTGTCCGATCCGATGCGCGTGCGCTATCGCTATCGTCTGGACGGGTACGACAGCGACTGGGTCGAGGCAGGATCCGCGCGACAGGCCACTTACACGAACCTCCCGCCGCGCGACTATCAATTTCGAGTCATGGCAAGCGGCGGCGACGGGAACTGGGGTCAGCCCAGCACCTCTTTGACATTCGGCATCCAGCCGGTGTTCTACCAGACTCGCTGGTTCTACCTCGCCTGCGGATTGAGCCTCTTCCTGGTGGTGTACTTGTCGTGGCGAGTGCACGTTCGTCAGGTCCGCCGCCAGTTTGCGCTCGTGCTTGCCGAGCGGATTCGGATGAGTCGCGCCATTCACGACACGCTGCTGCAAGGGCTGGCCGCGCTTGCGCTGCAGGTGGACGATCTGTCGCACAACACCGACTTGTCATCACAACCTGGCCGGAATCGGATCCTCGCCATTCGGCGGCAGGTTGAAGGCTACATTCGGCAGGCGCGCCGCTCGATCATGGATCTGCGCACGCCGACCCTCGCGACCGGCGATCTTCCCCAGGCGCTCCGCGACGCAGCGGCGCTGGCGATTGGCGGCAGGGCGGTGGCACTCGATGTCACTGTCAAAGGAACTCCCCACGCGTGTGCCGCACTAGTGGAAGAGCAACTGGTCTTGATCGGGCAGGAAGCGGTCAACAACGCTGTCCGTCACGGGCAAGCCAGCCGGGTGGCGGTCGAGATCGACTACCGCGACGACCGCACGTTCATGCGTGTAGCCGACGATGGGGTTGGGTTCGATCCTGACGCCGCGAGGGCCCCCGGTCACTATGGTCTCGTCAGTATGCGTGAACGCGCCGAGCAGGTACGCGGACGGATCACCATCGCCTCGAGACCTGGGAGCGGCACCGAAATCGAAACCGTTGTCCCGGCATGACAAGGGAACCAGAAGAATGCTGAGCACCGATACCGTCGATCATCCAACGTTACAGCGCACGAACCGCATCCGCGTGCTCTGCGTTGACGACCACCGAGTCATGCTCGATGGATTGGCGCTGCTCATTGGCCGTCAGCCCGACATGGCAGTGATTGCGTCGGCGACGAGCGGAGAGCAGGCGGTCGAACTTTATGCGCGTCACCTGCCCGACATCACTTTGATGGATCTCCAGCTCCCGACCATGAGTGGCCTGGAGGCGATCGGCGAGATCCGCGCGTCACATCCCAACGCACGCATCGTCGTGCTCACGATGTACCAGGGGGATGAGGACATCTATCGTGCGCTCGAGGCCGGAGCGACCGCCTACCTTTTGAAGGACACCCTGGCTGAGGATCTCGTCAACGTGATCCGGGAAGTGCACACCGGCAACCGTCCCATCCCAGCCGACGTGGCGGCTGCTCTCGCCGTCCGTAAGGTGCAGCCTTCCCTTACCCCGCGGGAAATCGAGGTGGTGCACCTCATCACTCAGGGGTTGCGTAACAAGGAAATCGCCGTCACCCTTGGCATCAGCGAAGAGACTGCCAAGGTCCACGTGAAGAACATCCTCGCGAAGCTGCATGTCAGCGATCGCGCTGCGGTAATTGCCGTCGCGGTCCGGCGGGGCATCATCCACATCTGGTAAGCCTCGCTCGAATAACTCTCCTTAGGTAGTGCGGAGCACCGACACGGTCGCTAGACTCGTGCCGCTCGACTAACGCAAGGCAGGAGAGGATTCGTGTCATGAAGCGACTGTGTTTCGTGATCGGAGCGCTCGTCACGCTTGTCGCCCCGCCTGATGGCTGGGCACAAGGCATCGGCGCGGCAGGCATCGTCGGCGTCGTGAGGGATACATCCGGGGCGGTGTTGCCGGGAGTGACGGTTGAAGCTGCGAGCCCGGTGCTGATCGAGAAAGTGCGCACCACTATCACTGACGCCGACGGCCGGTACCAGATCGCGGAGTTGAGACCGGGCACGTATTCCGTGACTTTTACCCTTCCAGGGTTTGCCACCTTCAGGCGTGACGGCCTGGAGTTGTCGTCGAACTTCGTGGCCACCGTCAACGCGGACCTTCGGGTTGGAGCGCTGGAGGAGACCGTCGTTGTCTCCGGGGAGACGCCGCTCGTCGACGTCCGCAGCGTTTCGAAGGGAACGGTGGTGAGCCAGGAGACGCTCGCGGTGCTGCCGACGAGCAAGAGCGTGGGCGGATTGCTGGCGCTCGTTCCCGGCGCAGTGTCACCTGCCAACGGTGTCGACACCGGCGGGACCAAAGGCGAACAGTCCGTTCGAATCTCTGTGTTCGGCGCCCGGCCGGGCGACATGCGTCAGATGACGAACGGCATGCTCTACAGCAACCTGAATGGAGACGGTGCCGGCCGGCTGTATTTCGTCAATCCCGTCTCCGTGCAGGAGAACGTGATCGACCTCGGTGCTGCCGGTTCCGCCCAGTATCAACTCGCCGGAGCCGTCGTCAACACGATCCCCCGGGAAGGTGGCAACCAATGGTCTGGGACGATGTTCGGCGCATGGGCGAATCACTCGCTGCAGTCGAGCAACTTGAGCGATGAGCTCAAGTCACAAGGATTGACGACGGTGAACGGCCTGCGGTCGATTGCCGATTTGAGCGGATTGGTCGGCGGACCGGTGATCGCCGACAGGTGGTGGTTCGTGGCATCGGGCCGGGTGAGCGGGAGCACGCTCCGAGCCGCCAGCCTCTTTCATGACGCCGACCTCGACGACTGGATCTACACGCCGGACACGAGCCGTCCAGTGGATCCCGACGAACGCAACCACAACTATCAGTTCCGGACGACGTTTCAATTGGGGACCAAGGATAGGTTCGGTGCTTCGACCGACATCCAGCGGCACTTCAGGGACCAGGCATTCGGGCAACTCGATCAAGGGATCGCGCGCATCGAGGCCAATGCAGCCATGTGTCACAACGACTCTCTGACGCAGGCGACGTGGAGCCGGCCACAATCCAACGTGCTGCTCTTCGAGGGCGGCGTGACGGTTGGCCTTAACACCTTCGGAACCGCGAACTTTGGCACGAAGCTCGATGGATCCGACTACGAGGAGTGCGGCCAGAGCCAACCCTTCCGGGTCAACATCGCAGATGCCGCGCGAGGCGCCAACTACCACGGCGTAGGAGCCATCAGCATTGGCGTCTCCAATCAATTCAACTCACGGTTCGCCATGTCGTATGTGACCGGGGCGCATAACTTGAAGAGCGGCTTCACTATCATTCGCGGCAACGTTACGGGGAACACGATCAACCGCGCGGACGATGTCAGCGGCCTGCCTCTCTCGTATACGTTTACCAACGAAACCCCGACATCGATGACGCTGTTCGCCAGCCGCAACAGCGACGCACACCTCGACCAGGACCTGGCGCTTTTCGTTCAGGACCAGTGGGCGTTACGCCGACTGACGTTGAGCCTCGGTCTGCGCCTGGACTGGATGAGCCAATCGCTCGGCGCCGTGGACAATCCGGCGAACGCGCTGTTCCCGGCCTACAGCTCGCCCGCGCGCGATGGGGTACCGAACTGGAAGGACCTCAGTCCTCGTCTGGGAGCGGCCTACGATCTCTTCGGCGATGGCGGGACGGCACTCAAAGGCGGCGTCAATCGATATGTGGCTGGAGGATCGACCGGTGTGGCTGCGCAGTTCGGCCCGACGGCCAACTTCAGCACGACGCGTAACTGGACCGACGCCAACGCCAACTTCTCTCCCGATTGCGACCTCAAGAACCCGGCCGCGCAAGACCTCCGTTCGCGTGGTGGAGACCTGTGCGGCGCCTACAACAACCCGAGCGTGGCGACCTTCAGCGAAAACACCACGGTCGCGAATCCGGATTTCACGGACGGGTGGTTCAAGCGCGGATACAGCTGGCGGGCGAGTGCGGGCATCGAGCAGCAGTTGACGAATCGCCTTGCCGTGAGCGCCACATACGCGCGCACGATCTACGGCAACTTCTCGGTGACGGACAATCTCAATCTGACGCCGGCCGACTACGACCCGTACTGCATCACATTGCCAACCGACTCCCGGTTACCGCGCAGCGGACAGCAGCTCTGTGGGCTCTGGGATCAGCGAATCAACGTCGCGACCAGCAATCTCGTTGGGTTCGCCGATGACTACGTCGACAGGTATCCCGTGAGCGGCCTGGAGCAAAGTCCTCAGACAGAGCACTTCAACGGGTTCGATCTTTCGATGGCTGCACGGCTTCCGCGAGCTGGAACGTTCAACGCCGGATGGAGTGTCGGCAACACGATTCAGAACACCGCCATCTCGGCCAACGGTGGTCTCGTGAACAACGCCATCTCGAACTGCTTCATCGTGGACAACCCCGAGCAGTTAACGAGTGAGGTGTCCCCCTGCGACGTGAGCACGCCTTACCAGCACCGGTTCCGTATGAGTGGGTCGTTCGAACTCCCGTGGGGCGGCGTGATTGCGTCGGGCGTCTACCAGGACCTGCCCGGTCCACTGATCGTGGCGAATCGTGTTTACACGAGCGCCGAGATCAACTCTCAGCCATCGGGCGGTCTCGGGCGTCCACTGCGCACCGCCACGCGAAGCATCGACATTCTCGAACCGTTCTCGATGTATGGCGATCGACTGCGTCAACTCGATCTTCGGGGGAGCAAGCTGTTCAGAGTGGGCGACCAGCGGTTTCAACTCAACGTCGACCTGTACAATGCGTTGAACGGCAGTACCGCGACTTTCATTCGCAACACGTATTCGGCGCCCGGCGCCGCGACGACCACTCCCTGGCTGCAGCCCACGCAGGTGCAAGACGGGCGGTTCTGGAAGTTCAGCCTCCAGTACGACTTCTAGGGTCGTCTCGTTAGCGAGGTCGTGAGGATGTTCGAAGACAATCACAGCGGAGTTCGCACTGGGAGGAGACGCGCGTTGCGGCTGCTCGGAAGCGCAGCCGCTGTCGGCATCGCCGCGCAACTCGAGTGGCTCGACGACGTGTCCGCGGTCTCGCGGGCGCAGGCTCCCACCGGAGGCGCGAAGATTCCGGTGCCCGCGGGCGGCGTCATCCGCACCATCACGGGCGATATCGATCCAAATAGCCTGACCGGCGGCACGCTGATGCACGAGCACCTTGGCAACGGACGAGCGCCGCAGGCAAGAGGTGGAGGTGGGGCACTGCCTGTGGACAACCCCACGCAGGACCCGGCGTGGATGGCCGAGGAACTGACCCTCGCACGCAAGAACGGAAACCTCGGCTGCATCGTTGCAGCTGGTCTCAACATGCCAGGTCCCGAGAACGCGGCGTATCTGACGAGGCTGTCGCAGGAAAGCGGTGTGAGAATCGTTGCTGCTGCTGCCTATTACACGCCCCAGTCGTATCCCAGAGGTACGGACACGATCGATGAAGACGGAATCGTGGAGCTGATCGTCAAGGGCGCACGTGATCTCGGTCTCGGCGCGTACGGCGAGCTCGGTTGCACGAANGATGAAGCCGACCTGCTGCCGATAGAGAAGAAGGTCTTTCGTGCNTTTGCCAAGGCGCAGGCGCGAACCAACCTGCCGATCTTCACACACACGAACTATTCGACCGGTCCGAATGTCTCGATGGACATGGCGCTGCGCCAGCTCGACACGCTGGAATCGGCAGGTGGGAAAGCACCCAGCATTGCCATCGGTCATGTGTGTTGCTACGACGATCCGATGGTCGACGTCGCGAAGCGCGTGGCTCGTCGAGGCGCGTTCGTGGCCTTCGATCGCATGACGCGGCAGCAGCAGTGGGTGTCCGATGAGAGGCGCATCGAGATGATCAAGGCGATGCTCGACGCCGGCCTGGTTGACAGCCTCTTGATCTCGTCCGACTACATCGGGCGCATCAACACCGGGACTGGAGAGATCCCCGGCTATCCCGGGTCACTCCACGGACGTGACGGCGGGCCGGGCTATGCCAGGCCGTTCATTCTTGCCGTTCCGCGGATGATGAAGGCGGGAATCCCCGTGGATGCGATCCGACGGATCACCGTCGACAATCCGCGCCGATTCCTGACTTTTGTTCCTACGAATGCGTAAACGCCCAAATTCCAACTCCCGACTCCCAAAGAAGCCGGGAATTGGGAGTTGGAGGTTGGGAGTTGGGAATTGATTTATCGCGGGCTCGTCGCCTGCGCCTCGAGCTTCCTCGCGCCTGAGAGGATGCCGTGCATCCCGACATTCCCTTCGTGGCACGCGTACTCCAGGAGTGGTTCGTCGGTTCGTTTGAAGTAGAGCCGCGCGGTCCACGGTTTCGTCCACGTCGCCGGATCGCTCATCGTCGCGTCGTATTGAAGCGTGTCCCGCCCGATGCGCGTGAAGCGCTCCACCAGGCGCAGGCCAGTCGACGATCCCTGGAAGTTGCTCTTGGAGGAGAAGCCTTTCGTCTCCACCACCAGCGTGTCGCCTTCCCAGCGGCCGCGCGAGTTACCCAGCCACTGTGAAATCTGGTCCGAGAGATGCGGGCGGCCATCGACCGGAATGACTCGCGCATCGTGGATGGTCTCCATGTTGAAGACGACATCCGTGGGCGACTGGACGATCTGATAAACGCTGCTATACGCCGCCTGGAATCGCGGCACGCCGAATGTGATGCAACGTTCGCTCAGCCCGCGGTTCTCCGGGCCGTCGGCGGGATGCAGGCGTCGTTGTTCGGCCACGGCGGCGCGCCGCTTCTGGGCCTCCGGCGTCTCGGGTGGAATCCGTCCATTCGGCGGATCGATGATGAGCGACGTACGCCGCTCGAAGTCGCGCGAGGGCAGCCAGAAGGCGTTGTAGTTTCCGGTTTCAGTGTCGTGCGACTTTGACTCGGTCTGTCCCTGCAGCGTGTCGACGATCAACTCATCACCGAAGAGGGCATCACCATCCTGTTCGAGTTGTCGAGCCGCCTGCTGAACGCGAGCCACCTCGTCGTCCGTGAGGAACTCTTTGTCGGCCCAGGCGGCGGGACGCTGCAGCGGCGTCGCGCTGTTGTTCGACCAGACGCCTTCGAGATCGGGTTGCCCGAACGAGGTCTTCGGCACCTTGTAGGGGGCCGACGACTGGCTGTTGCTTTGGCCAGCCGCCGCAAGGGTCATGCACGCGATACCGACCAACGAGCAGACGTAAACGCCACGCATCATCGTCATCGCTCCCTCCAGCAGATGCAGTCTAGCCTAGGGAAGCGTCGTGCGCGTGTGAATGTGAATGATCGTGTACTGCAGAGGAACTCCGGGGTCGCCGTACGCGAGGTGCCATGTGTTCGGTGGTATCGACAACAGGTCGCCGGCCTTCACCTTGACCTTGCGTCCGCCAATGAATGGACCGCCGCGTTGCTCGCCAGGGGCGACCAGATAGACATTTTCCGGTGCCACTTCTGACTCGACCACCACCGTGCCTGATCCGTTGGTGACGAGATAGATCTGCGTGTTGTCGGTATGCAACTCACCCGTTGTGGGCTCCTGTCCGACCGCCGCGCCGGGGCGGGTGGTTCCGGTGAGCCGATATTCAGGTGCCCACTCGAAATGGGTCTTCTGGGTGTTCTGGAACTCGGTTGTGTACAGCCTCGCTTTTCCAGGCTGTGCGCGCGTTTCGGGTCCGGCCGTCACGAGAAACATGTTTCTCGCCGCGCGCGCGTTGTCGGTGAATCGTCCGCCTGGCGCCTGGCCGCGGCCGGCATTCGGGTTCGTGCCTCCTTCACGTCCCTGCCCACCTTGAGCCTGCGTCACGTGAGGCAGCGCTGCACCCGCCACGTATCCGATTGACAGCACCGTAAACAACATCATCAGACGCTTCATCTCATCCTCCGTGACAGACACATCACCACGTATCGAGTGCGAGCGGGCGCGGAATTCTAGCTGTCCGTCACGCACGCCGCACTACCCACTCTGAGGTATCGCGCGCCAACTGAAGCGCACGCTCACCTCGACGAATAACTCGGATTAGGTAGCCAGTCCTACGCCCCACTGTTGTACCGTCTTCCTGCCGCACGGCACCGTCGTACTATCACACCATCGCCCGTCGCACTGTGCTCCATGTGTGGTCAGCGACTGGAAGGAAACGGAGAGGTGATACACATGCGCGCTCGAAACGTCCT
>Ga0065712_10000384_pt1 | contig 16592 bp, 15 predicted proteins | sample MisRhiReplicate1_FD_59099 | JGI IMG/M metagenome (GOLD analysis project Ga0065712, IMG submission 59099) | Miscanthus rhizosphere microbial communities from Kellogg Biological Station, MSU, sample Rhizosphere Soil Replicate 1: eDNA_1 v3... | ecosystem: Host-associated > Plants > Roots >...
ACGCCGGCAGATTCGCGAGTGCCGGATTCGGTGCGGCACTGAGCGCTGCGCCAGGCGGAGTGAACGCCCCGGCAGGTTGTGCTGCCGCTGAGAGGATCTTGGTATTGGGCAGCGTGAACATCGCCAGACTCTCGCACGTCGCGGCGCCAGCCGCTGCGGGGAAGAGGGCGAGAATGACGATGACGCCAGCGAATCGACAGGCCATGACGACAGACTCTATCGCATGGGTCGCCTGAAGACGCTACCGCGGAACCTTCGGCGTGTGTTATATCGTAATTACGACTATGGCACGCAAGCCGAGCAGCGGACCGGCAGCAGACCCCGAACTGTTGATTCTTTCCAGTCTGGCTGATGGCCCGAAGCACGGGTGGGCCATCATGAGCGACATCGAAACGTTCGCCGGGGTGACGGTCGGACCAGGAACCCTCTACAACGCGATCACGCGTCTTGTGGAGAAGGAACTGATCGCGCCGCTCGAGGGCGATGGCCGGCAGCGCCCGTACAAATTGACCGCACGCGGAACGGCCGCGCTCGACGAGCAACTCCAGAACATGCGACGCATCGCGTCGATCGGTCTGAGGAGGCTGCGGCTCGCATGAAGACGACGCTTGTACGATGGCTCCTGCGTCTCTATCCGAAAAGCTGGCGCGCAGAGTACGGCGCCGAGCTCGCTGACATGCTGCGCGCACGTCCGCTCTGCGCAGCGATCGTCTTCGATATCGCGCGGAGTGCGATCTGGCAACGCCTGCGTGTGGTCCTGCCGGCGACATGGGTCGGCATTGGTCTGATGCTGGTGACCATCTGGGCGATTGTCACGACGATGCTGGCACCGCCGCCTTATGCCCCCTCGGCGCTTTCAGAACGGATCGAGTGGCTGCAGAAACCATTGCAGTCCGAGTTCTACGTGCTGGTGCTCTTCGCGATTGGATTCTGGAACGCTGTGGCGGGCAAGCAATCGCCGGCGCGTGCCGCGATGCGTGCGTCGGTGATCGCATCGATTCCGCTTGCGCTGATCGGGTTGCTCATGCTGACCGGACTCCTCGCGCACGCGGAGCTCGTCCCCGGTCAGAAGATTGCGATGCTCAATGCGCGCGGCATCCTCTATCCCTTCTATAAGGGCATCCAACAGATTCCCGCTCCTGCTCCGCTCACGCTGCTGTTGTCGCCGCTGCTCAGACTTCCGGGTGCATGGCTATGGGGCACCATCGGCGGCTCGCTCGGGCGGAAGTACGTGACCTGGCGGCGTCGGCCGATCAACGCCTGAAGGTCCGGCTGAAGCCGGACACTACGCGTTACACCTCCGCCGGTGCCCACGCGGCGAAGAGTTCCTGCTCCGACGGCGGGTTGAGGATGTAGCGCACGGCCATCTCCTCGACCATCGGATAGCCGGTGCGGCGAAACTGTTCAGCCGTCGCGTTCAGGTCGTACTGAGTCTTTCGGAGTTCGATTCCGGATCCGAGAAGCAACCAGTCGGCGCCCGTGGTGCCAAAGGGCATGCCGACACTCCCGGCGTTGACTACTCGCAGCCGTCCGACCATCCGATCAAATTGCATGTGCGTGTGACCGCACACGACGATGGATGCATCGACACCCGCGAATACGGGCGCGAGCCGTTCTTCAGGCGTGAGGCGCGTAAAGATCTCGACCTCATTGCGCGGCGTCGCGTGGCAGAACAAGACTTTTCCGAGGCCGTCGATATCGAGCGTCGTTGTCAGCGGCCAGCTGGCGAGCACGTCTTGATACTCACGAACCTGCTGCGCGGTCCAGCGAAACAGCTCGCCGAACGGCTCAGGAAGCGGCGCGCCGGAGGACGTGCCCCAATAGGTCACCTCGCTTGGAGTGGCGGCTCTCAATTGCGCAAGGATGGCCAGGTCGCCGTTGCCGTAAATGAATGTGGTCGGTATGTCCAGCGCGAGCAGCCGGGCCATCGTCTCGCGAGGCATCGGACCAGGCAGCACATCGCCGCCGACGACGATGCGATCGACACCGGCCTGATGGACCTCCGCGAGGACCGCGTCGAGCGCGGGCAAATTGCTGTGAATGTCGTACAACGCCGCGACCCGCATAGGCTGCTCTCGTGCTATTTGTATCAGGCCCGTCCCGCCTTCGCCTACAGCTTCGGCGCGGCAGGCGTGTCCAGGAGGCTGATGTGAAGCACTTGTTGCGCTTGGCAATCCTCGCGTGCCTGGCATGTGGTCCTGCGCTGGCGCAGAGCACCGACGAACTCGTCAACGACGGCCGCAATACCGACAACGTGACGACGCAGAGCATGGGCTACGCGCGCCGCAGCTACAGCCCGCTCAATCAGATCAACACGAAGACGGTGACGCGACTCGTGCCGATCTGGAACGCGAGCCTGATGAACGACATGGGCGAGCTGGCTGCTCCAACCGTCTACAACGGTGTGATGTACGTCATCAACGGCAAGGCGACGTTCGCGATCGATGTGGCGACAGGTCGTCAGCTGTGGCGTACGCCTGTGGAGCTCGAGCCGGGAATTCAGCGCACCGCGATCACGCGAGGCGCGGCGACGATCTACAACGGCAAGGTCTTCCGCGTGACGATCGACAACCACGTGCTCGCGCTCGACATGAAGACCGGCAAGCAGATCTGGAATCAGAAGTTCGCCGATGCGAAGGAAGGCTACTACGCGACCAGCGCACCGATCGTCGCGAACGGTGTGCTCATCTCCGGGATGGCCGGCGGTGAATCAACCACGCGCGGATTCCTCGACGGATGGGATCCCGATACCGGCAAGAAGTTCTGGCGCCGCCACACGATTCCCGCTCCAGGGGAACCGGGCTCTGAGACGTGGCCGAAGGGCAGCGATGCCTGGAAGGTTGGTGGCGGTCCGACCTGGCGCTCGGGGGCCTACGATCCCGAACTCGATCTGGTCTACTGGGGCGTCGGCAACGCCGAGCCGTACGACCCGCGTCCGCGCGAGGCGATGGACAGCCTGTATACGTCCAGTGTGATTGCGATTCGTCCGAAGACCGGCGAAATCGTCTGCCACTACCAATACACGCCGAACGACGTCTACGACGTAGACGGGAACGACGAACAGGTGCTGGCCGATCTGAACGTGAACGGGCAGCGCCGCAAAGTGATGATTCAGGCGAACAAGAACGGCTTCATGTATGTCGTCGATCGCACGAACTGCGCGCTGATCGCCGCGCACCCCTACGTGAAGGTGAATTGGGCATCGAGCATCGATCTCAAGACCGGCCGCCCGGTGCTGACCGATGTGTACAAGCGATTCCTGGCTGGCGAAGAAGTGGAGATCTGGCCGTCGCGCGGAACGAACGCGGTGCCGATTGCGTTCAACCCGAACACGGGTCTCATCTACGCAAGCACGTGGAACTTGCCGCGCATTCAGAAGCTTGGTCCACCGCCGCCGGCAACGCTCGGCGCCAGCACGACTGGCGTCACGGCGCGTCTGCCGGAGGTCGCACCCGGCACGGTGTTCGGACATCTCACGGCGATCAATCCGCTCACCGGAGAGAAGAAGTGGGAGGTCCCGCTCACTGACTATCCGAGTTCCTCAGGCATGCTCGCCACTGGCGGTGGTCTGGTCTTCACCGGCAAGCTGAGTGGCGAGTTCATCGCCCTCGATCAGGAGACCGGCCGCATCGTCTGGCAGTTCAAGACGGGATCGAGCATCAACTCGACGGCGATTACCTACACGTACAAGGGTCGTCAATACGTGTCGATCGCGTCAGGACTTGGCGGCGGACTAGCGAACCGATATGCCGGCGACAAGATCCCGACTGGCGGCTCGATGTGGACGTTCGCGCTCTTGGCCGACTGACAAGTCCGGCTAAAGCCGGACGCTACACCTGTACGTTCAATCGGCTTTGAGGATGGCATTCGGGTCGAGTCGTGATGCGCGCCACGCCGGCATCCAGCACGCGATCGCGGATGTGAGGGCCAGCAACGCCACGACACTGATATAGGTGACCGCATCCAGTCGAGAGACGCCGAACAACATCGTCTCGATGAAGCGGCTCGCGAGCAGGGCCAAGCCGAGACCGATCACCGTCCCGATGACCGTCAGCGACAGTCCGTCGCGAAGGACGAGCTCGATCAGGCTTCTCCGGTCAGCACCGAGTACCGCGCGCACGGCGATCTCGCGCAGACGCCTGGTGACACTTCCCGAAAGCAGACCGTAGGTGCCGACGCTCGCCAGCACAAGAGCCACAACGCCGAACGCCTGAAACAGCACCAGCGCGAAACGCCGCGCCGCCGCCGACGCACTGACTCGTTCATCCATCGTCGCCACGCGTACGATCGGCTGGCGTCGATCCACCGATTCAATGGCAGCTCTGATCGCCGGCAGGAGGGCGACTGGATCGCTCTGACCGCGCACCACGAGCCATCGCGCTGGATCAGCGAATTGTGTCCACTGTTCATTCGTGACGTACACCGCGTCCGGCGGGTCGATCGCCAGCGATGCCTGTCTGACGTCGCCGACGATGCCGACGATGGTGAACCATCCAGGAGATGCACCAATGCGCAGGCGTTGACCAATCGCATCGACCCCCGGGAGNCGTCGCTTGGCGACGGATTCACTGATCACCGCGACACGCGGCGCATTCCCATCGTCCTGCCCGTTCAACAGGCGGCCTCGCCGCAATGGGATCCCCATGGCTTCGAAGTACCCAGGTGCCACGGCATAACGATAGACATCGCGGCTCTCATTGATTGCCGCCGGCGGCGCAGATTCGAACTGCATACCCCACACGTCCTGGTCTCCCGTCAACGGCAGTTGGCTGGTCGCGCCAGCCATCGAGACTCCGGGGACGTGTCGTACCGCCTCGAGAGCCGCCGCGAAGAACTGGTGAGTCGCATTCGGATCTCTGAACCGCCGTCCTGCCGTCTGCACCTGGAGCGTCAGCACATTGGTCGGTTCGAATCCGGGGGGCATGGCGAGCAGATGCTGAAGGCTGCGAAGCAAAAGTCCGGCTCCGGCCAGCAGCACGAGCGCGAACGCGAGTTGGACAACAACGAGTGTTCGCCGCGTGACCTCGCGCCCATGTGAGGCAGTCGTTGCGCGGCCATCTACTCGCAGGTCGGCTCGCGAGCCGTACAACGCGGGGACGATTCCAACCGCGAGACCGATGATCGTCACGAGTGCCAAAGCGAACAGGAGGACCCAACCATCCACGCGGATTGCCGCGGCGCGTGGCAACTCGTGTGGGCTGAGCGCCATCACCACATCAACCGCGAGCGACGCCAGCGCGATCCCGGCAAGGCCGCCCATGATCGCGATGAGCGCCACTTCCGTGATCAATTGGCGGATGAGTCTCAGTCGCGACGCACCCAACGCCGCGCGCACCATCAGCTCCGTGCGCCGCTCGACACCGCGAGCCAGAACGAGATTGGTGACATTGACGCAGGCGATTGTCAGCAGGAGCGCCACGGCGCCAAGAATGGCGAGCAGCGTCGGTCTGACCTCGCGTACGAGATCATCGTGAAGCCGTGTCATCACGAAGCCGTTCGGGAGGGCAGCCCACTGTGGCCGGCTGAATGCCGTATCAGGAGTCCGCGCGATTGCGTCGAGTTCCTGCTCCGCCTGCTCCTCTCCGATGCCGGCGCGCAGCCGGCCAATCATGTGCAGATGATGACCCCATTCCCTGCCGTTGGCCGGCAGCGTGGCGTCATACATCATCGGAAACCAGATCTCTGCCGAAGGGCTCAGCACGTTTTCGAATGTCGCAGGCATCACGCCGATGACGGTGACCGGTACGTCCTCGAACAAGACTTGACGTCCCACGATCGACCGATCGGCACTGAACCGCCGCCGCCACAGGCTGTCGCTGATCAGCGCAACGAACGCAGCGCCCGGCCGGTCGTCGGCAGCCTGGAGGTCGCGCCCCAGGGCCGGAGCCACACCCAGCACACGAAAATAGTCGGCGCTGACGCGTTGCCCGTCGAGTCGCTCTGATTCGGAGACGCCGGTCAGCGTCGGCCGAAACGGCCCCACGACGGCCATCGACTGGAATGTCCGGCTCCGTGTCACGGCCTCGCGGAATGTGCCGAATGTGACGGCGGAGCGGCCGCCATCCTGACCGTCCCACACCATCATCAGTCTGCCGGCATCGGGATAGGGCAGTGCTGCGAACAGAATCGGATTCGCCACGCTGAAGATCGTCGCGCTGGCGCCGATGCCAAGGCCCAGTGTCAGTACGGCGACGATGCTGAATGATGGACGTCGGAGCAGTTGGCGAAGACCGTGCCGCACATCGACCAGTGCTGTATCGATTACGTTCTCCCAACCATAGGCGCGCACCTCTTCTCGGACTGCGGTGACATTGCCAAACTCGAGTCGCGCCGCACGTCGAGCCGCTTCCGGCGAGAGACCATTCCTCTCCAGCTCCGCGGCGGCTTCATCGAAGTAGTGCTCGACCTCATCGCTGATCTCGCGATCGGCTGCCGGCCGATTCAGGAGGGCACGAAGTCCACTTACGACCTGGCGCCACAGAGACATGCGTCTACCCTTCGGCCTTCAGAATTCGCGCGACCGCTGCCGCGCGCCGGGTCCAGTCTGCCGTTTCGGTCTCGAGCTGCCGCCTGCCACCGCGTGTGAGCGTGTAGTACTTCGCGCGCCGCGAATTCGCGGTGTCGCGCCACTCGGAGTCGAGCCACCCGGCTCGCTCGAGCCGTGTCAACGCGGTCAGCAACGACCCGGGATTGACCTTGAACACTCCGCGCGAGACCTGCTCGACCCTGCGCGCGATGCCGAAGCCATGCATGGGTTCGAGGCTGAGCGTCTTGAGAATCAGCATGTCCAGAGTGCCCTGGATGAGATCGGTATTCTCGGTATCCACGCCGAAGACGCTACCGCCATCTCATCTTGATTGTCAAGATGTGATGATCAAGACGAGACGACGCGACGCGCTGGTTACTTGCCGACCATCAGACGTGGCGCCTGATTGTTCTCCTGGCAGATGAACTCGATCAGCTCGGCGTCGAACTTGCCGTCGGTCATCAGTCGATGATGGACACGGATAGTGAACGGACGCGTGTACGCCTTCGGATCGTCGATGGTGATGTCGATCTGGATCGTGCCGTAGTTCAACCGACGCCACCGTTCGGTCATCTTCGCAGCGTCAGTCAATGGACTGCCGTAGATGTCGAGCCACCCGCCATCGCGAAAGCCGCTGGTCTCCACGACGAGCGTGTCGCCGTCCCATCGTCCGATTGAGTAGCCATACCACCACGGCTGCGGATCGTTGGTCGGTAACGCTCGGCCATCGGTGAGGATCTGACGCACGCCGCCGTTACCCTCGTACAGGATAGCGATGACATCCGGCGTCTGAATCACTTTGCGCGGCTGCGGGTGCATGTGGAACTGGATGAGGCCCATCGGCAGGCAGTGCGCGTCAGGATTCTCTTTGCTGTTCTGTTCCTTGCGATCGGCTTTGAGCTTGGCCGCCCACGGCTGAAGGGGTAAGTCGCCCTTGAAGTTCGCGAAGACATCCGCGAACGTCGCGGCCGGCGGCTCGCCAGACGGCGAGACGGGCAGTGGTTGCACGCGTCCATCGACGAACCAGGCGTTTTGCCAGACACCGGTGAAGTCAGGCTTGCCGTCGGCGGTCCTCGGCGCCGGCGCCTGCAGATTCACCTGACCGTCGGGTGTGCGCGACACATTTCGATCGGGATACGCGGGCCACTGCGCATGAGATAGTGCCGGCACGAGCACACAAAGAACCACCGCGCCGGTCCAGATGCGACGAATTTGCATGGCGGAATCGTAACCCGCCCGGCAACTGTGCGTGGCTCTCGGCTTTGGGCTCTTGGCTCTAGCCTAACGACCAGAGCTGAAAGCCTCAAGCGATGGGCCTACGGTATCGTTCAGAGATGGACGCCGATCCGCACAAGCCGCTGCGCGACGATGTGCGCCTGCTCGGTGAGTTGCTTGGCGACACGGTGAAGCGGTTTGCGGGTGAGGACGTGTTCGACGTCGTCGAACGTGTTCGCGCGTTGGCCAAGAGCAGTCGCTCCGGTAACGAGCGCGCATTCACCGAACTCGCTGATGTACTGGCCGGGATGTCGCTCGATGAGGCATTGCCAGTCGCTCGGGCGTTCGCGCAGTTCCTCCATCTCGCCAACATCGCCGAGCAGCATCACCGCGTCCGACGTCGCCGCGCGTATCAACGCGATCCCGATGCACGGCCGCAGCGCGGCTCGTGCGAGGACAGCTTCGCGCGTCTCCTCGCCGCGGGCATTTCACCAGAGCGCCTCCACGAAGCGGTCGGCTCGCTGCAGATCGAGCTCGTACTGACGGCGCACCCGACCGAGGTCGCGCGACGCCGCATCGTCCAGAAGCACAATCGCATCGCCCGAGCGTTGGCGACACGCGACCGGCCTGATCTCACGCTGGTCGAGCGCGAACAGTTGCTGGCCACGCTTCGCCGTGAGGTCGAGGGGGCGTGGGCGACGAGCGAAGTCCGCGAGCAACGTCCCTCGCCGATCGACGAAGTCCGCAGCGGTCTCATCGTCTTCGAGCAGAGTCTCTGGGATGCGGTCCCTGCCTTTTCGAGGGTGCTCGATCGTGCGCTTCGCGCGAGCACTGGCCGTGGCCTGCCGGTGGAGGCCGCTCCGCTGCGCTTCGGGTCGTGGATCGGCGGCGACCGCGACGGGAATCCTCACGTGACGCCGGACGTGACTCGACGTGCATGCTGGCTATCGCGGTGGGCGGCCGCCGACCTCTATCTCGACGAAATCGACGCGCTGCGCGACGAGTTGTCCCTCGAGATGGCCAGTTCCGAGCTGATGGCTCGTGTCGGTGATGTGCGCGAACCGTATCGCGAGCTGCTTCGCGCTGTTCGCACGCGAATGCGTGCGACGCGCGATGGGATCGAGCGACTGTTGCAGATGGGCGACGAGATACCGCCGGCGGAGATTTACCTCGATGCCGCCGATCTGATGGCCGATCTGTGTCTGTGTCATCGGTCGCTCGAGGAGACCGGGCATGCCGTGATTGCCAACGGCCGATTGACGGATCTGCTGCGGCGGGTATCGGTGTTCGGCATGAGGCTGGCGCCCCTCGATATCCGTCAGGACGCCGCGCGGCACAGCGAAGCCTTGTCGGCGATTACGACGGCGTTAGGACTGGGATGCTATGGGGAGTGGAACGAAGCGCAGCGACTCGACTTCCTCAGTCGCGAGCTGGCCGGCCGCCGTCCGCTCATCCCACCAGGACTCGAGACGACACCCGAGGTCCGCGACGTGCTCGACACGTTCACGATGATCGGGCGTCTGCCGCCGGGGTCGCTCAATGCCTACGTGATCACAATGACGCGTGCGGCGTCGGACGTGCTGGCCGTGGAGTTGTTGCAGAAAGAGGCTGGCATCGCCGCGCCGCTGCGGACCGTGCCGCTCTTCGAGACAGCACACGATCTGCAGGACGCCGCGCAGATTCTCGACACGCTGTTCGAATTCCCCTGGTACCGAGCGCGGATTCAAGGCCGTCAGGAAGTGATGCTCGGATACTCGGACTCGGCAAAGGATGTCGGCCGTCTGACGGCTGGATGGGAACTCTACAAAGCACAAGAAGCCATCGTTGCCACTGGCGCGCGCCGCGATGTGCGGATCACGCTCTTTCACGGACGCGGCGGTAGTGTCGGCCGTGGTGGAGGGCCCACACATCTGGCGCTGCAATCGCAACCTCCTGGTTCACTCGACGGCACGCTTCGCGTGACGGAGCAGGGTGAGATGTTGCAGGCTCTCTTCGGGTTTCCCGACATCGCGGTCAGGACGATGGAGGTCTACACGACCGGGACGCTTGAAGCATGGCTGCGCCCGGGCAGCGCGCCACTGACGGAATGGCGCGAGTGTATGGATCGCCTCGCTGCCGATGCACGCAACGCGTACCGACGCGTGGTGGATGAGGAGCCGCGATTCCCCGACTACTTCCACTCGGCGACACCGGAGGCCGAGATCGACGAGCTGAATCTCGGAAGTCGACCGGCACGTCGGGGAACGCTGCGTGGTGTGCGCGGACTACGCGCGATCCCCTGGCAGTTCGCCTGGACGCAGACCCGTCTGATGCTGGGTGCATGGTTGGGAGTGGAGGAGGCGATCGATCGCGCGGTCGAGCGCGGGGAGGGGGACCGCTTGAAGGCGATGTATCGCGCCTGGCCGCACTTCCAATCCGCGATCGGCTTGATCGAGATGGTGCTCGCAAAAGCGGATGGCCATATCGCTTCAGAGTACGACCGTCGTCTGGTGCCTGAGCCGCTTCGACAGATTGGCGTTGAGTTGCGCGGGCGACTGGAGCGCGCCGTTCGAGGTGTGCTCGACGTGACCGGACACGCCGAACTGCTCGAATCAACGCCCGTGATCCGGCGGTCGATCGACGTGCGAAATCCCTATGTCGATCCCTTGAATCTGGTCCAGGTCGAACTGCTGTGTCGCGTCCGGCGTCAGCCCGACGCGCGGACCCATCGAGCGCTCATGGTGACCGTCAACGGGATCGCGGCCGGCATGAGGAACACCGGCTAGCCCTTCGGAAGCGGCTCACTATCTTTACGGTGCGGCGATGTCGATCTTGAATCCGCTCAATCGACAATACAGTGAGGACGCGTGTGCCGAGGCTCGGTGGTAGGGCCGAGGTGTATGCGCAGGCATCAGGAAGGACGCGACGATGAGCGGAGTGCGGTTGCTGGTTGGAACGCGCAAAGGGGCGTTTGTGCTGACCTCGGACGGGAAGCGCACGAAATGGGAGGTAAGCGGCCCGTTTTTCGGCGGTTGGGAGATTTACCACCTCAAGGGATCGCCCGCGGACCCGAATCGGATTTACGCATCACAGAGCAGCGGCTGGTTTGGCCAACTGATTCAGCGCTCGAGTGACGGCGGCAAGACGTGGGAGCCGGTCGGCAACAAGTTCGTGTACGACGGCGTTCCAGGAACACATCAGTGGTATGACGGCACGCCCCATCCGTGGGAGTTCAAACGAGTCTGGCATGTGGAGCCGTCGCTGACCGATCCGGATACCGTGTATGCGGGCGTCGAGGACGCCGCGTTGTTCCGTTCAACCGATGGCGGTCAGAACTGGCACGAGCTGCCGGGACTTCGCGGTCACGGCTCAGGTCCGCACTGGTCACCCGGCGCCGGAGGCCTCGGCCTGCACACGATCGTGCTCGATCCGACCAACCCGAAGCGGATCTTCATTGCTATCTCGGCTGCCGGCGCATTTCGCACCGACGATGGCGGCACATCGTGGCGGCCGATCAACAAGGGTCTACGTTCGGAGCAGATTCCCGACCCGACTGCTGAAGTCGGACACTGCGTGCATCGCATCGCGATGCATCCGTCACAGCCGAATGTGCTGTTCATGCAAAAGCACTGGGACATCATGCGGACCGACGATGCCGGAGATACCTGGCGTGAAGTCAGTGGCAATCTGCCCACCGACTTCGGCTTCGTGATCGATGTTCACGCACACGAGCCGCAGACGATTTACGTGGTACCGATCAAGAGCGACTCGGAGCACTATCCGATGGACGGGCAGCTACGCGTCTTCCGCAGCCGATCGGGCGGCAACGAATGGGAACCATTGACGAATGGATTGCCGCAGAAAGACTGCTACGTAAACGTGCTGCGTGACGCGATGGCCGTCGATCGTCTCGATTCGTGCGGGATCTATTTCGGCACAACCGGAGGACAGGTCTACGGTTCGTCGGACGCCGGCGACACGTGGGCACCGATCGTGCGAGATCTTCCGGCTGTTCTTTCGGTGGAGGTACAAACGCTGCCATGATCCGGGTCGTGCTGCCGATGCATCTGCGCACGCTCGCGCGCGTGGACGATGAGGTCACGCTCGAGGTGAACGAGCCGGTCACGCAGCGGGCGATTCTCGACGCGCTCGAGGCGCGGTATCCGGTCTTATGCGGAACGATTCGTGATCACGTCACGCATCAGCGTCGTCCATTCCTGAGATTCTTCGCGTGCGAAGAGGATTGGTCTCACGAGCTTCCCGATGCGCCGCTGCCCAGCAAGGTTGCGACGGGAGCGGAACCATTCCTCGTCGTCGGCGCTATGGCGGGCGGTTGAAGAACACCGCTGGCGGTTGAAAAACACCGCTGGCGGTTGAAAAACACCGCTGGCGGTTAAGAGAGACTCGTTCGCGCGGTGGTAGACTCGCGTGCAGCAATACACCACCGCCGCGCGCGCTTCACATCCTTGAGCGCGACTGATCACCCCGCGGTTCATCCCAGGGTTCGCCTCACGCGCGCGGCACATCCTGCGGGAGGTGCCTATGGCTGAAAAACGTACCGGTACGACGCGTGAAGAACGCGGCATCGAGCGATCGTCGAGCGCGGATCGATCATCGGCTGCGCTCGCTTCACGGTCAGCCAACCCGTTCAGCATGCTCGAGCGGTTCGCAGACGAAATGGATCGCGTGTTCGAGAACTTCGGTTTCGGCGGGCTACGCGCGCGTCAGTCGGGAAGCGGCTTTGGCCTATGGTCGGGCGGGGATATGTGGACGCCGGAACTCGAGATCTTCCACCGCAACAACGAGCTGGTGATTCGCGCCGATCTGCCAGGTCTGACCAAGGAGGATGTGAAGGTCGACGTCAGTGAGAATCAGGTGACCATCGAAGGCGAACGTCAGCGTCACCAGGAGGAGGAGCGAGAGGGCCTCTATCGCTCAGAGCGCAGTTACGGGAGGTTCTACCGGACCATTCCGTTGCCTGAGGGCGTGATTGCCGATCAAGCGAAGGCGACGTTCAAGAACGGCGTGCTCGAGGTCACTATGCCTGCACCGCCCGAGAGCACGCGTCGCGGCCGTCGTCTTGAGATCAGCGAGGGATCATCGGCCGGCGGGAACCGCTAAGTCCGTACATCACAACGCCCGACGTGCCAGGGGACCCTGGCCTGTCGGGCGTTCTTGCGTGTGTGACACGCATTCTGGCAGGAGCCAGAACAAACTGCTGGTCATGCTCTAACCAAATTGCGCGCGGGCCGAGAGGAGCGTCCGGATCGGTCCTCACGCCGTTGCGCGCCACTAGCCCGGTGGTATCTCCATTCGAACCTCCGCGTCGGAAGTGGCGTGGACTTGATGTACGAATACCGCCGCTCCCACGCGCTGTCAAGGTCAGCAGATCGGTGCCACAATGTCCCACACATGAGCACACTCAAAATCAAAGTCATCGTGGGCAGCACGCGAGCCAATCGCTTCAGCGAAAAGCCCACTCAATGGATCCTTGACCTGGCCAAGAAGCGGACCGATTTCGACGTCGAGCTCCTCGACCTGCGCGACTATCCGCTGCCGTTCTTCGAAGAAGCGATGCCGCCTGGACTCGCGAAGGATGGCTATACGACGCCCGCCGTGGTCAAGTGGCGCGACAAGATCAGAGAAGCTGACGGATTCATCATCGTCACACCGGAGTACAACCACGGCTACCCGGCGGTGTTGAAGAACGCGCTCGATTACACCTATTTCGCGTGGGCGAGAAAGGCTGTCGCCTTTGTGAGCTGGGGGAGTGCCGGCGGCGCACGAGGTGTCGAGCAGCTTCGGTCAGTGGCGATCGAACTGGACATGGTGCCGATCCGGTTCGCAGTGCACATTCCGAATCCCTGGTTCATTCAGGACATGAGCGGCATCGACACCGACGTGAATCGGCAGGCGGCGCAAGCGTTGCTCGACAATCTCACCTGGTGGACCGGCGCGCTCAAGGCGGCGCGCAAGTAGGCCCTCATGCATTGGCGCATAGGATTCGTGGCGGTCGTCATCGTCACGGTCCTCTGCGTCGTCCTGTTTCGTGGGACGCGAGCCGGCGTCGACGTCGGCTTCTGGTACCAAGACTTTCCCTTTACCTTCAGCGCGCCAGTGACTGCGGCACTCGGCGGCCCGCTCACGACGTCCGACATCGACGCGATTCGACGAATCTCTCGAGACGAATTGACGCACGCGTTCTCGGGATTGAAGGTCGCCTTCACTGATGGCCGACACGCGCCGTTGACCGTGGTCGTGCAACTATCGATTCCACGCCGCAAAGGGCAGCGACTCCCGAACGCCGGTGAAACATTTGCGATGGGACCGCTTGGTGCCCGCAGCGTGATCGACTTCACCGAGGTACTCATGGCGGCGATGGCACACGCGCCTGCCGGTACCACGCGCGAACAACTCGTCGCGGGAATCGGCCGTGGCGTCGGCCGGGTTGCCGTCCACGAGCTCGCACATGGTCTTCTTGGCGCGGGCGCGATGGACAACCAGACCGACGACCACAGCTACGAGTACTTCACCCACAATCGTCGGTCGCAGTTCTACGGCGAGCTGCACTGGGCTCGCGCATGGCCGGTGCTCGTCGAACGCGTGGGCACGTAGCGACCAGGTGATCCGCTCTACTTAGAGCGCACGAAGGTCAGTGGCGCGGTTACCGGCCCTTGCGAAAACGTGCCCGCCAATTCTCCAGCCGCAGTCAGCGAACCTGTGTAGAAGTCGCCGCCGATCGCCGACGTGCTGAGCGTGAGGCTCGACGCTTTCTGCGTGAGTGCGAGTGGGAACTCGATCCCGCCTTGATCGACGCTGACGATGGTCCCTGAGGCCGTGCCGTCGGAGTCATTCACCATGCGAAGCACGAGCCGCAGATTCGTTCCCTGCAGTGAGAGCGTGCCGTTCCACGTGCCTTCGAGGTCCTTGCCGATCGGCGCGTTCTTCGGAGCCGCAGCGATTCGCGCGTCGCCCGTGCGGCGCATGCTGAATGCCGCATTACCGAGTCGAGCCGTCACGTCCCCCGCGATGGTCGTCCCGTCGCCGTTCACCGTGCCGTAGAACTTCACACTGCCGTCCACTGTGAGCTCGAAATTGATCGCGCGGCCGTCGAGCGAGACGTTTGCCAAAGGCAGTCCGTTGAGATTGTTCTCTGGCCGGCTGTATGTCGCCACGAACTTGCCCTGCGCGTTCTTCGACAGATCCACCTGAAAGGGAATCTCGCTACCAGGAATCGTGATGGCTCCTTCCCAGTGACCTGATGGGTCAACAGATTGCGCACGTGCCGTTGCCGGAGCGGCGACTAGAGACACGACGAGCAGAGTTGGCAGTGTGAAGCGCATGATTGTCTCCTTCAGGCCGCGAAGGCGGCCTTACAGTCAGAAGTCGCGATGTGCGAGGTTGACGGCCGCCGTGCGTAAGAGCGCGGCACTGATGCCGGTGCTAATCAACAAGCCGATCCACGGCACGCCAGCGTGCCGGTAGTAGGTTTCACCGTTCATGACGTGAAAGATGCCGTAGGGTGAAATCGCCGGGACGTACTCGAGCATGCCGAGAGCTGCCGCGACGATGCACGCGATGAGCACGGGCCGCCACATGTCGGTGTAGTCGTTCGAGAGCAAGGCGGCGAGGCTGAAAAACACGGAGCCGACGACGAACATGAAGGCGCCGTGCACCATCACATCGATCACGCTGTAGCTCTGACCGATCGATGGCGCGAGCAGAGGAAGCACCAGGGACGGCACGATGGCGATTGCCAGGAGCTCGGCAAGTCCGATGACAGCTCGCGTGCCGATCAATCGGTTGCGCGACACCGGTAGCGATAGCGTGAAGAGTGTCGCGCCTCCCGACCTGGCGAGCAGTCCACCGGCGCCAAGCAGCGCGCCAAAGATCACCACGAGATACGTCAGGTTCTGCCGATACCACTGCCACCAGACAAACCCGCGGAAGGTTTGCTGCGCGGCGATGCCTTCCTTGATGGCGGCGCCGATCGGGCCCGTCGTGTCGAGCGCTCCAGGGTCCATGTTGCGGACCAGGGGCAGCAGCCGTTCCGTGGCGCGGAAGTCGTAGATGACGCCGAAGCCGACGATCACGCTGATCGCGAGACCGGCGAGGAATCGACCACGGGTTTCGAGCCAGGCTTTCTGCCAGAGCATGTCAGTCCTCCAACGCAACGGATTCGAGGAAAATCTCTTTCAACGTCACCGGCAGGACGTCGGCCGAGACCGGGCCGAAGCGCATCGCTTCTTCGATGAGCGCGTCGCTGCCGGCGTTCGAGAGCGCGGTCATGACGCGCCCCTGACGGCGGACGCGGACGACGCCCGGGGTGTGAAAGGTGATGTCGGGAGCGTCGCCGGTGAACACGAGCTGCACGCGGCGATACCGGGCACGCAGATCCTCCAAGTCACCAGACACCACGGTACGTCCGGCGTCGATGATGGCGATGTGATCGGCGATCTGATCGACATCAGCAAGATGGTGTGACGACAAGAAGACGGTCAGGCGCTCGGTCGAGACGTGCGTGACGAGTGTCTGCAGTACGGCTTCACTCGCGGCGGGATCGAGGCCTGACGTCGGCTCATCGAGCACGAGCAGCTCCACACCGCGACACAGCGCGAGCAGCAGCGAGAGCTTGCTGCGCATGCCGAGCGAGAGAGCGGTCGTCTTCTGGTGCAGCGGCAGCTCGAACGATTGCAGGTAGCGCTTCTCGAGATCGCGCCGCCAGCCTGGATAGAAGGCGGCCGTGAAGCGGATGATCTCTTCGACGGTCATGTAGTCGTAGAGCACCTTGTTCTCGTCCACGAAGCCGGTGCGCGTCCGGATGGTGACGCTCGCTGCGGCGTCATCGGCCGACAGGCCGAGCACGCGCGCC
>Ga0065712_10000250_pt1 | contig 16588 bp, 9 predicted proteins | sample MisRhiReplicate1_FD_59099 | JGI IMG/M metagenome (GOLD analysis project Ga0065712, IMG submission 59099) | Miscanthus rhizosphere microbial communities from Kellogg Biological Station, MSU, sample Rhizosphere Soil Replicate 1: eDNA_1 v3... | ecosystem: Host-associated > Plants > Roots >...
GCGCCATCGCGTCGAACGTCGATCGGACGTCGGCCTCGACACGGGTGCGCGCCTGGCTATCGTCGCGGCCAAAGACCGCGCGGCGGAGACCCCAGCCGCCGGCCAGCACAACGAGGGCGCAGATCAGTCCTCCGGCGGCAATCCGGGCAAGCGTCCGCCAGGGCAGCTGCGCGTTCGCGGCGTCAGTGGGAGAGAGACGCACACATCCATTGTAAATTGGGGATTTGGGCGAATGGGACGTACCATTGATACGTCCCCCGTGGCGCTCTCCTCGACGCTCAAACTCACGTTGAAGCGCGGCGCACTGGTCGCTGCTGCCAACTGGCCGCTGACGATCGTTCAGGCAGTCGCTGATTCTTTGTTCAAACTGCTGATCGCGGCGCCGCTCTTTGGCGGCATTTTTCTCGTGGCCCTGGTGGTCGGGGCCGAGCCCGGGACATTGCTCTCGCTCGAGTGGCGCGACTTGGCGACGACGATTGCCTCGTCACTCTTATCGAAGCCGGTCGTGCTCCTGGCCTGGGTCGCAGCGCTCGGAGTGGTGATCGCCGGCGGATCGCTGTTCGTGTTTCTGATCAAAGGCGGTGCGGTCAGCATCATGGTCCGGGGCGAGAGAAATGCGGGCCCGATCGAACTTCCTCCGCTTCTGCCTGACGTTGTCGCGCAGGCGTCGGCGTACTCAGCGGACGCGTTCATCGAAGGGGCCAACGCGCTGTTCCCGGCGTACGCGCGCCTCGGTCTCGTCCTGATGACGATCTATCTGGCATCGGGCCTCGGGTTCCTCACAGTGGTGGCCGCGATTCGCAACGCGGGCGAGGGATGGGGACTGACGGCGCTTGTCACCGCGGTGTTTGTTGCGTGGATCACGTTGATCAATTTCGTCTACCTGCTGACGCAGATCGTCATCGCTTCGGACGGTTGCGCGGTCGCGACCGCGATCCCGCGGGCGGTCGCGTTCATCCGTCGCGAGCGGCGCACAGTCGGCGGTGTGTTCCTTGTCGTGCTTGCGCTGGTGCTCTGTGCGACGGGCGCATCCGTTTTGGCGACAACGGCCTTAGGCCTGATTGCGTTCGTGCCGCTCTTCGGATTCGTTTTCATTCCTCTCAGCCTCCTGGCATGGGTGCTGCGCGCCGTGGTTTTCCAGTACATTGGGCTGTCCTCCATCGGCGCGTATCTCAAGCTCTATCGCGAAGCGAATCCAGGCCTCGTTGAAGGCCGAGTACACGGACATGACCGACTACGAGAAGTTCCTGTCGCAAACGGGACGTCAACTCACTGAATCCGCGATCCGGCGCATGGGCACCGTGGTCGCGCGAACGGGAGACCTCGTCTCGTTTGCGCCCGGATATCCCGACCCGAGCGTGTTCCCCTGGGATGAGCTGCGCGATATCTCCACCGCGTTGCTCGAGAGCCACGATGGCAACACGCTTCAGTACGGCCCCACACGCGGGCTGAAGCCGATGCTCGAACAGGCGCTCGACGTCCTGGAGGCTCGCGGGATCAAAACCGGTCTCGAAAATCTGATCGTGACCAGCGGGTCTCAGCAGGGTATCGATCTGATCGCCCGCGTGCTGGTGAGCCCAGGTGATGTCGTGCTCGTCGAGTTGCCGACATTCACCGGCGGGATCGCCGCGTTCAAGAATGCTCAGGCCGAACTCGTCGGCGTGCGACAAGACGCCAGCGGTATCGATCTCGATGATCTCGATGCGGTGTGGCAGCGCGAGCATCGCTCAGGCAAGCGAATCAAGCTGCTCTACGTCATTCCGAACTTTCAGAATCCGACGGGCTCGCTATTGGCGCTCGAGCGCCGCGCGCGGCTGCTCGAGTGGGCAGAGCGCCGCGACTTGCTGATCGTCGAGGACGATCCATACGGATCGCTCTACTTCGAGGATGTGGCGAGCGAAGAAGAAACGCGGCCGCTACGCGCCGATGATACCAATGGCCGGGTGCTGTATCTGAGTACGGTTTCGAAAACGCTTGCGCCGGGATTCCGCGTCGGCTGGATGGTGGCGCCGCCGATGCTCATCGAGAGATTCGACACGGCGAAGCAGTCAAGCGACCTCACGTCAGGCATCCTCGATCAGTGCATGGTGATCGAGGCGCTGCGACGAGGCGTGATCGATCGGTTGGCGCCGCGGCTCCGCGAGTTGTATCGGATGAAGCGGGATGTGATGGAAGCCGCGATTCGCGACCACGCCGAGGGACGACTCACGTGGTCGCAGCCGAAGGGCGGATTCTTTATCTGGGCGACGTTGCCCGATGGTCTTCGTGACGTGGACGTTCTCGCGCGTGCGCTGGAGCACGGCGTCGTGTTCGTGATCGGCAGTGCATTTCACGTCGACGGCAGTGGTCACAACACCATTCGCCTGTCATTCTCCGCGCCAACCCCGGATCGCATTCGTGAAGGCGTGCGTCGTCTTGCGGCGACGCTTCAGCCGGCACCCGACGATGCCGCGCCGGGTGTCCCGAGCGCCAGTCGAGGGGCCCTCACGCGTTAGGGCAGCGGACTCGCTTCTTTCTGCAGCGGGCTCGTTTCCTTCTGGACCGGGTGTCCAGGCAGCGCGGCGAACGGTTCAATCGCCTTTTCTCTGAACAGCATCTCGACCGGTCGCAGACCTATCGCCCGACCGTCGCGAGTGATGGCCAGAATGGACACAGCGAATGGCTTGGGTATCGCGTCCACGAGCGGCTGTCCGCGAAGCAAGGTCGTTGCGTCGAAGGTGCCGATGGGAACACCGGTCTTGCTGTTGAAGGTGGCCACGGAGTCCGCGGCAGCGACGGCGATGACGCCGTCGAAGACTTGAGGGGCGGCCACAGGTCGAGTGGTTAGAGGCCGTTTCCAGATCTGATTGCCGTTGCTCCGTTTCAGAGCGCGCACGACGTTGTCCAGCGACACCACGAAGACCAAATCGTTGGTAGCGGCAATGCCGATGACATCGCCGCCGAAGGGGAACCTCCACACCAGCCGACCGCGATCCGGCTCGAGCGCGTAGATCTCGTTGCTGGTGGATCCTGCGAAGACTCGATCGCGAGCGACGGCTGTGCTCGCGATCTCCCCGGGCAGCGTCCGTTCCCACACGATCGACCCGTCAGTAGGCGCGATGCGAACCAATCGGTCCACGAGCGACACATAGATATCCGTCGCGTTGACAGCCAGTGAGACGCGGCCGCTTCGTCCGCCAAGCGGTCGGCCCCACAAGAGGCTGCCGTCAGACGTTTTGAACGCCAGCACAGAGTCGGGAGGTGAGAGAACGATCACGCCAGCGGGTGTCATGGCCATCGGCGCCATCGCGCCACGCGGGAGCAGCACACGCCACAGGCGATTGCCGGTCGCGGCGTCAAGCGCATGCAGTTCGTCACTCGCCGCGATATACAAGACGCCATCGTGCACGAGCGGCGGCCATTCGCTTTCGATGTCCACCGACCACACCATGGCCCCTGTCTCACGGTCGATGGCGACGACGTGTTCCTCGTCCAGCGGGATATAGACTCGCCGGTCGTCGATCGCGGCACCAGCCGACGGCGGCGAGGACAGCGGCACTTGCCAGGCTTGTTCTGCGGGAAGAACTGCGGTGATCAGCGGCTCAGGCTTTTTCGGGCGCTGATCGCCGTTGGCGTCGTGCGGGCAGAAGCCCCACACAACTAATAGCAATAAGACGTACGTTCGAACCAGTCGCGCCACTATATGTTGTGGGATAATAGCCCGTCTCAACGGCATCACGATCAGCCCTGAGTCCTGAGCCTTCGGCCTTGAGGCCTTCCTAAGTGTCGCATCAAACCATTCTCGTCCTGGATTTCGGCTCGCAGTACACACAGCTCATCGCTCGTCGTCTGCGTGAGCTCTCTGTCTACTCCGAGATTGTCCCGTTCAACACGCCGGTCGAGAAGCTTCGCGCGAAGAATCCGGTCGGCATCATCCTCTCGGGGGGACCGAAGAGCGTGTCTGAAGAGGGCGCACCGAAGTGTGACGCGACCCTGTTCGACCTCAATACGCCAGTCCTCGGCATCTGTTACGGGATGCAATTGATGACCGACATGCTCGGGGGCGAGGTCCGCCGCTCCGGTCATCGCGAGTTCGGCCACGCCTTCGTGCGCGTCTCGGGCAACGGAAGTCCCGAGCACAGCAAGGCTCCGAAGCTGTTCCGTGAGGTACCTCCCGAACTGCGGGTCTGGGCGAGCCACGGTGACGATGTGTCGTCGGTGCCGCCAGGGTTTCAGATCGCGGCCACCAGCGCGACGGCGCCGATCGCCGCGATGGAAGCGCCAGACCGTCAGCTCTACGCGCTCCTGTTCCATCCGGAAGTGGCGCACACCGACTTTGGCACAGAGATCCTGCGCAACTTCGCGTACGGCGTCTGCGGCTGCGTCGGCGATTGGACGATTGCCTCGTTCATCGAGGAAGCCACTGAACGGATTCGGCAGCACGTCGGCGCTGGCAAGGTTGTGTGTGGGCTTTCAGGTGGCGTCGACTCCACCGTCGCCGCGATGCTGATCCATCGCGCGATCGGCGATCGGCTGACGTGCATCTTCGTGGACAACGGCCTGCTTCGCTATGACGAGGCCAACCAGATTCAGAAACGCTTTCGAGAAAAGTTGAAGCTGCCGTTGGACTTCGTGGACGCGAGCGATCTGTTCCTCGATCGTCTCGCTGACGTGACCGACCCCGAGCAGAAGCGCAAGATCATCGGCGCCACGTTCATCGATGTGTTCGAGAAGCGTGCGAACGAGCTCGGTGACTTTGGATTCCTGGGGCAGGGCACGCTGTATCCCGACGTGATTGAGTCGGCGTCCGTGCATGGTCCGGCCGTCGTCATCAAGAGTCATCACAATGTCGGCGGTCTCCCCGAGCGCATGAAGTTCGCGCTCGTCGAGCCGCTGCGCGATCTCTTCAAGGATGAAGTTCGGCGAGTGGGGCAGGATCTCGGACTCGAGCGCGAGTTTGTCGTCCGGCAACCGTTCCCGGGTCCCGGCCTGGCCGTCCGTTTGATTGGCGCAATCACGAGGGACCGGCTGGATCTGCTGCGCTTTGCCGATCGAGTCGTCGCCGAGGAGATTCGCAAGGCCGGCTGGTACGAGCGGCTGTGGCAAAGTTTCGCCGTGCTGCTGCCGGTGCAGAGTGTCGGTGTGATGGGTGACGCGAGGACCTACGAATACACGGTGGCGATCCGGGCGGTGGAGAGTCTCGACGGAATGACCGCCGACTGGGCGCGTCTGCCGCACGATCTGCTCGCCGCGATCTCGTCGCGCATCGTCAACGAAGTGCGTGGCATCAATCGCGTCGTTTACGACATTTCGTCCAAACCTCCTTCGACGATCGAGTGGGAGTAGAAATTGGCGATTTGGCGATCTTTGATTGTCGATTAGTTGTTGAATTGTGATTGGGGATCTTTGATTGGGAGGTGAGGAGTCGAGACCGGCAGTTGTGATTGGCAACGATCGCGTCGAAGAGCGAACCGCGTCAATCGATAATTGCCAATCAACAATCAACAACGCATCAACAATCGAACATCAAAGATCATTAAATGTCTGAGTTCGTTCATCTCCATCTTCACACCGAATTCTCGCTGCTCGACGGCGCCTGCCGCGTAGACGAGCTGCTCGACGAGGCGGTGAAGCTGAAAATGCCGGCGCTCGCGGTGACTGAGCACGGCAACATGTTCTCCTCGGTCGTCTTCCACGACCACGCCCGCGAGCGAGGACTGAAACCGATCCTTGGCTGCGAGGTCTACGTCGCGCAGGGAAGCCGGTTCGAGAAGAGCGGTCCGCAAACCGAAACGAATCATCTGGTGCTACTGGCCGAGACTGACGAAGGCTACAAGAACCTGATCAAGCTGGTCTCGGCGGGATACACGGAAGGGTTCTACTACCGGCCGCGCATCGACAAGGAGCTGCTCGCCCAGCACTCAAGAGGCCTGATCGGTCTGAGCAGTTGTCTCAAGGGCGAAGTGGCGAGCGCGCTGAGGATCGAGCAGGCCAGACCGGCGCTCGAAGCCGCGGCGCGTCTGCGGGACATTCTCGGTCCAAACAACTTCTTCCTCGAGATGCAGTATCAGGGCATCGAGGAGCAGAAGACCGTCATCAAGGGTATCGTGCCGCTGGCGCGCGAGCTGAATCTCCCGCTCATCGCGACCAACGACGTCCACTATCTGCGGCAAGGCGACTATCAGCCGCACGACATTCTGCTGTGCATCGGCACGGGTAAGACTGTCAACGACGCGCAGCGCCTGCGCTACACGGGCGATCAGTTCTTCCTCAAGACGGCGGAGCAGATGGCGGCCGTGTTCAAGGACTATCCCGAAGCCCTTCGACACACGATGCTCGTCGCCGAGCGTTGCAACGTCACGATCCCGAAGGGGCAGAATCACCTCCCGTCGTTCGCTGTCCCGGAAGGCTCGACGCTCGATCAGTATTTCGAGCACGTGGCACGAGAGGGCTTCGCGCAACGCATGGAGCGTCTCCGTCAGCTGCAGACGGCAGGACATGCGCGACACACCATCGAGGAATACGAGAAGCGGCTCGACTACGAGATCGCGATGATTCACAAGATGGGGTACGCCGGCTACTTCCTCATCGTGTGGGATTTCATCCGCTACGCACGCGAGGAGGGGATTCCCGTTGGTCCCGGTCGCGGCTCCGCGGCCGGCTCGCTCGTCGCCTGGTGCATGCGCATCACCGACGTCGATCCGCTCGACTTCGATCTCATCTTCGAGCGCTTCCTCAACCCCGAGCGTGTGTCGCTGCCCGATATCGACGTGGACTTCTGCGAGCGGCGACGTGGCGAGGTCATCGACTACGTGACGCGGAAGTACGGCCGTGAGAACGTGGCGCAGATCATCACGTTCGGAACGATGAAGGCCAAGGCAGTGGTGCGCGACGTGGGACGCGCGCTGGACATGCCGTACGCCGACGTCAACAACATCGCCAAGCAGATTCCGCCTGCGCTCGATATGACGCTCGAGAAGGCACTCGCTGAGAACCCGGTCCTCAAGGACATGGTGACTCGCGACGCCAAGGTCAAAGAGGTCATCGACATCGGCAAGCGTCTCGAGGGCATGTCGCGCCACGCGTCGGTGCACGCCGCCGGGGTCGTGATCGCGCCAGGTCCCATCACCGATTACGCGCCCCTCTACAAGGGGAACCGCGACGAAATCACGACGCAGTGGAACATGAAGGAGGTCGAGCGCATCGGCCTCCTGAAGATGGACTTTCTCGGCCTCAGTACCCTGACGTTGATCCGCGACTGCCTGGACGAGATCAAACGCACTGAAGGCATCACCCTCGACATCGACAACGTTCCGCTCGACGACCCGAAGACCTACAAGCTGTTTGGCGAAGGTGCNGCNTACGGCATCTTCCAGTTCGANAGTTCGGGCATGCGCGAACTGCTGCGCAAAGCCAAGCCCGANCGGCTCGACGACCTGATTGCGTTGAACGCGCTCTATCGCCCCGGCCCGCTCAAGTCGGGCATGGTCGACGACTGGGTCGCGCGCAAGCAGGGCAGGACCGAGGTGAAGTACGAGCTGAGCGCGCTCGAGCCGATTCTCTCGGACACCTACGGCGTCATCGCCTATCAGGAACAGGTCATGCGCATCGCCCAGGCGCTGGCCGGATTCACACTCGGTCAAGCCGACGTGTTGCGCAAGGCGATGGGAAAGAAAGACCCCAAGGTGATGGCCAAGCAGCGCGAGGCCTTCATGGAGGGCGCGCGCAGCAAAGGGGTCAACGAGAAGAAGGCCGCGAAGATCTTCGACCTGATGGAGTACTTCGCCGGATACGGCTTCAACAAGTCGCATTCGACAGCGTATGCCTTCCTCGCGTATCAGACCGCGTATCTGAAGGCCAACTATCCGTGGCACTTCGCCGCGGCGTTGCTCACGATCGAAGCGCAGAACACCGACAAGCTCGCGATGTACCTGGCCGAGAGCCGCGACCGTGGCATCCCCGTGCTGCCTCCGGATCTCAACGAAAGCCAGCTGCATTTCTCTGTTGAAAAGGGGAAGGGCGTCCGGTTCGGACTCACGGCGATCAAGGGTCTCGGCGAGACGGCCATCAACACCCTCATCGACGCGCGTCAGCAGCTCGATGGACGTATCCCTTCACTCCACGCATTGTGCGAGATCCTCGATCTCCGCGTCGCCAACAAGCGCGTCTTCGAAGCGCTCGTGAAGTCCGGCGCGTGCGACGCGCTGGCGGGTGGAAGTGGCGCGCGTGCGCGACTGTTTGCCGCCATCGATGGCGCCTGTGAGCACGGCGCGCGTACGCAACGGAACAAGGAATTCGGTCAGGGCGACCTTGATTTGTTCGGGACCGATGAGAGCAGGCCCGGTTCAACGAACATTCCACTTCCCGACGTCGCGCCGTGGTCCGAGATCGACCAGCTGAATTTCGAGAAGGAAACCCTCGGCCTCTATTGGAGCGGTCATCCGATCGACCGGTTTGCCGACGATCTCCGCGCCTACGGTGCGAAGGGCACGCGCGATCTCATCGTCAAGCGCGAGACGGTCGAGATTCCTGCGGCCGGTGATGAGGGCTCCGACGAATCTGGTGCAGCGGCGATGCCGAGCCAGGCTCCGGCACCGCCGCCAGTGGGTACGACTGCGGCCAAGCCAGTGGCCGAAGACGTCTCGATCGGCGGCATCGTCTCGGGGCTTCGTCCGCTCAAGACGCGCAAGGGCGATCGCATGTGCGTCTTCATGCTCGACGACGCGAACGGAAGCATTGAAGTCGTGGTCTTCCCGGAGGCATTCAAGCAATACGGACATCTGGCGGAAAACGGCACGATGGTCTGTGTGGCGGGGCGCTTCGAACGCGACGATGAATCGGCGCGGATCATCGCGTCGGAGATCGTCGCTATCGAACTGGTCCGCGAGCGGCTGACGAAATCGGTGTCGATCAATGTGTCGATGCCGCCGCACGACCGCAGCACGTTTGAAAAGTTGCTGGACGTGCTCGCTCAGCACAAGGGCGACAGAAAGGTCGCCTTCGTGATTCACGAACAGGAACGGCACATTCGCGTGACGGCTGACGTCAGTGGTATCCGGGTCAGGCCGTCGGAACGACTGGTCTCCGAAGTGGAAAAAATCTGCGGCGCCGGCTCGGTGAGCCTCCGCTAACCGTTTGACCTGGTCTGTCCATGCCACCTGACACACTTGACTTCGAAGAACCGATCGCGCTGCTGCTGAAAGAAGTCGAGGCGCTCTCGATGCTGCCGGTCACGGCTGAGCGGCAGCGGTCGCTCGACAGCCTGAACATGCGGATCGACTCGCTGCGCGGTGAGATCTACAAGAACCTGACGCCATGGCAGCGCGTGCAGGTGGCGCGGCACCCGAATCGCCCGACTGTGCTGGATTACACCTCCCGCTTGTTCACCGAGTTCACGGAGATCAGCGGCGACCGGCGTTATGCGGACGATCACGCCATCGTCGCGGGGTTCGCCAACTATCGAGACGAACCGGTCCTCATCGTCGGCCATCACAAGGGCGGCGGTGATACGAAGCAGAAGATCTACAGGAACTTCGGCTACGCGAAGCCCGAGGGATACCGCAAGGCATTACGGGCGATGAAGCTGGCCGAAAAGTTCCGCCGGCCGGTCATCGCATTTATCGACACACCCGCCGCCTATCCCGGCATCGAGTCGGAGGAGCGCGGCATCTCGGAGGCGATCGCGCTGAACTTGCGTGAGATGGCGGCGCTCGACACGCCGATCATCGTCATTGTGCACGGTGAAGGCGGCAGCGGCGGCGCGCTGGGTCTCGCCGTCGGCGATCGCATCCTCATGCACGAATTCGCGATCTACAGCGTCATCCCGCCTGAAGGGTGTGCAGCGATTCTGTGGCGCGACTCGGGCAGGAAAGTCGAAGCCGCCGAAGCGCTGAAGCTCACGGCTATCGATCTGCAGAAGCTCAAACTGATCGACGAGATCATTCCGGAACCTCGTGGCGGCGCACACACGAACCACGAGCTCGCGGCGACGATCCTGGACACGGCGTTGGGCCGGGCGTTGGCGAATTCGTCAACGATGACCTCCGAAGCGCGGCTCCAGGCGCGCTATGACAAGTGGCGCACGATGGGGAACGTAGGACTTGCCGAAAGCTGATCGGATCTGGGAATCACTCCGTTGCGACGATGCCGTCGTCGCGCGGTTATCGCACGAACTGCGCGTGTCGCCGGTGACGGCGAGGCTGTTGTCGATTCGAGGCCTCGACGATCCGTTGAGCGCGCGGCGCTTCCTCTTTCCGTCGCTGGATGATCTGCTCGATCCGGACCGGCTCACCGATCTACCCGCGGCCGTCGATCGCATCCTCCGCGCGATCGAGAACAAGGAGCGCATCGCGATCCACGGCGACTATGACGTGGACGGTGTCACCTCCACAGTCATTCTCCGTCGTGCCCTGGAGTTGCTCGGCGCGGATGTGACGCACTTCATCCCCGAGCGGCTGCGGGACGGCTATGGCTTGCAGCCGGCATCCATCGAACGCCTTCACGCACTCGGGGTCGCGTTGGTCATCTCGGTGGACTGCGGCATTCGCGGCGTCGAGGCGGCCGCACGCGCTCGCGAACTGGGTCTCGATCTGATCATCACCGATCACCACGAGCCAGACACGGAGTTGCCGCAGGCCCTGGCGGTGATCAATCCGAAGCGCCACGACTGCTCGTATCCCGACAAGAACCTCGCGGGCGTTGGCGTGGCGCTCAAGCTGGTCCAGGCCCTGTGCATCAGGACCGGGCATACGAGTTGGCTTCCGGCGTTTGTGAAGGTCGCCGCTATAGGCACGCTCGCCGATGTCGTCCCGCTGCAGGGCGAGAACCGCGTGATCGCGAAGCTTGGTCTCGAGATGCTTTCACGCGGACCGCACAAGGTCGGGTTGCGATCACTCCTCGACGTCTGCGGTCTCATCGGCAAGGAGATCGACAGCTATCACATCGGCTTTGTGCTCGGCCCACGGGTCAACGCTGCAGGACGAATGAGCTCACCTGACATCGCCGCCCGGCTGCTATTGGCCTCGGATGAAGCGATGCGGGAGGAAGCGCGGGAGCTCGCGCAGCAGCTCGACACCGAGAACATCCGTCGTCAGCACGAGGAAGCCGACATCGTGGCCGCGGCGCGCAAGGCGGTTGAGACCGACCTCGAGATCGGTTCCCGCACAGTGATCGTCGTCGGCGGCGAGGGATGGCATCGCGGTGTCATCGGCATCGTCGCCTCCAAGCTGGTGGATGCGTTCCATCGGCCGGCGATCGTAATCTCGACCGATGGCGACGTGGCCCACGGGTCGTGCCGCAGCATCCCGTCGTTCAATATGCTTGCAGCGCTGGAGTCATGCGCCGACGTGATGAGCAAGTTCGGTGGGCACAAGCAAGCCGCCGGGCTGACGATGGCGTCTGAACGTGTGCGAGAGCTGCGCGCCCGCGTGAACGACTATGCCGATGGTTGTCTACAGCCCGACGACTTGCGTCCGAGGATCTGGATCGATGGAACACTCGGATTCCGATCGATCGACGAGCAGATGGCGTCTGAGCTCACCTCGCTGGCTCCCTTCGGCGCCGGCAATCCCCGGCCGATCTTTCGAACCAGCGGGGTCGAGATCGTCGATGGACCGCGGCGCGTCAAAGAGCGGCACCTCAAGATGGCCTTCCGTCAGGACGGCCGTGTCATGCGCGGGATCGCCTGGCGGGCGTCGGAGCGCGAGGAATTCGTTGCCGGGCACAAGACGGCCATCGACCTGGCCTTTTCGCTCGAGCAGGACACCTGGGAAGGTGAGCGATACCTGCAGCTCTCGATTGCCGATTTCAAGGCACCCGAAAACTGATTATTCTGGACAGTAATGGGCACCTGGCAGAAGCGCGCACGGATCGTCCTGGCGATCTTCGGCGTGGCCGTCGCGGTCGTCGTCTATCAGTCGATTGGTGAGCGTCGCATTTCGACGGCGCCTGCAGCGGCGCCCCGTACCGATCCCAAGGCGCAGTTCGAGGTGCAGCAAGGCGAGGCTCAGCGGTTGCGCGCCGGTGAGCGCGACTTTTCCATCAAGTTTGCGCGGTCCCTCGCATACGACGACGGCTCGCAAAAGATGTTCGAGGTGACCATCACCGTCAACAAGCCCGACGGGCGGGCCTATGTCGTGACCGCCGACGAAGCGACTGCGGGTAAGGATCAGCGCGAACGCCAGCTCGCGGGCCACGTCAGGCTCAAAGTCAGTGACGGGTTCGAGATGACGACGGATCGCGCGTCACACAACCAGGACGACAGCATCGTGCGTGCGCCTGGCGCGATCGCGTTCAGTAAAGGTCACATGACTGGCTCTGGCGGCAACGCGACGTACGACCAGACCAGGGACATTCTGACGATCACCGAACAGGCCAAAGTGAACATGTCGGACGACAAGGGCCAGCCGACGACGGATTTCAACGCCGGGACCGCGGTCCTCGATCGTCAGCAGAACACGTTGACACTGGACGGTCAGGCGCACGTGCTTCGCAATCAACAGGTCATCGATGCCGATCACGTGCTGACGCGCCTTTCAGACGACGAACAGATCGTTCAATACCTCGAATTGCGCAACAACGCCCGCGTCACCGGTGGCGCATCGATCGACTCGATGTCGGCACGCGACATCGACATGGATTACAGCGATGACGGTCAGGCACTCGAACGTGTGGTGCTGAATGGCGGCGCCGGTGTGGCGATGAAGAGCTCGTCAGGGCCCGGCCGGCAGATCGTTGGCGAATCGCTCGAGGTCCGTCTTGCGCCTGACGGCGCGATCGTCGCCCTCGTCGGACGCGACAAGGTCCGCCTGGATCTTCCGGCGTCGGGGGATACGCCCGCAGGCAGCATCAGCGCAGACACGCTCGAGGGAACTGGCGAAGCGGGCCGTGGGCTGACCGCGACAGACTTCCGAGGGAAGGTCGAGTACCGTGAGGCCGGCAAGCGCGGCGCCATGGACCGCGTCGTTCGCGCGCAGTCACTTACCGCGATGCTCGTCGATGACGCGATCAGCGATGCGACATTCAAGGAACGCGTCACATTCGAAGATCAGGGCTTGAGCGCGCGGGCGGCGGAGATCAGCTATCAGCCCAAGGCGAACAAGATCACGTTACGAGGCACCGACGCGGGTGGGCCGCCTCACGTGTCCGTCGATCAGATTTCCATTGATGCACGGATGATCGATGTCGGTCTCGAAGGTCGGCAGATCTCCGCGACAGAAGTGAAGACGACGCTCGCGCCACAGAAGACGGGTCAGGCGCGTGACTCGGCCAGTAGTGGCGTCGCCATCCCTGGACTGCTGAAGCAGGACCAGATCGCGAACATCAACGCCAATGCGCTCGACTATCGCGGTCAGGCCGGTCAGGCGGTGTATCGCGGCGGTGCCACGTTGTGGCAGGGGAGCACGACGATACGAGCCGACACAATCACCCTCGACCAGCAGAAGAACAATCTCGTGGCGGCCGGATCGGCGAAATCCACGCTCGAACTCGACACAGGGCTGTCATCCGGCAGCGGCAATGAGATCCGCTATGACGATGAAAAGCGACTCGTGACCTATAGCGGCGCTACGCTTCCACCGACAACCGAGAGGGGCGCTGGCTCTGCTGGAGCCCGAAGCGGGGCGCCAACGGATTCGCGCCGTGCAGTCCCGGTGCGTGATGCGCAATTGAGTGGTCCTCAGGGCGACCTCCGTGGCGAGCGAATCGAAATCGTGCTCGCCAAGGAAGGGAACAAGGTCGAGCGCCTCGAGGGGTATACGGGGGTGACGCTGAAACTGGACAAGCGGACAGCGGTGGGATCGCGGCTGACGTACTACGCGAGTGAAGAGCGCTATGTAATGTCGGCGACGGGCACGACGCGCGTGAAAGTCACCGACGTAAAAACGGCGGCATCAGGCGCCGTGACGTGTAGTGAGACGGTCGGCCGAACGTTGACCTTCTACAAGTCGACCGATACCATCAGTGTTGACGGCAACGACCAGAACCGCACCGAGACGCAGATGACATCATGCGCGCCTCCGTCGTCCCGCTGAGCCGCTGTTAGCAGTTCGTTCGATCAGCTCGCCACGCGATGTCATCTACGCTGCGCACGCAAGAGCTCACGAAGTCGTACGGGGGCCGTACGGTCGTGCGGGGCGTCAGTATAGAAGTAGGCTCCGGCGAAATCGTGGGCTTACTCGGACCGAACGGCGCAGGTAAGACGACGACGTTCTACATGACCGTCGGTCTGACCGGTCCGGATTCGGGCCGCGTGATCTTGAATGGCGAGGATGTGACCGACGCGCCGATGTATGTGAGAGCGCGGAAGGGTATTGGCTATCTGCCGCAGGAGCCGTCGATCTTTCGCGGGCTCACGGTGGAGCAGAACATCCTCGGTATTCTCGAGACGCTCGATCTGGATCGAGCGCAGCGAAAAGAGCGGCTCGCGGAGTTGCTCGCCGAGTTGAATTTGACGCCGCTCGCGAAGGCACCGGCACACACGTTGTCAGGTGGTGAGCGGCGACGGGCGGAGATCACGCGAGCGCTGGTGATGTCGCCGCGGTTCATTCTGCTTGACGAACCGTTTGCGGGCATTGATCCGATCGCGGTGACGGATATTCAGAAGATCGTGTTTCACTTGAAGGAACGGGGCATCGGAGTGCTGATCACGGACCACAACGTGCGCGAAACGCTGCGGATCACCGACCGCGCGTACATCGTGCACGACGGCGTGATCTTCCGTAATGGCACTCCCGACGTGCTTGCCGCGGATGAGGACGTACGCCGGATTTATCTGGGGGCCGACTTCCGGTTGGACTAAGATGATTCTCGGCAACTGAAGCATGGCGATCTCGCAGAAACTCCACACCAAACTCGTTCAGAAGCTCATTCTGACGCCGTCGCTTCAGCAGGCGATCAAGCTCCTGCCGATGTCCACGCTCGAGCTGTCGGAGCTCCTGAATCAGGAGATGGTCGAGAATCCGATGCTCGAGGAAGTACCGACGGAAGAGCTTCAGCCCGTCGAACAGACGCAGGAAAAGCAGGAAGAGAAGAAGGACAAAGAGAAAGGCGACACCTGGGACGACCAGGACTACGAATACTTCTTCGGCGACTACCTCGACGACGGCTATCGCCCGCGTACGCCGACTGAGGTCAAGGAGCTCCCGCCGATCGAGAATACGCTCTCGACGGGACAGTCCCTCGCTGGTCATCTGCTCTGGCAGCTGTCGATGCAGACCGACGACCCGCTCCTGCGCGAGATTGGCGAGGCCATCATCGGCAACCTCGACGACGACGGGTATCTCGTTGCGACCGTTGACGACGTCTCAGGCATGGGGCCTTGGCCGACCGAGGACGTCGAACGCGCGCTGGCGCTGGTCCAGAGCTTCGATCCCATTGGCGTCGCCGCACGCGACCTGCAGGAGTGCCTGCTGTTGCAGTTGCGTCACCTGGGCATGACTGGCACACCCGCCGAGCGCATCGTTACCGAGCACATGCGGCTCCTGCAGAACCATCAGGTGCCAGAGCTCGCGCGTAAGCTCGGCCTATCCATCGACGATCTCAAGCAGCACATCGAGCTGATTCGCCATCTCGATCCCAAGCCTGGCAGCCGCTATAACCCGTCGCAGTCGCAGTACGTGATCCCCGATGTCTACATCGTGAAGATCGAGGAGCAGTACGTCGCGTTGCTCAACGAGGAAGGGCTGCCGCAGCTCCGCATCAGCCCGGTGTACCGGCGGCTGATGGATAAGACCGCACCCGAGAACACCGACGAGACGCGCGCCTACGTGAAGGACAAGTTCCGCTCGGCGTTGTGGTTGATCAAGTCGGTCGAGCAGCGCCAGAAGACGATCCACAAAGTGGCGTCGAGCATCATCAACTTCCAGCGCGATTTCCTCGATCACGGTATCGAATATCTGCGTCCGCTCGTGCTGCGCGATGTCGCCAACGACATCGGTATGCACGAATCGACGGTCAGCCGCGTGGTCACGAACAAGTACATGCACACGCCGCAAGGCGTGTTCGAGATGAAGTACTTCTTCCACAGCGGCATCAGCAGCCACTATGGAGACGCGGTCTCCTCGGTGACGATCAAGCAGCGCATCCGCAAGATCATCGAGCAGGAGGATCCGAAGAAGCCGTTGAGCGATTCGAAGATCGTGAGCATGCTGCGGCGCGAGGGTCTCGAGCTGGCGCGGCGCACGATCGCCAAGTATCGGGAAGAACTGAAGATCCCGACCTCCAATCAACGCAAGGTTCTCTATTAGCTAGGGCTCGCGGGTCTCGGCTCTGGCCGGTGCGTATCGCCATGCGCCTCGACATCACCGGACGGCACTTTACGGTCTCGGCGTCCACTCGGAAGTTCGCAGAGCAGCGGTTGGCTCACGCGGTCCGGCTCCTCAACAACAGCGCGCTGTCGGCACACGTCGCGCTCACCAAGGAACGCGGACGCGTGCGCGCCGAGATCGATCTCCACGTCAAACGCGAGCATTTCCTTCGCGGTGAAGGCACCGGGGCCACTCCGGACGTGGCCATCGGCATGGCCGCCGAGCGGATCGAGCGGCAGATCGAAAAGCTCAAAGGCAAGTGGAGCGGACGCCGGCGGCGGACACCCGCCGTCGCCGAGGCTGGC
>Ga0065712_10000983_pt1 | contig 16583 bp, 13 predicted proteins | sample MisRhiReplicate1_FD_59099 | JGI IMG/M metagenome (GOLD analysis project Ga0065712, IMG submission 59099) | Miscanthus rhizosphere microbial communities from Kellogg Biological Station, MSU, sample Rhizosphere Soil Replicate 1: eDNA_1 v3... | ecosystem: Host-associated > Plants > Roots >...
GGCAGCGTCGATGCGGTGGCGAGGATGCCGCCGTTCCAGTGGGGAATCAGGAACACCGCGAGGAACAGCAGCGCAACAATGAACGGATAAACCATCAGGCTCATGGCCTTGACGATCGCCTGCTCGCCGCAACGTACCACCGCCAACAGGCCGAGGATCAGCACCAGCGACAGCACGGCGCGCGGTGGCGGCATGATGTGCAGTTGATGCTCGAGGAAACTGCCCACGGTGTTGGTCAGGGCCACGCTATAGATCAGCAGGATCGGGAAGATCGCGAAGAAGTACAGCAAGGTGATCAGCGCGCCAGCCTTGATCCCGAAGTGCTCTTCCACGACTTCAGTGATGTCCGCGCCTTCGCGTCCGGACAACACAAAACGGGTCAGGCCACGGTGTGCGTAAAACGTCATGGGGAACGCCAACACCGCCAGGACCAGCAACGGCCAGAAGCCGCCCAGACCCGCGTTGATCGGCAAAAACAGCGTGCCAGCCCCGATGGCCGTGCCAAACAGGCCCAGCATCCAGGTGGTGTCATGGCGATTCCAGCTCTCAAGCGTCGCTGGTGTCGCCGATACATAGCGTTCGTCGACGCTATTGGCCTGATCATTCATCCGGTGGGATCTCCGCATTCCGGTCAGTTGCTACCCGGTCAGGACGAGTCGGAAAAATCCGACAGGCAGCGCCCTGGCCGAAACAGGGGCGCGATTGTCCGGGATTAATGAGCAGAAGCAAAGACTTAGCTGAGGAGTGGTTGTGCGGATCAGATCCATTGGCACACTTTATTAAATAGATGTTTTAAAAAATCTATTCAATAAAAGATTGCCGTCATGTAATTTCGATGCTCACTGCTGACCGTCAGCCCTTACTTGCGGAGCCCTCTCATGCCACTCGTTCGCGTCGACATCAAGAAGCATCAAGACCCGACTTACGCCAAACGTGTCGGGCAATTGATCTACGCCGCCATGCACAGCGCCATTGGCGTGCCGCAGAACGATAACTTCCAGATTCTTGCCGAGCACGACGAACAGCATTTCATTTTTGATCCCGGTTACCTGGGCATCAATCGCACCGACAATCTGGTGGTGATTCAGATCACCTTGAGTGAAGGCCGCACCATCGAGCAAAAGAAACTCCTCTACAAAACCATCGCCGAGAGCCTTAACGCGGAACTGGCGGTGCGCCTGGAAGATGTATTCATCAATCTGGTGGAGGTAAAGAAAGAGAACTGGTCGTTTGGCAATGGCATAGCCCAGTACGCCAGCTGATTTCTACCTTTTATATACCTGTGAGCCGCCAATGCCCCGAGTCTCCCGCAAACAAGCCGAACTCAACCGCGAGATCATCGTCGAGGCCGCCACCCGTCTGTTTCGCGAACGCGGCCTGCACGGGATCAGTGTCGTCGATGTGATGGCCGCGGCCGGCCTCACCCATGGCGGGTTCTATGGCCACTTCGAATCCAGGGAAGCGCTGGCAAAAGAAGCGTGCAGCCGGGCGTTCACCCAATCGATGGAACGCTGGAAGCAGAAAATAGAAGACAACGACGACAGCCTCTCGGCCCGCGAGAGCATCATCGCGCCCTACCTGTCCGCGGCCAATCGCGATAATCCGGGCGAAAGCTGCCCGGTGACCGCGTTTGCCGGCGACATGTGCCATGAAACCGCTGAAAGCGGATTGCACCAGACCTACACCCAAGGACTGGAGGCATTGTTGCAGATGCTGACACCGCTGATGGGCGCGGATCAGCCCGACACCAATCGGCAAAAAGCGTTGGTGGACTATTCGCTGATGGTCGGCGCCCTGACCCTGGCCCGCGCCACCCGGGGTGACGCCTTGTCCGATGAAATTCTCGACGCAGCCCGGACATTTCTCACCTCGGACACGGCCGTTGACACAGCCGCGACGCCGCAACGCTGAACGGTGCCTTCGCAAAGGTGTTGAACACCGTGGATATGTAAGCGCTGCGGAAACGCTCCTACACTGAGGTCGAAGGCCATAAGCCTGCTATCGTTGGTAGATGCCAAACCGTCGCGGAATCAGCCATTTGAAGCAACGTTTTCAAGCCTCTTTCGAGCCCCGACTTTCCGATGTCCACAGGAGCCCAGCATGCCTGCAACCGTTCTGGTACTGGTTGAAACCATCAATGAGTACCTGCCGATTCTCGAACATCAGGGGTTTCACCTGATTCTGGCTCCGACACCCGCCGAGCGCGCCGACGCCATCACACGGCATGGCGCCCGGATCGATGCGGTGCTGACCCGCGGCCCATTGGGCCTGTATGCCGACGAAATCACCGCCCTGCCCAATCTCAAGATCATCTGCGTGATCGGCGCGGGCTACGAACACGTCGACCTGCAAGCTGCCGCCAACCGGGGCATTACGGTCACCAATGGCGCCGGCGTCAATGCCTCTTCCGTCGCCGACCATGCCATGGCGATGCTGCTGTCGTTGGTGCGTGACATTCCCCGTTGCGATGCCGCCGTGCGCCGGGGTGAGTGGCCGAAAATCATGCGCCCTTCCCTCGCTGGCAAACACCTGGGTGTCCTGGGGCTCGGTGCGGTCGGCATGGCCATCGCCAAACGCGCCGCCCACGGCTTCGACATGACAATCAGTTACCACAACCGCCAGCATCGCAGCGATGTGCCGTACAGCTTCCGCTCGACGCCCACCGAACTGGCACGGGAATCAGACTTTTTGGTTGTCGCCACCCCCGGCGGGCTGGGCACCAAACACTTGATCAACCGACAGGTACTCGACGCCTTGGGCCCCCAGGGCTTCATCGTCAACATCGCCCGAGCCAGCGTGATCGTCACCGCCGACCTGATCAGCTCGCTTGAGCAGCGACGCATTGCCGGCGCCGCACTGGATGTGTTCGATGCCGAACCTCATGTGCCGGACGCACTCAAGGCGTTGACCAACGTGATCCTGACGCCCCATGTCGCGGGGCTGTCCCCGGAGGCAACGCAAGGGACTGTTGAACTGGTCGGGAAAAACCTGGTGGCGTTCTTTTCCGGTCAGCAGGTGTTGACGCCCATTGCCTTGCCCACACCGATCATGGCCATGCCAATTCGCTGATCAAAGGACGCCCAACAGCGTCCACAGGCGCCGGGATTCGGCATCGGCCGAGATCAGTTCGCCCAACAGTTCGCTTAGAGGTTTGTTGCCCCACTCCACCCCGCGCTTGATCAAGTACGGGACAGGGCTGTGGGGTTCGGTGCGCGCCAGGTACTCGGCAATCAATAGCAATTGTCGATACGCCTCGTCGCGACTCGCCGGCTCGCGAAACACCTGAGGCGCCGATGTCGCTTGCGGCAAATCGACAGGTCCGGACGCCGCCACGGGTGGCGCCCCGACAGGTACCTCGGTTGACTGTCGTGGGTGCATGGCAATGAACTCCTGGACCAGCGTCAATAGCGCCTCGATCACGTCCTGCAAGGCTTTGAAGCCCGGGGCCTGAGTACCGAGATAGGCATCGCTCCAGCCTTCCAGCCGTTGCAGATGTTGCAGGCTCATCAGCAGACAGCCCTGGCTGTGCAACCAGAATGACAGGGGCGTTGCACGAATCTGTTCGGTAAGTTTTTTCTGTTCGCTGCGCGCAGTTTCCGCCGAGGCTTTCGCCGCCTTGCTGTCATTGACCAGCACCTGTTGCACCTGCAAACGCCGCCAGGCATCCAGACACAAGCCATCGAATTCGCTGTTACGCGGATCGAGCAACGGCACTCGGGTCAGTAACACTTCACTGTAGCGCCGGGACAGCCATTCAAGCGGTATTACCCGCCATGACTGATCACCGTCCTCAGCCTGAGGATGAAGATGCTCGGGATAGCGTTCGCATAACCCGGCAACCAGCGCGAGACTGCCCGGTAACCCTTCCAGCCCGTCCTGATGCAACCAGGCCTCGCCGAGCCAGGCGCTGAGCATCAGGTCCTTGCTGCGTTCCAGCAGCAAGGTCGTGGTCAGTTTTTCCAGTTCCGGCCATTGCGCCCGTTTGATCGACGACTGCCAGACGCCCGTCGGCAGGCTCGTGTCGTCCTCGCGGCGCAGTTCACGCGCCTGGTCGAATTCACGTTCATAGCGCAAATCCTGACCGCAAGGTGCCTCCTCGCTGATCGGCTCTAGCAACCGGACAATCAGTTCCGGTAACGGTTTTGAAGGCAGGCTCACAGTCCCTCCTCATTGTTCACCAGATTCGCGGTCGCCCCTGTCACCATGAACGGCGAACGCGGCGCTCGGGTGGGCAGCGGCTGAATGGATAACGGCAGTTTTGAGCCCTGGGTCATCAGCGACAGGCGGACAAACATCAGGGTCTGCTCAGCAGTGGCGGTCTGCGCCGTTACCGGCAAGCGCAACGTCAGCGGAAAATCGGTGTAATCCATATTCGGCTGGCGCTGCACCGACTGGTGCGAACGGATCAATCGCAGCAATGACCACGGACCGCCGTACTCCCAACCGGCTTCAAGATCGCGCACGACCAGGCTTGGCTGCAACGGATCGTTGGCCGGGCGCTGGTAGCCGTTTCTGGCCCAGCGCAAGGTCAGCCGGACGGGTTGGCCGACCATCCAGCGCAGGTTCGGCTGGGCCTCGCCGGGGTAGCTGATCTGTTGATTGCCGGCATCCAGCCCCCAGGCAATCACTTGATCGGCACCGCGCTCCTCCTCTCGATCGGTGCGCCAGCGCACGTCCATTTCAACGCCGAGGATGCCGCTCTTGTCCCGCACAAATAGCGGGCTCAGCCAGGTACTGGCCTGCTTCAAACGGTTGAGAAAATCCTCGGCGGCCAGGCGCTCCGGCGTCTGACTGAGCTGCAATCCGGCCTGGGCCACGGGCAAACGCTTGTCGATCAGTTCGAGGAAATGCTGAACCCGCGCAGGGTCCGCGTCGGAAGCCTGAATACCCTTGGCAAACGGAAAGCGCTCGGCCAGGTACTGGTTGAAATAGTTGGCCACATCGTTCCACGCCGCCGATGCCTGCCGCTGTTGCAGGTACTGACAGCGTTGCATGGCGCTTTGCTGCAGTTCCAGGGCGCGCATGGCCAACGTCCCGCGCCCGCCGGACAGGCTGACGGTTTGCAGCACCTGGACGCAGGACGTGGCATCCATTTCGATGAAGTCGCGGCTCACCAACTGCTCGATCTGGGCCGGCGAACTGGCGGGGTTCTGGTCCTTGTACTTGAGCAGTTCATCGTTGAGCGCGCTGAATTGTGTCACCCGCTCGTAATCCAGCGCCGAGAGATTCTGCTGCTGGGTTTTCAACCACTCCAGCGCCGAGGTGCGCCGTTCGGTGATGCCCAGCATGGTATTGAATTGCTGTTTGAGACTCAGCTTCAAATCCTGCACATCGCTGGCGCCATACAGTTGCAGACCGAGGTTTTTAGAGCCGTCCCACTGGCTGATTTCAGTGCGCTCGCTGAAGAGCGGCTGGGCGACGATTTCACCCAGGCCGTCGACCACCTGGTTCAGTGCGCGTCGGTTCAAGGCGCTTTGCAAACGCGTCGCCAGGTCGCTGCGGCGCAACTCGACAAAGGCTTTCTGCAAGGCCACCGCCTGAGGCGCCTGTACATTGAACACCCCGTCGGCAGGAGACTGGTCATTGTGCTCCTTGAGGCTCAACCACATGGCCTTGGCCGCCGCGCCTTCGGCGGCTTGCAACAAGGCACCGCGATAATCCGGCGGGATACGCGGCAGTTCTTCGGCGGCGTAACTCTTGTAACTGGCGAAATAGTTCAGCGCGCCGTTGAGGTCATCGCCATCGACATTCTGGCCCTGCATGTCGCTGGCATCCGACTGATCCGCACGCAAGGCAATGGCCACGAAGTCGCGTTTGAACAGGGCCTGCACCGCGTTGTTCAACTGGCTGACATGCTCTTGTAACGTCAGTTGCCCGCTACCTTGTTGCACCAGCAAGTTGCCTCTGGTCCCTGCCTGAGCGATCCACTGATCGCGAAAACTCTGCTGCAACTTCGACGCTTGCTGATCCAGTTGTTGTTCGACCTGCGGACCGAGCAAGATGCTCTGGCGCACCTTGTCCATCATCTCGCGATAGCCAGGTACCAGATCCTGGCCTTTGCCGCGGCTCCATGCCGAGTTGGTCAGGCCGATCAGCGCTTGCAGGTCGTCGATCAGCGCCCGCAGGTCCTCAAGCTCAGTCAGGGAATTGCCACTGCCGACCTCGAGCCGCTCCAGGTGCAACTTGAGATAACCGGCCTGGCGCACGAAGTTGTCCGCGAGAAAGTACTGGTCAAGCCAGCGTTCCATGAGCCCGGAAAAGTTTTCCTCTATCGTCGCGCGCTCCATGGCCAGGTCCAGCGGTTTGAAGTCGCCGCCATCGGTATCGAGCAACACCCGGTTGTAAAAACCGGCATGGCGCAANGTGCCGACATTGAGGTTCAGGGACAACGCGTTGTTGCTCAACAATGCCAGGTCTTCAAGCGGCGCCTTGGGGTTGTTCAGCGCCTGATTGAACCATTGATTCTGTTGCTCAAGACGTACCGCGCGCGCCACCAGATCTTTGGCCTTGGCATAGTTCTGCCATTGGGCCGGGTCTTCGCTTTCGACGTTGCCACGTCGCTCCGTATTGCGGATGGCCTTGAGTTGCACCAGTTCCGCGTTCAGCAGGCTGTGCAACGGCTGCAACAAATGGCTCTGGGCGGTCAAGCGCAGTTGATTCTCCAGTTGCATGTCCAGGGATGAGAACCAGGAGGTGGGAAACACCACGCGAGTAAAACTCCACTGCGGGGCCTTCTCCAGAACTCGCCAGAAACCCTGGACGTTGCGCCGGGTCGACTCCAGTCGATGAGACTCATCCGTAACCGCCACGTAATTCTTCTGCGCGCCTTGCAGCAGGCGCGACAGTTCATGAGCCTCCTTGACCGAGTCCTGCCAGACCCACAGCATGCTCACGGCCCAGACCACACCGACCACCAGCGCCACCACACCGGTCAATCGCTGCCAACGCTGACGCAGGCGCAACAGTCGGGGCACGACCTGGGCCACCCCCCGTTCGGCGACCACACGCCGTTGCCACAATTGCCGGGCAAACGTGCTTTGCTGCAACCCGGTGTCGTAGGCCGAAAATCCGTTGAGAGTGTCCTGCGCCGGCTGGTTGGCGGTGAAATAAACCCCTCGAAAACGCGGCGCCTCACCTTGGGCATTGCCCTGAAAAACCGGTTCCAGCAGGGTTTGCAGGTTGCGCCTCAAGGCTTCAAGACGTTCCGGCAAACCAAATAGCTCGCCACTCAAATGGCCGGACAAGGCACCGATTTCGATGATTGACTCCGATAAGGCGCGGTTAACCTGGTCCAGCGCCTGATCACTCCATTGCGCTTGCCAGGTCGCATCGGGGCCATGGGGTGAGGACCAGCCCAACACCTGCTCGCGGGTTTCGACCGGCAGTGCTGTGATCAACTCTTGAAAACCCGGCAGCTCTTCCATGCCGGTAATGACCACGTACACCGGCAGGCTCAGGCCGAACCGTTGCAATAGATCGATGAACCGTCGGCGAGCCGCCAGGCCCAGGGTCGCGGCCTGTTCGGTATTGCCCAGGCGACTGACCGGCACGGTCCAGATCACCCCGTCCAGTGGCCGTCTGCTACGCAAGCGCAAGATCAACCCCAGCAAGCGCCACCAGCCGCCCCNTTGCAGGTTCATGCCTTCATCCGGCANAAACAGCGCCTGTGGCACCACCAATACCGCGCCTTCGGAGTCCGACCACCAGCGCCCGAACCAGGCNGGTTTGTCCGTCGGTTGCAGGTGCCACTGACTGCATAACTGNGTGCCCTGGGTTTCGTTGCCGAGCATCAGCAACCATGGAATCTGGTAGCGGTNCTGAGCGCCCTGCTCCTGNTCCATGTGCCGCACCGAGGCATAAAAACTNCGGATCGCCGCTCCGCTCTGGGTGCGCAACCACCAGANCGCCACCCCGATAATGCTCAGCACCAATAGCACGGCGATGACCAGGCCGATAATCTCCAGGGTGCTCATGAGTCTTGCTCCGAGGTGGCAACCGAATCGATCATTTGCAAAACCGGTTCGAGCTCCTGGCGAATATCCCGCCAGAACAACTGGCCGAGTCCGGTCAGCAACAGGATCATGGCGAGTATCCCCAGGCCCAGGCGAAAGCCATCGGGCAACGACTGACGCACGGGCAACTGCACCGGCGGCACGGCCGAAGGTTGCGCGAGCCTGGCGCTGACATCGACATAATCCGCTTCGTGCTGCCAGGCAAAGGTGAACAGCGCCAGGCGTAATTTTTCATGTTGAGCCTGACTCTGCTCGCCCCGCAGCCGCCCCTCAAACCCTAATACCAGGCACTGCAAATAGACATTGGCGAGGTCGCGGGTGGTGGGAATCTGCTCGTCCAGCAACGTCTTGATGGCCAACGGCAGCCTCTCACCGGCCTGCCGGCTGGCGTACATCCTCGACTCCAGGGGTTTTTCCTGCCAGGCGGACTGGCCCGGCCACGGGGTAAACAACAGGGTTTCATCGATCAGCGCGACAAAGGCATAGACCAGCGCCTTGACCTGTTCGGTCGCGGCGTCGCCGACCCGAGCGAATGCCGTTCGCCACAGCCGCTGGGAAATTTGCGTAGACAGTTCGACCACGGCCTCCACCAGCGCCTCGTCGTCATTGTCCTTGGGTAACTGGTTCCATTCCTCGGACCATTGCAGCCAGGCCTCGCGAAAGGCACTGCTCAGCGGTGCTTCGTGGAGGCCCCGTGTACCCGTCCCGGCATTCCCCTCAGACATATGACGCCCCTTCCTTGATCAAGCACTTTCGCTCGCCTGGGTCACAAACAACACCACTTGCCATGGGCTGCTCGCCGGTTTTGAGGCCGGCGCAGCAATCAGCAACGGCAACTGCCCGTCGAACCATTGGCCTTCGGCCGTCACCACAAACAACCGCGTATCGTCGCCGACGCTGTAGGCCACTTGCTCGTTACGGCTCATGGCCTGATGGGACAAGCCGCTCATGCGCTGGCGGCTGAGCAACGGGATGTGCGGCTGCGACGCGATGATCGCGCCGCTCAGCCATTCGCTGGCGGCTTGCTCGCCCACACCGTTGGGCATGCGCAAACCGATGACCAGGCGCTGGCTTGGCTGATCGTCGGGCAGTTGAATCGAGAAGCTCTGTTCACTGCGCGAAAACGGCAGGCTGCGATAGCCGGCGCGAATCAATTCGAGGGTTTTCTCCAGCCAGTCGAGGACCGCTTCATAGCCGCGTTGCAGCTCCAGAAAATCCAGCGGTGCAAACGGCGGCACTCCGGCCAACGGGTCCAATGCAGACCAGGCGCCAGCCAGTCCGAGCAACAGGCCATACAGGGTTTGCGGGTTGGCTTGACGGCTGCTCAACGCGCCTTCGACTTCCGGCAGCCGGGCCCAGAGTGCGGTCAACTGGCGACGAATTTCCATCGCGTCGTCCTGATTGCCGGCCTGCTGCGCCTGACGCAAACGCCCGGCGAGGAACATGCATTTCTCCCGCGCCCGGGCACACAAACCGGCCACCCGACGGCCGATGACGGACTCCGGCAACAGGCTGGGGGTGGGTGGTGTGTAAGGCAACGGGATAAAACCGCCACCCTCCTTGCGGATTTTCAGCAGCGGCAGGCAGATGGAGTCGGCCTTGTTCAACTGCGTGCACAACCGCGGATTCGGACGCCACACGGTGATCGATTCGGGGGACTCGCCGCTGGTTAAATCCGGCAACGCATCACCGACCACTGATTGCAGTCGGCCCTTAAGCGGCAGCAACTGCCCGGCACGCCACAATGGGCTGACCGCCAGAAAAACCGTCACCGTGGCGTCGTCGGTGGCGTTGATGGTTTCGCTAACGTCGAGCTCCAGTGTCGGTCCCACACCGGCTTGCAGATTGACCGGCAAACCGTCGGGCATTGTCCCTTGCAGATGGAGCAACCGCACCAGCCCGGCACTGAGTGCGCCGGGGTCGATTTCGACCCGACTCACGCCCCAGAACCATGGATTACACGCCTGGGCAAAATGCGCCACCAGCGCCTCGGCCCGTAGCCCTTGTAACTGAAAATGCTGGGGCAATAACTGCATGCCCTCGTGCCAGCAAACTGCGTCAGGTAACAGGCTCATACGATTCCTTTCGACGTCGAAGTGTCGCCGCGCACATGGGCGTTTTTGCGATGCATTCAGTTCGGGCTGTCGCCAACCAACGTCATCTCGCGACTGTCGAACTTGAGCCAGACATTGCTCTGGTCATCCAGCCGCAACCGGTGTGCTCCGGGAGTGTTATAGCTGGCGAAGACCAAAAGTCCAGCCGCCCGCTTGCCCCCCAGCGGGAAGGGTTGTTTATCGATGAATTGACCGGGGACCAGCTCAAGCCCCCAGACCGTCATCAGCTGCCGGTAGTCGCGTTGATACTGCTCACGCTCGGAGAACCACTGCCGCGCGGTGATGCCCGACAGTTGTTTGAGCAAATCCTTGTCGTTCACCGCAATAAAATCCACGGCAATCGGGGTGTCGTCGTTGGCCTTCGGAGCAACGTCGAGGGTCAGGTTGTCGAGGTCCACACGAGGTCCGAACAACGAACAGCTGGTGAGGGTCAGGAACAAGACCAAAGCAAAAAAACGTGCAGGCAAAATGAATGTTCCTTTTCTCGAGACAGTCCAAAAATGTTTTCGCTTGCTTTTTTATAGACCTGTTCTAGCTTCTTGGGTAGTTCGGCCCACACGGCGAACGTGGAAGGTTTGTCAAAGGAACGACAGGTCCATCTGCCACCCTTTCTAACCTACGGTCCAGCAAGGGAAAGCGATGAACGGGCCTCCCGATGCATTGCGCCCGCTCATGCATCGGAGTCAGCCAACATGGCAGAAAGTACTCAGCACAAGCTCGACAGGGTCCGCCCGCCCAGGGTGCAAATCACTTACGACGTCGAAATCGGCAACGCCATCGAGAAAAAAGAGCTGCCGTTGGTCGTCGGCATTCTCGCCGACCTTTCCGGCAAGCCCCTCGAGCCACTCGCGAAACTGAATGAACGGCGCTTCACCGAAATCGACCGCGACAACTTCAACGAAGTGCTCGCCTCGATCGCGCCCCGCGCCACCTTGCAGGTCACCAACACCCTCAGCGGCGACGACAGCAAGCTCAACATCGAGCTCAACTTCAAACACATCGACGACTTCGACCCGGTCAAGGTGGTCGAGCAAGTGACCCCGCTACGGCGCCTGTTCGAAGCCCGCCAGCGTCTGCGTGACCTGCTGACCAAGCTCGATGGCAACGATGACCTGGACAAGCTGTTGCGCGATGTCATCGCCAATACCGAGGGCCTGCAAGAGATCAAGTCTGCGCGTCCGGAAACCGCTGCCGCTGCTCCCGCAGGCGACACCGAAGCCCCGGCAGAACCGCAAGCCTGATCACTCATTCACTTAGGGAGATGTCGCCATGCCCGCTTCAGCCGCCGCCAAAACCAGTGAAAGCACCACAGAAAGTCTGTCCCTGCTGGACCGCATCATCGCCGAAGGCCGCATGGCCCATGACGACAGCCAACAGGATTACGCCCGCGACATGCTCGCGGAATTCGCCACCCAGGTTCTCGACGAAGGCATGGCCATCGACAAGGACACCGTGGCGATGATCAACGACCGTATCAGCCAGATCGACGAGCTGATCAGCGCCCAGCTCAACGAGGTGTTGCACCATCCAGACCTGCAAAAACTCGAGGCCTCCTGGCGTGGCCTGCACCTGCTGGTGCAGAACACCGAAACCAGTTCCCGGCTGAAGCTGCGCCTGCTCAACGTGACTCAGAAAGAGCTGCAAAACGATCTGGAAAAAGCCGTCGAGTTCGATCAGAGCGCGCTGTTCAAAAAAATCTACGAAGAAGAATATGGCACCTTCGGTGGCCACCCGTTCAGCTTGCTGGTGGGTGATTACACCTTTGGCCGGCACCCGCAGGACATCGGCCTGCTGGAAAAACTGTCGAACGTCGCCGCTGCCGCCCATGCGCCGTTCATTGCTGCCGCCAGCCCCAGGTTGTTCGACATGAACAGCTTCACCGAGCTGGCTGTGCCACGCGATCTGTCGAAAGTCTTCGAGAGTCAGGAGCTGATCAAATGGCGCTCCTTCCGCGAAAGCGAAGATTCGCGCTACGTCTCGCTGGTGCTGCCGCATTTCCTGCTGCGCCTGCCTTACGGCCCGGAAACCTCGCCGGTGGAAGGCATCAATTACGTCGAAGACGTCAACGGCAGCGACCACGGCAAGTACCTGTGGGGTAACGCCGCCTGGGCCTTGTCGCAACGCATCACCGAGGCCTTCGCCAAGTACGGCTGGTGCGCGGCAATTCGCGGTGCCGAAGGCGGTGGCGCGGTCGAAGGCCTGCCGGCCCATACCTTCCGCACCAGTTCAGGTGACTTGTCACTCAAATGCCCGACCGAAGTGGCGATCACCGACCGCCGGGAAAAAGAGCTCAATGACCTCGGTTTCATCGCCCTGTGCCACAAGAAAAACAGCGACGTGGCGGTGTTCTTCGGTGGCCAGACCACCAACAAGTCCAAGCTTTACAACACCAACGAGGCCAACGCCAACGCACGGATTTCGGCGATGTTGCCGTACGTGCTCGCCGCCTCGCGTTTCGCGCACTACTTGAAGGTGATCATGCGCGACAAGGTCGGCAGCTTCATGACCCGCGACAACGTGCAGACCTACCTCAACAACTGGATCGCCGACTACGTGCTGATCAACGACAACGCGCCGCAAGAGATCAAGGCGCAGTACCCGTTGCGTGAAGCCCGGGTAGATGTGACCGAGGTTGCCGGAAAACCGGGCGCCTACAGGGCCACGGTGTTCCTGCGGCCGCACTTCCAGCTCGAAGAGCTGACTGCGTCGATCCGCCTGGTCGCCACCCTGCCGCCACCGGTAGCCGCCTGACCTGCCTCTCTCCCGCCGGCCAACCCGGCGGGAGTTCTCCGTTTATCTAGCGCGATAACCTTCAGGAGTTTCATGCGATGGATGCAATCATTCTCGACCTCGGCGGCGACATCAAAGGCGACAGTCTGCTCGAGGGCTACGCGGACAAAATCGAAGTCATGTCCTACAGCCACAACGTGGCCATGCAGGTAACCAACGACGTCAGCAACTCGGAACGGACCTCCGGCAAGCCACACATCGGCGAGTTCACCCTGACCAAATTCGTCGACAGCTCCACCCCATCCCTCAACGAGTATTGCTGCGCCGGCAAACCGATCCCTGAAGCCAAGATCACCATCGGCCGCAACGCCGCCGAAGGCAGTGGGAAGCTGATGCCGTTCATCATTTACACCCTGACTAATGTCGTGCTGTCGAACGTCAGTGTCAGCGGCGGTACGGGTGGTAAACCGGTGGAAACCCTTTCCCTGAACTTCACCAAGATCAAATGGGAACTCACTGCCCAGAAAGACGACGGTACCAAGGAAGGTACGGCCGCCTCGACCTGGGACATGGCTGCCAACAAGCTCGTCAAGTAAGCGGACGCGTCGGCCATGGCAGGCACCGGCATGCTCCCTCCGTTGTTCGAGCGACTCGCCTCAAGCGAGGTCGACACTGTGCAGGTGTTCGACCGCCAGGGGTTGCTCGACTCGGTCCGCACGGAGTTGCTGCGCTTGTTCAACACCCGGCGCGGCCGACGCCCGCTGACCTCCCCTCCGAGCATTCTCGACTACGGCATCGCTGACTGGACTGCATTGCAACAGCAGCGCAGCGATGACCGCCGTCAGTTGGCGCGGGAAGTGCGCGAGGCCATCAACCATTTCGAACCGCGCCTGCGCCTGGGCGAGGTTCAGGTCGATCCGGTGCCCGGTCATCCGCAGCAACTGTGCATTCGCCTGGTCGGTGAGTTGCGCAGTGGCCAGCAGCACTGGCCCGTGGCATTTGTCATCGAGAGGGCCAGCGATGGCCTTGAGGTGCGTCATGAGCGACTCGATTGACCCGCAACTGCTCGACTACTACCAACGCGAACTGACCTGGCTGCGCCACGCCGCAAGCATTTTCGCCGAGCGTTATCCCAAGGTCGCCCGGCGCCTGGAACTGTCACCCGGCGAATGCCCCGACCCGCATGTCGAACGGCTGCTGGAAGGTTTTGCGCTGCTGGCGGCGCGCCTGCAACGGCGGCTCGATGACGACTACGCCGAATTCAGCGACGCCTTGCTGGAACAACTTTACCCCTTGGCCATGCGCCCGCTGCCGTCCTGCGCGATCGTGCAGTTCGAACCGGACCCGAGCAAAGGCAATCTGGCTGGCGGCTATCCATTGCCACGGGACACACCGTTATTTGTCACCACCAGCAAGGGCGAAAGCATCCACTTTCGCACCAGTGCAGCCGTTCGATTGTGGCCAGTGGAAATCAACGAAGCGTTGCTGCTTGGCAGCGACGAAGCTCAAGCCCTGACCGGTGTGCCTCAGGCCCGTTCGGCGTTGCGCCTGAGTCTGCGTTGCCTGGGTGAAAGCCAATGGTCGGAGCTGAGCATCCAGCATCTGCGCATCCACCTGGCCGCGTCCCCGGTGATTAATGCCTGCCTGTATGACCTGCTCGGCGCCCACGCCGTGAAGGTGTTGGCCGGGCCGGCGGGAAGCGTGCCGTCGGTGTTGACAGGGCTGCCTGAGATCGTCGGATTTGCCAGCGGCGAAGTCCTCCTGCCGGACGAGGACGGTGTGCATCCCGGCATGCGCCTGCTCGCCGAGTACTTTGCCTTCCCGGACAAATTCAACTTCTTTGACCTGCCACTGGCCGGCGCCAGCAGCGACACCCAGACGCTGTTTCTGTACATCGTCTTCGACCGCCCGCTGCCCCATCGCATGCACCTTCAGGCCAGCGACATCGCCCTCGGTTGCGCGCCGGTGATCAACCTGTTCCCGCGCACCTCCGAACCCCTGCGTCCAGATGGCACCCGCAGCGAGTACCGCCTGGTGGCCGACAGTCACCGGGAGAACAGCGTCGAGATCCATAGCATCCGCGCGGTGCGCGCCACCACCCGCCAAGGCGTGCAAAGGGTGCCGGCCTATTACGGCAGCCAGCATGTTGGCGGCGATAAACAGTGCTACTGGCATGCACGACGGGTCAGCGGCATGACCCCGAATCGGCTGGGCACCGACGTGTTGATGAGTCTGGTGGACACCCGGCTCGACCCGCTTTCCGAGGCCGTCGAATACAGCCTCACCGCCGAGTTGCTGTGCACCAATCGACACTTGGCCCAGAGCCTNGCNGCAGGTACGCCGTTGGGTTTTGAGCGACCGGGGCCGNTGGCCTGGGCACGCCTGCGCAACCCGCCGAGNCCGCAAAGTTTGCCGCGACTGGANGGTGAATCGCGCTGGCGGCTGGTGTCGCAACTGACCCTCAATCATTTGTCGCTGGTCGAAGGACCGCAGGCGCTGGATGCGCTCAAGGAAATTCTCCAGCTGCACAACCTGCGTGACGAGGCCAGCGCCTTGCGGCAGATCGAGGGTTTGCTGNGCCTTGGCTGCGAGCGAGTGATCGGCCATGTCGGNGAAGACGCCTGGCGCGGTTGGCGCAATGGGTTGGAAGTGNGTTTGCAACTTGATTCGCAGCATTTTGTCGGCAGCAGCGCGGTGTTNTTTTCGGGCGTGCTGGCGCAATTCTTTTCACTGTATGCCACGGCCAATCGNTTCGTGCGCACGGTCCTGGTNCAGTCAGACAAGGAGGTGAAAACATGGCAACCCCAAGCCGGCATGCCGCTCTCCCTCTAAACCTGAGTGAAAAACTACGACGCGATCCGCAAGCGTTTGAACTGTTGCAGGCGCTCTTGTTGCTGGAGCGTGAACATCCGCAAGCCGAATCCCTCGGTAGCGGCACCTCACCCCAGGCGGAAGCCATTCGCCTGCGCGGGCCGTTGACGCCGTTGTTTGCCGCCAGCGAAATCGAAAGCCTGACCCAGCAACCCGGCGAGCCTCCGATCCTCAGCACACCGGTGTTCGGCCTCGGTGGCCCTGACGGTCCCCTGCCCTACGCCTATCAGGAATGGCTGCAACAACGGGCTCGAGCCAAGGATCATGCACCGGCCGAGTTCCTCGACCTGTTCCAGCATCGCTTGCTGAGCCTGTTGTACAAGGTGATGCGCAAACACCGGATTGCCGTGGGGTTCACCGTCCCCGGCGCCTCGGCGGTTCAGGCTCAGTTGAGGGCGCTGACCGGGTTGTTGCCCAAATCCTTGCAAGAACGCCAAGCCGTGCCCGACTCTGCCGTGCTGGCGTGTAGCGCGCTGTTCGCCGACGGCCGCCGCTCCCTCGCGGGTTTCGCTGCCATTGTGCGCGAACACTTCGAACTGCCGGTGGAACTCAGCGCCTACGAAGGCGCCTGGCGCGAGATCCCGCCCGCCAGCCGCAGCCGCATGATCCCGGGCGGGCGCAACCTGCAACTGGGCCGCACAGCCGTGGCCGGCACTCGGGTCTGGGATGAGCATGCCGGCTATCGCCTGACCCTTGGCCCGTTGACCTCGGCCCAGGCTGCGCGATTTTTACCGGATGGCGAATCGCACCCGGCGCTGGCCAGCCTTAGCGCGCTGTATTTCGGCCCGGATCTGGATTGCACTCTGGTGTTGCTGGTGCGCGGCGCAGGCCCGATGAAACTCGGTCGCGAGGCGCC
>Ga0065712_10000902_pt1 | contig 16580 bp, 12 predicted proteins | sample MisRhiReplicate1_FD_59099 | JGI IMG/M metagenome (GOLD analysis project Ga0065712, IMG submission 59099) | Miscanthus rhizosphere microbial communities from Kellogg Biological Station, MSU, sample Rhizosphere Soil Replicate 1: eDNA_1 v3... | ecosystem: Host-associated > Plants > Roots >...
GCGCGGCGATCTGGACCATGCAACCCACGTTGCCCATCACGACGGCGGCGGCTCCAGTGGAGGCGACGGCGCCGGCTTTCGCGGCGCCGAGCGATGCCGCGATGTCGGGTTGCTCGAGGTTGTAGAGCCCCGCCGAGCCGCAGCAGATTTCACCGTCTGGCACTTCAGAGATCGTCAGGTTCTGCACCTGCGCGAGCAATCTGCGCGGAGCGCTGCGGACCTTCTGCGCGTGCGCGAGGTGGCAGGCATCGTGATACGCGACGGTGAGCGGCGACGGCACTGAAAGCGGAGCAAACGCCCCGCCGCCACGCGCGCGAGCGAGGAAGTCGTCGAGGAACTCGGAGACGTCGCGGACGCGGCCTGCAAAGCGCGTCGCGCGCTCTTCGTTGGGCGTGCCGGCGAACAGTTCGCCGTACTCCTTCATCGCCGACCCGCAGCCCGCCGCATTCGTGACAATCGCATCCACGTCGTCTGGCAACGCGTCGAACAGCGCTGCGGCACGGGAGCGCGCGTGCGTGTCGAGGCCCGAGTGCAGAGCGAGCGCGCCGCAGCAGCCCTGATCGCGCGGCACGAGGACTTCGACGCCGTACGCGGCCAGCACACGGATCGTCGCGCTGTTGATGTCGGGCGACAGCACCTGCTGCACACATCCCGCCAGCAGCGCGACGCGAGCGCGACGCTGGCCCACGGCGGGCGTCACCTCCGCAAGAGGCTGCGCGGGCTCCAGTGACGCCGGGAGCAGCGCCGTCATCTGTTTCGCCCAGTTCGGAAGCAACGCGCCCAGCCGCCGAGCAAGCTGGCCGCTGCGCACCGCGGCACGGAAGAGCACGGGCGACTCCATCGTGCGGATGAGTGCCATCTGCGGCGCGCGGGTCAGTATCGAATGCGTCTCGTCCTGCGCCTTCGCAAGGAATGGCGTCAGTAGCTCGCCGTAACGGACGCCGGAGGGACACGCGCTGACGCACGCCATGCACCCGAGGCATCGATCCACGAACGGCAGCACGTCCGGGATCGACAGCTCGCCCTCGAGCGCCTGCTTCATGAGGACGATGCGGCCGCGCGGCGAGTCCATTTCCTCGCCCAGCACGCGGTATGTCGGGCACGCCGGCAGACAGAAGCCGCAGTGCACGCACGTCTCCACCGCGCGCGCCATGTGCGGGCCGTTCGGGCCAAGCGCCTCGACCGGAATGCGGTGCTGCATCAGGCGTCCCCGCCGAAGCGGTTGTCCGGATCCATCACCATCCGCACACGGCGTTCGAACTCACCGGGCCGCACCGCACCGATGAGACTCCGGCCCGCGGGGCCTCTCAGCACCTGCCCCGTGAGGCCGACGGTCTCGAGCGTGGCCGACAGGCGGTCGATCGACTCCGTCCACGCGATGAACGCCACGTTGCCGCCGACGGCGTAGCGTCGACGGACGCCGGCCCTCTCGAGCACGGTGTCGAGCCCCGCGAGCCGGCCCACGGTCAGCGGCACGCGCACCAGCGCCGCGCCCGGCGGCATCCAGGCGAACTCGCGTACGGCGCGCCAGACTTCGGCGTCCGCCTCGCCTTCGAGCCGATTTGACGGCGCTCCGGCGGCGCGCTGCACGCCGTCGAGCCGCGATGGCATCGCCGCGGCAAAACCACCGAGCCTCAGCCACACGGTCGCGGGCGCCTCGATGTCCGCGGCCTCGAGCTCGAAGCGGGCGGCCTGCATGGCCGACAGCACGCGCAACGTGCCCGCAAGATCGCCGGCGTCGACGCGAACCGTCGCGCGGGATTCAGCGCGCGGAAACACCTTGAAGGTCAGCTCGGCGAGCACCCCAAGGCGGCCGGCGCTGCCGACCATCGCCTGGTGCAGCAGGAAGCCCGCGGCGTTCTTGACCACCTTGCCGCCGCTGGCGATGAGGCCGCCGCGGCCGTCCACGATGCGCGCCCCGATCAGGAAATCGCGAATGCCGCCATAGCGATAGCGGCACGATCCGTTCAGGCCTGCCGCCACGGTGCCGCCGATGGTGGCGCCGGCAGCGGAGAGTGGCGGATCGAACGGAAGGTACTGGCCGTGTGGCGCGAGCACGCGCTCGATCTCGTCGATCCGCGTCCCGGCCAGCGCCGTGAACGTGCACTCCTCTGGCGTGTGCGCGACGATGCCGGAGAGACGGGAGAGGTCGATTAGCGCAGGGCTGAAGCCCTGCGCCACTGGTGACGGTGACACGGGGGACGACAGGCCGGTCTTCGTGCCGCCGCCCCGCAGCGACACGCGGGGATGCGCGGCGACTGCCTGCCTGAGCTCCTCGATCGATGCCGGGCTGATCGTCATGCACGTGAAATGATGCCGGCTCGTTCGAGCGGGTGAAGGCCATGCGACATGCCGCCCGCGGCAGCGTCCGACAGCTTCTTCCCTCGATTCGCCAGCTCCGTCGGATCCATCGCCAGGCGCAGGCGCCGCATGCAGTCGATGTCGGCCTCGCTGTACATCTCCCGGAGGAACTGCCGCTTCTCCAGCCCGACGCCGTGCTCGCCCGTGATCGATCCGCCCAGGCCGATGCAGAGCCGGATGATCTCGGCGGCCAGTACCTCGGCGCGATCGTGCGCGCCGGCCTCGCGGCCGTCGTAGAGAATCAGCGGGTGCAGGTTCCCGTCGCCCGCGTGGAAGACATTGGCGACGCGGATGCCGTGCTTGCGCGACATCGCCTCAATCGCCGCGAGCGCTTCGCCGAGCCGCGCACGGGGGACGACGCCATCCTGGACGATGAAGTCGGGACTCAGTCGCCCGACGGCCGAGAACGCCGACTTGCGGCCCTTCCAGATGCGGGCACGGTCCTCCTCGTCGGCGGCGACACGCGTCTCGGTGGCGCCCGACTCGCCAATCACGCGCATCAGATGGTCGAACTCGATCGCCACCTGCGCGTCCTCGCCCTCGAGCTCGACGATGAGCAGCGCCGCGGCGTCTGCTGGATAGTGCGGGCTCACGGCGGCTTCGGCGGCCTCGATGGCCAGGCTGTCCATGATCTCCATGGCGCCGGGCAACAGGCCCGATCGGATCACGCGCGAGACGGCGTCGCCGGCGGCCTGCAGCGACGCGTACGCCGCAAGCACCGTGCGATAGACCTGAGGGCGCGGCACGAGACGCAGGGTGATCTCGAGCGCGATCCCGAACAGTCCCTCCGATCCGACGAACAGCGCCGCGACATCAGGTCCCGCCTGCTCGAGGCTGTCGCCGCCCAGCGCCACCTCCGTGCCGTCGGCGAGCACGGCCTGGATGCCGAGCACGTGATTCGCCGTCATGCCGTGACGGAAGCAGTGGGCGCCACCGGAGTTGAACGCGACGTTGCCGCCGATGGTGCAGACTGACTGGCTCGACGGATCCGGCGCGTAGTAGAGGCCGTGCGGCGCGCCCAGCGCGGTAACGGCGAGGTTGACGACGCCGGGCTCGACGACCGCGACGCGCGACTCGGGATCGAACCGCAGGATCCGGTTGAGCCGGTTGAGCGCGATGACGATGCCGTCCTCGATCGGCACGGCGCCGCCCGAGAGGCTCGTGCCGCTGCCGCGCGCCATGAACGGCACGTTGGCCGCGTGGCAGGCGCGGACGGCATCCACCACATCCTGGCGTGATTCCGCGATGACGACGGCGCGCGGGCGGGATCGGAACGAGGTCAGGCCGTCTGATTCGTAAGCAGCCAGCGCGCCCGGGCGCGTCAGCAGGCGCTCGGCCGGCACGATGCGCGCGAGCGTGGCGATCAGGTCTTCCTGCGGCATGATCGTGGCAGACACTATACTGTCTCTCTGCGGCACCGATCGCCGCGCGACGCATGCACACCGATCGTGTTCGTTCGCCCGCATGACGAGCCGGGCGCTACGCATTTCTCCCGCCGGCATCCGCGGCATCGTCGGGCCGGGTCTTACCAGTGCCACGGCGCTGGAGTTCAGCGCGGCCTTTGCGGCGTTCCTCGCGCCGCGCGGGCCTGTCGTGCTGGGCCGCGACCCGCGCGCCAGCAGCATCATGTTTCGCGAGGCCGTGCTGGCGGCGCTGCTCGCCTCGGGGCGCGACGTGATCGACCTCGGCCTGACGTCCACTCCGGTGGTGCAGCACGCCATCCGCCGGATCGGCGCCGCCGGCGGCGTTTCGATCGGCGCGAGCCACAACAACTCGGACTGGAACGCGCTGAAGTTCTTCGGCCCGCACGGCCGGTATCTGTCGAGCACCGAGGCCGGCGAGCTGCTCGACTTCTACCACCTGCGGCGCACGTCGTATGTCGCGTGGGATGCTCTGGGGCGCCTCATCGAGGACTCGAGCGCGCTCGACGCGTACCTCGATGACCTGGCCGAGGCGTACGACTTCGACTCGCTGAAGTCGTTCAAGGTCGTCGTCGACTGCTGCAGCGGCACGTCCGCCGTGGTGCTCCGGCGGCTGAACGAACGGCACGGCTTCCAGTTCATCCTGATCAACGCGCGCGTCGAAGGCGTGAGCTTCGCGCACGAGCCGGCGACGACGGCGCGGATGGTGGGGCTGCAGCTGGCGCCGCTGATGCAGCCGCTCGGCGCCGATGCCGGGTTCCTCTTCGACGTGGATTCCGATCGCGTGGCGCTTGCCGACGATCGCGGGCGCGCGCTGTCGGAAGAGATCGTGCTGCCGCTCGTGGCCGACCTGCTGCTGCCGCGCGGGCCGGGCAGGATGGTCATCACCAACCTCTCGACCACGGCGCTGGTGAACGAGATCGCGGCGCGCCACGGCGGGCGCGTGCTGCGCGTGCCGGTGGGCCGCGCGGCGGCGATGGATGCGCTCGCCACGCATCGCCCCGAGCAGGTGGCCGTGGCGGGCGAAGGCACCGGCGCGGTGATGATGCCCCGCTTCCGGTTCGTCTACGACGGCATCGCCTCGATGATGGCGGTCCTCACCCTGATGCGCGAGCGCGGCCAGAGCCTGTCGTCCATCGTGGATGGCTATCCGTCGTACACGCTGCTGAAAGGCGAAGTGCCGCTGTCGTCGCCGCGGGTGCCGAAGCTGCTCGCGGACCTGCGCGAGCGCTACACGAGCGGCGACGATCCGGGGAAGGCGAACGTGGTGGACGGCGTCCGCGTGGAGTGGCCCGACCGGTGGTTCCACGTTCGCGTCAGCCAGACCGAGCCCATCGTCCGCGTGATCTGCGAGCAGCGCGGAGCGTCGCCCCGGGCCCTGTTCGACGAGCTGCTGGAGGAGGTGCGTCGCCGTGCCTGAGGAGCCGCACCGCGAACATCTCCTGAAGATCGGCGTCTCGGGCGTCCGCGGCGTCGTCGGCGAGTTCTTCACGCCGTCCATCGCGTGTGCGTTCGCGCAGGCGTTCGGCACCTACGTCGGCGGCGGGCGCGTCGTCGTCGGGCGCGACACCCGCACGAGCGGCCCGATGCTCACGCATGCGGTGACGAGCGGGCTGCTCGCGGCCGGCTGCGAAGTCGTGCATCTCGGCATCATTCCGACGCCCTCTCTGCAGGCCTACGTCGCCGCCACCCGAGCGCGCGGCGGCCTGGCCATCACGGCCTCGCACAACCCGTCGGAGTACAACGCCGTCAAGCTGTTCAACGCCGAAGGGCTGTTCTTCAACGGCTACGAGCGCTCCGAGCTGCTGGACCTGTACCACCAGCGGTCGTTCACCGAGGCGAGCAACGCGGAAATACGGGGCGTGTCGTCGGAAACCGCCGACGCGACACGCTATCACCTCGATCGCGTGCTGACGCACATCGACGTCGCACGGGTCCGCGCGCGGAATTTCACCGTCGCGCTGGACGGCGTCAACGGCGCCGGCTCCGTCGTCACACCGGGCTTCCTGCAGAATGACCTGGGCTGCACGCTGCATGCGATGTCTGTCGATCCCACCGAGGTGTTTCCGCGCGTGCCCGAGCCGCGGCCCGACACGCTCGGCGAGCTGTCGTCGCTCGTGCAGGCCGTGGGCGCCGAGATCGGTTTCGCGCAGGACCCCGACGGCGACCGGCTGGCGGTCGTCGACGAAGCCGGCCGGGTGCTGGACAACGACGACGTGCTGGCGCTGGCCGTTGATGTTGCGCTCCGCCGCGTCAAGGGCGACGTCGTCGTCAACCTCACCACGTCGTCTGTGATCGACGACGTCGCGCGCACGCATGGACGTCGCGTGTACCGGACGGCCGTTGGCGAAGCCAACGTCGTCGAGATGATGCAGGCGGTGGATGCCGCCATCGGCGGCGAAGGATCGAACGGCGGCATCATCTTCCCGGCAGTTCACCTGTGCCGCGACAGCTACACGGGCATGGCGATGCTGCTGGACCGCATGGCGGAGACGGGCAAGACGATCTCGGAGCTGCAGCGCGCGCTGCCGCAGTACTCCCGGAAGCTGGGCATGATGCCCTTCGAGCACGGCCGCCTGGGCGTGATGATGCAGGCGCTCGAAGAAGCCTTCCCAGGTGTGGCGGCCGATCGCACGGACGGACTCAAGATCACCATTCCGGGCGCGTGGATTCACGTGCGCGCGTCGAACACCGAGCCCATCCTCCGTCTCGCCGTCGAGACGCGCACGGCGAAGGACACCGATCAGCTCTACGACAGAGTCGCGCAGCTGTTCGCGTAGACGTACCCCCCATGGCCGAACTAAAGTTCGGCCCTACGACTGTCAGCTGACGTCCGCACGTGACGTACGTAGGGCCGAACTTTCGTTCGGCCAGTCTGCGGATCGATGGAGAGCATCATGCGGAACGTCGCCCGATCGATTGCCATCACCCTCTCCTGCCTGTCCGGCGCGGCCGCGCAGGCGCAGACGACGTCGCCCATCCAGGTGTACGGCGCCTGGCACTGCGGCAGCGACTACTGCACCTGGAGCACGGTGCGTACGACTGCTGAGTTCGACTCGAAGAACCACTGGCTCATCGATCGCGACGGCAGCGGACATCCTTCCGTCAACGTGGTCGTCCTCAGCTTCGTCCATCCGCTGCGGCTGCTGCAGCAGACGACCGATGCGCAGACGCTGGACGGCGTGCCGCGAGGCATGACGGCCGACATCGTGAATTACTTCAAGAGCCGCGGCGTGCGCGTGATGCTGTCGATCGGCGGCATTACATATGTGAAGGCGTGGAACCAGGCGCTCGCCGCGGATCCCGTGCAGCTCGGTCTCAACGCGGCGGCAGTGGCCGGTCAACTCGGCGTGGGCATCGAGATCGACTACGAAGAGGACCGCAGCCCGAACCTGACCGGGCTGCAGTCGTTCATCGACGCTTATCGCTCGCAGCATCCGTACGACCCGACCGGCGCGGACCCGGCCGCACGGCTCACCATCGACCTGGCCAGCGGCGATCGCTGGTTGGTGGGGCTGACGGCGAAGGCGACGCGCGACTGGCTCGATCCGCGTGTTCCAGTGTTCGACTATGCGAATGCCATGGTGCCGGCGCGGCAAGACAGCGCGTCGAGCTTCCAGGCAAGCTGGCAGGAGCACGTGGACGGCAAGCCGCAGTACAGCCCATCGATTCCGCCGCTCGCGCCCGCGAAGTTCACCGGCAGCCTCTGGCTCGTCGGTCGCAAGGCGCTGCCAGAGTGCACCAGTTTCGGCAGTTCGCTCCAGAAGTCGACGGGACCGTACGTGCAGGGCGTGATGCCTAACGCGCAGGGCCCGGGCGCCTCGAACGGCATGCTGGGGTTCATGTTCTGGGCCGCCGAGTGTGAAGGCACGCGAAGCGTCTGCACCACGCCGCCGAACTCGTGTCAGGGCGGCGTCGGCGCCGGAGCGACGACGTACGGCGTGCCGATTCCGATGCCGGCGCTCCGGCAGCAGTGATCGCCAGGGCCCCGTCATGACTGCGTGGCGTCGTACCGCTGCGGCGATAGCCGCGACGATGGCATTCGGCGCCGCGCTCGCTGGCGAGACGCGGCCTCGGGCGCGCGACCTCGGTGTGCCATTCGTCGGCACGCCTGGGCCTCTCAATGCCATCACCGACGTGGCCGGCGTGACCGTGGGCCACACGACGCTGATCGAAGGGGCTGGTGCGCTCAAGGTGGGCGTCGGCCCGGTCCGCACCGGGGTGACCGCGATCCTCCCGCGCGGGCACGACACGCTGGCCAGGCCGTCGTTTGCGGGCTGGTACTCGCAGAACGGCAACGGTGAGATGACCGGGACGACCTGGGTCGACGAGTCGGGTTTCCTCGAAGGCCCCGTGCTCATCACCAATACTCATAGTGTCGGCGTGGTGCGCGACGCGGTCATTCGCTGGCGCATCAAAGCCGCGCCACCCGACGCGTCGGGGTACTGGTGGTCGCTGCCAGTGGTTGCTGAGACCTACGACGGATACCTGAACGACATCAACGGCTTTCACGTCAAGGAGCCGCACGTCGTCACGGCGCTCGAATCGGCGAGCGGCGGGCCCGTGCCCGAAGGCGCGGTGGGCGGCGGCACAGGCATGGTCTGCTACGGCTTCAAGGGCGGCATCGGCACGGCGTCGCGAACGCTCGAACGCGAACACGGCGGCTATACCGTGGGCGTGCTCGTGCAGGCGAATCACGGTCAACGCCGGCAGCTGCTGATCGCGGGGGTACCAGTCGGCCAGGAGATGCCACCAGACGCCGACCGGGCTGCGCTCGAGGCCGCACGCGGCGAGCTTGGATCGATCATCATCGTCATCGCCACCGACGCGCCNCTNCTGCCACATCAGCTCAAACGCGTGGCGCGNCGGGCGACCATGGGGCTNGCGCGAACCGGCAGCACGTCAGGCAACGGGTCCGGNGACATCTTNATCGCGTTCTCGACCGCCAACCCGGATGCCTTCAAGGCCAGCGGNCTGGCGACCCTGGAGATGGTCTCGAACGAGCAAATCGGCCCTCTGTTCGAGGCCACGGTCTACGCGACCGAGGAAGCCATCGTCAACGCGCTCGTCGCGGCCGACACCATGGTCGGCGCCGACAACCATCGTGTCGAAGGCCTTCCACACGAGCGGCTGCGCGAGATCCTGAAGAAGTACAACCGTCTGGTGAAATGAGCGCGCGGTCGCCGGCGCTCCGGCAGCAGTTATCCCTTGACGGGATCATGGTGGAGATGCGGACAGGTACCCACCGCAGGCGTGTCGTCATCCTGATCACAGCAGTCGTGGCGGCAAGCCTGCATCAAGCGCCGGCCTCGGCACCGCAGGACACGCCGCCATGGGCGCAGTTCGGAGTGTCCGTGGCCGCCGTTCCCGACGCCATCTTCGTGGCCGCCAGCCCGATGAGGGGCGCAAAGCGTGGTCCTGGCGAGGTCCACGTTTTCGAGCGCAGTGAGTCACGCTGGGTCCGAGCAGCCGAACTCTCCGTACCAGAGGCCACGATCGAGGACCTGTTCGGTATTTCGATGGCGGCCGATGGCGACACGCTCGTCGTCGGTGCACAGTTCGCCGATGCGCGAGGCAAGGACTCCGGTCTCGCGTACGTCTTCGAGCGGCGCGCTGCGCGCTGGCATCAGGCTGCCGTGTTGTCAGCGAGCGACGCCGCCGCGGGCGACCAGTTCGGCCTCACGGTCTCCGTTCGCGGCGAGACGATCGTCGTCGGCGCCCGGCTGGCGGATAGCCACGGCGTCGATGCGGGCGCCGCGTACGTCTTCACACGCCACGATGGCCGCTGGCAGCAGGCGGCGAAATTGATGGCCAGTGACGCCGCCGCCGGGGATCTATTTGGACGCGTCAGCATCGGTGAGCACGTGATGGTCGTCAGCGCGGACCTCAACGACGACCGGGGCAGCAACGCAGGCAAGGCGTATGCTTTTGAGAGTCGAGCAGGTGCGTGGACCGAAGTAGCCACACTCGCGGCCAAGGACGGCACGGCAGGCGACGAGTTCGGTGTGTCCCTTGCGCTCACAGGCGATACCGCGGTCTTCGGCGCCATTGGCTCAGACAGTCGCGGTGAGGACTCGGGCGCGGCGTATGTTTTCGAACGGCGGCAGAGTCAGTGGACGCAAGCTGCCCGACTCTCGGCGAGCGACGGTGCCAGGAGGCAGCAATTCGGCTCCGCTGTAGCCGCGGACGCCGGCACGATCGTCGTCGGGGCCCCCGACGACGGGGGCAAAGGCAAGGGCGCCGGTGCCGCCTACGTCTTCGAACGCGGCACCGACGGATGGACCGAAGCGGCCAAGCTGACTGCAAGCGATGCGGCAGCTGCGTCCTGGTTCGGGAGCACTGTCGCAGTCAGCGGCAACACCATCGTTGTGGGGATGCATTTGAATGGCGAAGGCAAGCGACCGGGGGCCGCGTACGTCTTCGAGCGCCGACAGGGAGCGTGGTCGGAAGTCGCCCGTCTGGGTCCCGCGGGCGCGGCGCCGTGATGGTGCGCCTGGCGCGTGTGCATCGGATGGTCGACAACGTAGACAATTGATGCGTTGATATAGTGGCGTCGTGGTTCGCGCCGTTCAACTGACCGTTTTCGGGCCCGGCAGCGTCCAGGCGCGTAGCGATTGCGTGGCCGTCGAGGCGCCGCTCGAGGTGCGGCTGAACGGCGAGCCATTCGCCGTGATCATGCGCACGCCCGGCGATGACGAGGCGCTCGCTCTCGGCTTCCTCCTGTCGGAGTCCGTCATCGAGGGCGCCGACGAGGTGGCGGAGATGGTGTCGTGGCCGGATGACGCCGCACTCGGCAACCGAATCAATGTCGTCCTCACGCCGGACGCCACCAACCGAGCCACGGCTGCGCTCCACGGGCGGCGCCAGGTCGCGATGTCCTCGGCGTGCGGCCTCTGCGGCCGCGTGACCATCGACTCGCTGCGCCGCGAAGGCGCGCCCGTCCCGATCCGCTGGTCGGTTCCCGCAGCCATTCTCCACGCGCTGCCGCCGAGCCTCCGGGCCACCCAGCAGGGATTCGACGAGACGGGCGGCGTGCACGCGGCGGGCCTGTTCGGCCGGGACGGCGCGCTCGTCACGTCGGCGGAGGATGTCGGACGCCACAACGCCGTGGACAAGGTGGTCGGGCGGATGCTGCGCGAACGCCGGTTGCCGCTCGAGGACATGCTGCTCGCCGTCAGCGGTCGCGTGTCCTTCGAGATCGTCCAGAAGGCGCTCATCGCGGGGATTCCGCTCGTGGCCGCCGTCTCGGCTCCCTCGAGCCTCGCGATCGAGTGCGCGGAGATCGGCGGACTCACGCTGGCCGCCTTCGTGCGGGACGGGCGGTGCAACGTGTATACGCACCCGGAGAGAATCGAGTAGTGAGGCCATCCTCGAGGGTCTCCTGGGTTCCGACCGGCGTCCACCATCAGAAGCCGCGACACTATCGCGACATCCTGCGCATCGCGTGGGAGAACCGCGACGAGCTGCCCTTCGCCTGGCGCATCCTGAGCCAGGGGTGCTGCGATGGCTGTGCGCTCGGCACGGCCGGTCTCTCCGACTGGACGATGAGCGGCACGCACCTGTGCATGGTGCGGCTGGAGTTGATGAGGCTGAACACGGCGCCTGCGCTCGACGTCAAGGCTCTCGGCAACGTCAACGCGCTGAGCACGCTCAACTCCGCCGCGCTGCGAGCGCTCGGCCGCCTGCCCGTGCCGCTCGTCCGCCGCTCGGGCGACCAGGGATTCCGGCCGATCTCGTGGGGCGAGGCGATCGACATCGCGGGAACCGGGCTCGGCGCCGTCGATCCGGCGCGCGCGGCGTTCTACCTGACGTCCCGCGGCATCACGAACGAGGTCTACTACGCGGCGCAGAAAGCGGCGCGTGCGTACGGCAGCCCGCACATCGACAATTCCGCTCGGCTCTGTCACGCGGCGTCCACCGTCGCGATGAAGGCGTCGCTCGGCCACGGCGCGTCAACGTGCAGCTATGCCGACTGGATCGGCGCCGACCTCATCGTGTTCTTCGGGTCGAACACGCCGAACAACCAGCCCGTCACAGTGAAGTACCTGCACTACGCCAGGCAACGGGGCACTGAAATCGCGGTCGTCAATCCGATGCGCGAGCCCGGCCTCGAGCGGTACTGGATCCCGTCCGTCGCAGCGAGCGCGCTCTTCGGCACGAGGCTCGCGACCCACTGGTTCCCCGTGCACACGGGCGGCGACCTCGCGTTCCTTGTCGGCACCCTGAAGGCGCTCGACGCGATGAACGGCATCGACGACGAGTTCGTGGCGGCGCACACCGAGGGCTTCCCGGCCGTGCTCGAGTCCGCGCGGGCGACTCCGTGGAGCGACATCGAAGCCCAAAGCGGCGCGAGCCCGGACGATATGGGCCGGTTCGCCGCACTGCTTCGCGACAAGCCGAACACCGTGTTCGTCTGGTCGATGGGCCTCACACAGCACGCGCACGGCGTCCGCACGATTCACGCGCTGGTCAACCTGGCGCTCGCACGCGGCCTGTTCGGCGCGCCGCGTCGCGGCCTGATGCCGATCCGCGGGCACTCGGGTGTGCAGGGCGGAGCGGAAGTCGGCTGCGCGCCGGCGATCGACGCGGCGACCCGGGAGCGGTGGTCGGCGCTGTGGGGATTCCACGTGCCCGAAGGGCCGGGACTGACCGCGAGCGAGATGGTGGCGGCCTCCGCGCGCGGCGAGATCGACGCGTTCTGGATGGTGGGCGGCAACTTCCTCGAGACGCTCGCCGGCGAGACCCAGACGCGTGAGGCGCTCCGGCGGCCTCGCCTGCGCATCCACCAGGACATCATCGTCACGTCTGCGATGCTCGTCGAGCCATCGGATACCGTGCTGCTTCTGCCGGCCACGACCCGTTACGAGTCACCCGGCGGCGGCACGGAGACGTCGACCGAGCGTCGGATCATCTTCTCTCCGGAGATTGGCGGACGACGGATTGGCGAGGCGCGGCCGGAGTGGCAGGTCTTCGGCGACGTGGTGGCGCGAGCGCGGCCGGCGGTCGGCGCGAAGGTTCGCTTCGAGAGCGCGCAGGCCATTCGCCGCGAGATCGCCGAGGCGGTGCCCCTCTACGCCGGCATCGAGCGCCTCGCGGCCCGTGGCGATCAGGTGCAGTGGGGTGGGCCTAATTTGTATTCACACGGGCAGTTCGACACGGCGAGTGGCCGCGCGGTGGCCGTCGTGGTGCCGATGGTGAGCCGCGCGCAGGGCCCAGGCGAGTTTCTCGTCTCGACGCGGCGCGGCAAGCAGTTCAACTCGATGGTGCAGCACGAGGTGGACCCGCTGACCGGCGCCTCGCGCGACGCGGTGCTCATGAGCGTCGCGGATGCCGAAGGCCTGGGGATTCGCGACGGCGATCCGATCGCGCTCGTGTCGCCCCATGGCCGCTTCGAGGGCCGCGCGCACATCGCGCCGATCCTGTCGGGCAACTTCGAGGTGCACTGGCCGGAAGGGATGGGCCTGCTGGCGCCGGACCTGCTCGATGAGGACTCGGGCGAGCCCGATTACAACGCGGTCGTGCGCGTGGAGCAGGAACGGTGACAGGCCCTAGAGACACTTCACGACGCTAGACCTGCCGCCAAGCGCGAGCTGGAAGGTACCAATCTGCTGAGACTCATCCGACAAGGCAACAGTCAGCGTCATGCGTTTGCCGTCGGTGGTCCCCGAGTAGACCGCGGGATGCTGATCGGCGGGCTCCCCGTCACGAATCGGGCCACCGTGCTCGCGCACGAAGATGCCCGTCACGCTGAAGGTTCCATCTCCAGCGACTGGAACTGGTGCCTGCATCGTGCCATGCGCGCAGTCGAACTCGAGTGTGCCGCGGGCGGCATCCAGGACCAGCCCGACGTGGTCGCCGCCCCACGCGCCTTGTGGCACGAGACCGCTCGGGCGAGTCACGCCACCGCAGCCCGTCAACACGAGCGAGATGAGACACAGACAGGTCAGGTGCGACCGGCGCGACGGCTGCGACGGGTGCATGGCCACATACTGGCATAATCACGGCTGAGCCATGCCATGATGCATCCTCGTCGACGATGTCGGACCCCGTGACCTCTGCCCCGACTTCTCGCCTCGTTTCCCTGGACGCGTTCCGCGGCCTCACGATCGCCTTCATGGTGCTCGTCAACACGCCCGGCGACGGCGACCACGTGTACGCGCCGCTACGGCACGCGGAATGGCACGGCTGGACGCCGACGGACGTCGTTTTTCCGTCGTTCATGTGGATCGCCGGCCTCGCGATGACGCTGTCGTTCGGCCGCCGGCTGGCCTCCGGCGCCACGCGGTCAGAGCTGATGAAGCAGACGCTGCGCCGCTCGCTCGTCCTCTACGCGCTGGGCCTGCTGGTCTACGCCTATCCTGGCTTCGACCTGCCAACGCTCCGGCTGATGGGCGTGCTGCAGCGCATCGCGATCTGCACGTGCGCGGCCTCGGCTATCTGGCTCGCGACCGGCGTGCGCGGACGCATCGCCTGGGCGGTCGCCCTGCTGGGCGTCTACTGGGCGCTGATGATGCTGGTGCCGGTGCCGGGCTACGGTGCCGGACACCTGGATGTGGACGGCAACCTCGCGCATTACGTGGACAGGATCGTGCTCGGACGCCACAACTATGAGAGCACGGTCACGTGGGACCCTGAAGGGATCGTCAGCACCCTTCCCGCGATCGCCACCGTGCTGTTCGGAACGCTGGCCGGTGACGTGATGGCGGCCGGCAGGTCGATGGGCCGTCGCCTTCAGTGGCTGCTGCTCATCGGCGGGGTCTTGCTCGCCGCCGGCCTGATCTGCAACCTCTGGCTGCCGATCAACAAGAAGCTCTGGACCAGCTCCTTCGCGCTGTTCATGGCCGGCCTCGATTTCTTGCTCTTCGCCGGGTTCGCGTGGGTCGTCGACGTCCGAGGCTGGAAGCGGCCCGTCCGGCCGTTCGTCATCCTGGGAATGAACGCGATCGCCGTCTACATGGTGTCGGAGCTGCTCGAAACCCAGCTGCGGGTGATGCGCTGGCGCGACGTGCTCTACGGCCGGGTGTTCGCGCCGCTGGCCTCACCCATCAACGCGTCGTTGATGTACGCACTCGCCTACACGCTCCTCATGTTCGTCGTCGCGTGGGCCCTCTATCGACGGCAGTGGTTTCTCAAGGTCTGAACGAGCTCACGTAGGACCGGCGCCGTACATCAGTGCCGCTTCTTCAGGAGCGCCAGATACCTCATTCCCCGGACTCTGTCCCCCGCAACGACGAACTCGGTCCGCAGTTGGCNGATCTGATGATGATCGAGAGTTTCCNTTNAGGCACAGCGGGGTATGGCAAGCGAGGTGTTANTATCCGACAGGTCCAACCGACACNAGTGCGCCCTCGATCCGCGGAGGCCCCATGCCGACCCGCAAGCCTCATCGCTCCTTCAAGCCGTACTGCGACTACGCCTTTCGAATCGTCTGGGACGGCCACGCCGTCGCCGGGATCAGCCACGTCAGCGCGCTTCGGCGGACGACCGACGTCGTCGAATATCGGGAGGGCGGCTCGGGCGTCACGCACAAGCTGCCGGGACGCACGCAATACGACGCCATCACCCTTGAGCGCGGCGTCACGCACGACCCGGACTTTCAGGACTGGGCCAGGCTGGTGGCCGGTGGCACGACGCCGGCGCTCGGGAAGTACCGCAAGGAAGTACGGATAGAGGTGTACGACGCCGCGGGACGCCTGATCCTCGCCTACACCGTACATCGCGCGTGGCCCTCTGAGTTTGTCGCGATCAAGGAACTCGAGACCAGGCCGGAGCGTTGCCTGATCCAGTCCTTGACCTTGCAGCACGAGGGATGGGAGCGCGACACCTCCGTCCCTAAACGGCCACGCCGCCGCCGGTGACCGACGACCGTCGCTTCGCCCTCCAGAATCCGGGCCTGATTCGCGTCATACAGGCTTCAGCTTCCGGATTTTCTCCTCGGCACTCTGCCGGATGGCCGCTTTCCGCCGATCGTCCGCACGGTCGGCGGGGAGCAACGCGAGGCATTTCTGCGACGCCGCCAGCGCGAGCGCGGGCTGGCCGTCGGCAAGGTAGGCGTCGGCCAGGCTGTCCTGCGCGTTCGCCGACGTAGGATAGGCCTCGGCATTCATCGTGAAAAGCGCGATGGCGTCCTCGTGCTTACCGGCCTGCAGGCGCTCGTAACCCGCCAGGTTCATCACGCCCTCGGGAAACAGGTAGGCGTGCGGATCACGCTCGCGGGTCGCGCGAAACAACTGCGCGGCCTTGGGGATGCCGCCAGGTTCGTCCACCATCGACCAGAACTCGCGCGTCGCGTTTGCCTTCGGCGTCACCTCCGCCTTCGGGTCCGCTGGATCCTTGTCCAGCGTGTCCTCCAGCCAGCTCACGATCTGGCGCGCCAGCTCGGGATGCGGACCGAAAATCTCGGTCCCGTGCTTCCCATCGGCAAAGCCCACGAACGTGTTCCTCGGGTTGCCGCTCAACTCGGTGAGCCACCGCATCGCCTGTGGCGCGTCGTGGTCGTACTGGTCGTCGGCAGCGGCCGAGGCGAACACCGGCATCCACGGATTGCGGACGAGAAAGCGCCGCCCCTCCTGATCGATCGGACCGGCGAGCAGCACCAGCGAGCGCACGTCGCGGTGCCGCCGCGCGACGCCGACAGCCTGCGTGACGCCGCAGCTGCCGCCGCCGACGCCAACGCGGGCGCGATCCACTCCGGGCTGCGACAGGAGGAACGTCAGCGCGGCGTCGATGTCGCCGGGCCACTTGCCGTTGACGAGCTGCAGCGCGTCCACTTGTCCGAGCGTGTCGAATCGCGGCCCC
>Ga0065712_10000593_pt1 | contig 16557 bp, 23 predicted proteins | sample MisRhiReplicate1_FD_59099 | JGI IMG/M metagenome (GOLD analysis project Ga0065712, IMG submission 59099) | Miscanthus rhizosphere microbial communities from Kellogg Biological Station, MSU, sample Rhizosphere Soil Replicate 1: eDNA_1 v3... | ecosystem: Host-associated > Plants > Roots >...
TTCCGCTCCAAGATGATAATCTGGAACAACGATAGCTGGTAATGTACCAAACGCAGGAGAAATTTCACTAACTCTCTTGTACAGACCAGAACTAACCAGACCAGCCGATAGTGTAGGAGTGTCCGCGTTGGTTTGGGCCAGAGTGAGACTATCAACAACACATCCACCCCAAACAAGGTCAAATCCTCCCAAATCATAAACAACAGATGAACTTGGCAACTGTCGTCCAGCGGTGGTATTCAACATTCCCCACTTGTGACGGAAGGCAACTCCCGCTTCGATAATGTCCGCACCAGCAGGAGTCGTGTCCGCTCCGCCCAATGCTCTACGCAATAGAATTGCTCCAATACTCGTGTTAGCTTCGTCAGCAATTTCCATCGTAGCGGGAAGAACGTGACCAGAACGTTGATAAGTTGGGAATTCAGTTCCATTACCAATCTTGCCCAAGTCGTCAAATCTGATTTTATCAGGTACAGGAAATCCAGTCCCTGTCATCTGAAATCTTTCATAGTCCGACCCCAACACGTACATGTCATTGTACGTGGCTTCTGGTTCGGATGAAATCGCGAGCAAAATATCGCGAGTTAGGTACTCAGCCATTTTTGTTCTCCTTAATTAACTGAAGCCTCTGGATTCCAGTTGTTTTTCTTGCTGGCATTTTCAGATGCTGTAAGGTACTGCAAGTTATTCAGTACATGAAATCCACACACGTTATCTCCTTGTAATGGGATTATATGGTCAACTTGATAACCAATTGGACATTTACGATAAAAATTTTCAATGTCTTTTAAGTTAGCCCAAATTGGTGTGGCCCTTAGCTTCAAGGCTTTACGTTTAGCAACTTTTGCCTTGTATTTACCAGAATCTAACTTGTACGCCTTGTTGTTGGATTTGCGAACAATAGAGCGAACATGATCTGGATTGTTGTTCCTAAACGCTTTTTGATGCTTAATATGACGTTTTCTATAACACTCTAAACAATCACCATCAAGAACCAATCGCTTTGAAATATGACCATTCCTACAAGGAATACCTGTGAAATAATGTTTGTAGCCTTGATTAACAGCTTCAACTCTGGTCATCAACATTACTTTATACGAACAACCTTTCCAGTGATCGTCCCTTTTGCTACGTGAACATCGTAACCTTGTCCAAACGACGCTATGTCCAGTTGCCAATTCTCATCAATCCTAACATCTTTGAGGTACTTTTGTTGTTCGGGTGCCAAACCAAAAACGTTAGGTGGAACACGATTAGCATCAAGATAAGTTATTACATCGTCAACTTCGTCTTCAAAGTCATCTTGAGAATTGCTGTTATCGTTTCCGAACTCAAATCCCATGAATCCCCAAACATCAATAATAAGTGGATAGGAGACTTCACCAGCCCCGATCTTCAAATACTGTGGAGTAACCTCTCGAATCTTAATCATCCAAGCATGAATTGGATGAGGACCACTTTCAGCTTGAAGTTTATCGATGGTACTCATCAAGTCATATTTCAGACCCCACCTATTATGAACCCGTGCTCCAGGAGCCGCCGCAATAATGACCTCTTTGATACCTTTTCGCAGATCTCCCCAAGAAATCTTACGCGCTGCGGGAATTACTATTGGCATTAGACTCTAACCTTTTCTGTATTCTTTCTGCCAATCTGTTAAAATGTTTGGCCGAGGTTTTGTTAATGCGTTGGGTTGCGTCCTCTATAAAAGAGTGTCTGTCGTATCTACTCCAACTAGCTACATTAGTTCCCCTGAGAGCAATGCTTCGTGCAATAGGATAAGCTAACCTTTCGTCTAATCCTTCACGACTTACCCAAGTCCTGATCTCATCCAACGGAGGGAATCCTCCTGCTGGTCTACCTCTGTTAGCTGCATCAGAATAACTGTCCGCAGGAGATTTGAATGTTATCTCTCCGAAAAAATTCATTAATACATCAGACGATCTGTTTATCTTCGCTATGACCGATCTTAACAGTAAGCCTGAACTTTCAGCATTGGCGTCTCTAATGGCATCGCGCATATCCTTCTGCGCTTCTACCATTGCGGCGTTGGTAGCGAATTTTATCTCTCCCAACGCCGCTTTAGGAAATTGTTCTTTAAGCACGGCCAATTGCTCCGTGCCCTGAACGGTAATCGTTGTAGCGTTAGCCATTTCCAAATCTGTCGGCAGCTACCTTTTCCATCATACTCTTCCATGCAACAGTAGCATCGTGTCCGCCCTCTAAACGCGGAGTAACTTCAATACTTGCTGCTGGTAAATTGACATTCTTACGACCAGTTCGAGAAACCCTATCTCCAACTTTTACAGGACCAGAACTAGCAGAACGTAGCGTAAACTTATTTCCTGCCTTACCTGGAGTGCCATGAATAACTCTAACAACACCAGTGGGCTGTTCGTTGAGTGGGTTTAGTTCTGGTGAATACGTTGCAGCAGCAACATTAGCATCAGCACTATCATTCAATGCGTCAGCGGTCGTTGTAGCCTGTGCTTGTAAAGAGTCCTCAATGTCAATATCGGTTCCAAACACCAGCTTCGTTCCATTCACAGTCAAGGAATCGCCAGCCTTTGGAAGATAATGAAATGTAATACTACCTTGGGCCGCTACAGCGGGTACAACACGTTCAGCCTCGTCGCCAAGAGATAGTTTAATAACTTCCTCTTCCGTAAGCACGATTGAACCAATTACGTCCCCATTTGGTAATGTGATGTTAGACATGTAAATTCTCCTTATGAGTTCTTCTTGCGTCTCTTACGAGACTTTCCTGCCTTCTTCAAGGCTATTGCAACCGCTTGTTTGATTGCTTTCTTTTTGGACTTAGGTTTTGAAGTTCCAATCTTTCCAGACTTTTTGAAACTCTTAACCATTTCCGAAATATTGGAACTAATGTTTTTCTTTCCACGCTTTAACGGCATAGTAGTCCTCCATTTGTTTAACGTAGGCTATTTGTTTTTGCGCTTTCAACGAATCACCCCAATGATGTTCTAGGTGACAGTTGGAACATAAGACTTCCAAGTTGTCTATATCGTTGTTTGAATGATTATGGTCCTTATGGTGTACAACCAATACTTTTTCATTCGAATTATTACATTTGTTACATTTCAGTCCGTAATAAACGAACGCTTTAACTCGATAATTGAGCTTCGCTGTAAACAACTGACTATATAATCCAGCACATTTTCTGCTACAAAATCTCCCACAGTTATTACTAGCACGGACTTTGAATTGACCGTTACAAAACTGGCAGACTTCTATCTTTCCCCTAATGGAAATTCTTGAACGTTCTTTACATGTTGGACTACAATACTTACCAACGGGTCCATCATTATAAAACTGGGTGCCACATATCTCACAAACATGATTCCACTTGAAATTAGACTTACATGTGCGATCACAGAAAATTTGTCTAACACCCTTGCTCCTAAATTTAGCTTTTAGAGGAGCTTGACAAGTTTTGCACGTATACTTATAATTGGATTTTCTCATATTCCAATTATAACAAAATCAATATTCCATTATCAAGTGGCATGACATTCGCTACCAAATGTCCATAATCTATTATACCAAATTTGATAGGTTAAGGGCTAGGTTCATCAAGTTCGCGCTTGTCCTGAAAACTGGGAGTTACCGTGAGTTTCCATTCACCACCAATTGGACTAGGTTGTCCTTTGGCATTGAAAGTAAACCTTTCAAAAGTGTCATCATCATAAACAATATCAAAACCACCCGCCCTATCAAGAATGTCTTGAGTCATGTTGGAAGTTTGATTGATGTTTACTCTCTCGATAATTGCGCCTGTCTCAGGATTTTTATCTTGTTTGTGATACCATCCTGATGTAAGTGTCAAAATCTCTTGTCGTCCACCAATCGCATTTGTAGTTGGTCCCCAAAGACGTAATCCTACAGGATTCCCTTTGTGAAGCAATTTGCGAAGGATTTCATTTTTAGTACGGAATGCTCCGCTTACGTTAATAGATGCCATAGTATCTACACCATGATGTATGAGCCAAGCATCCGCAATAATTACAAGAACGTTGACGCACTTGATAGTCTCCATAGCTCCCTGTAACTGTTGAATAAACAACACCAACTACAGGATAGAGAATAGATAGTGCATAAGCTACCATTGCATCTCTTTCAGCACGTTGAGAATATTGTAATCCTTCGTCCCCGTTTTTAATCTCAACGACTCCAATCCCAAGTTCTTCAATTCGGGTTAGAAGAGCATTGAGCATTTTCCCTTTTGTGTCCCCGCTCGCTTCGTCAAGTGTTGCTTCTACATCTGGATATAGGACGACATTGGCTTTGTAATCAGGATGTTGACGGATCAGGGCCAACCACATTTCAGTAGCAATAGAATCTATCACCGAGGGAGCATCTTGTATTTCCTGTTTAGATAACATAACGCTCCTTAGTTAAAAAGCTCCACAAGATATTACATAAGTAACTCTAACGGAGCTTCAAAAGATTACTCATCCGAGTTACTTCTTGTCGGACTTTGTTTCTGCCTTAGCTGGACCGCTCGTGTTTGTAGGCTCAGCAGCCTTATCCCCTGTAACTACTCCACCCTTTTTAGAGGGTTCCGCTGAAGACTCTTGTTGTTTCGAATGTTCAGTCTTAGGAGCCTCTTCCTTCTTTTCACGAGCCGCTTTGGCAGCTTGAAGCTTCTTCAGTTCAGCCTCAAGTTTCTCCATTTGACTTTGAATGTTGACTTCGGCTTCTTCTTCTTTCTTCTTGTCACCTAAGGCAAGTTCAGCCTCGGATGGAACTCTGTGTCGATTGGCCTTGTTGTAATCAACACCTCTAATGTTGATGGTCTGGCCCTTATCGATGATTTCCAAAATTTCTTGTCTTGTACGCATGGTATCTCCTAACTAAGATGTTTTTGTGCGAAAACCTCGGCATTGAAATTGAACTGAGGTCTTAGGTTAAAATGGACTTTGTTTATCCAAGAGGTAAATTGAGTTTGTTCCATGTCTCTCTTGGCAAGATTACAAGTTGTACAACACGCCACACAATTACTTAAAGTGTATCCTAATGAATTATCAACTCTGTCGATACCGTTGTACTTAATCTGCCCGTTATTTAGGCGTTTTGTACTTCTCGACGGTTTAGACGCACAATAATAACAGTTTGAGAAAATTAACTCTTTGAACTGTTGCAAGTTCAAATCAAACTCTCTGTTATCTCGTGACGCATTAATCTGATAATCTCTAAACAACGCCCTTGTTGCACCTTCGCCTTCATCTAAAGATATGCTTGCAAAGTATTCTTGAAGACGACATCCACAACTTTTTGTGTGGTTAGAGATAAGTTTACTTGTTGCAACCTTTGCTCGATTTCCACAATCACAAATACAGTTCCATTGGATTTCTCCGTTAGATTTACGCTCGTCACGCATACTTTCTACAAATAGTCGGTTAAACTTTTTACCCAAAACTTTTGCAGAAGCTTTTTCTACAGCAGTCATAGAACCTTTCTTGGGGCGGAATAATCCCGCCCCTCAAATTACATTACAAGCAGTCTAGCGGTTGCTTCAGGAACATGCTTACGCGGCCATCCTACCTGGGTAGCCCAACAGACGAGCGCAGGAGGGTTAAGATCATGCGGTACGTTGTAAAACGCGAATGGACCACGTTGTGCTGCTCCACCGAACGCTTCAAAGATAGCAGCGTTGCCCAAAGGAGCGACCAAGCTTTCGATAACAATTCCGTTGGAATAGTCGAAAACAGCTTCGTTTCCATCGTCGGCAGAGTTGCTAAACAACACATATTCGACAGGAAGATTGCGCGTCATAACGTTTTGGTTAAGAGTGTTGCGCTCTCTATAAACGGTGTCGTCCAGTTCAAGTTGCACGCCAGTCATTTGCTCAAACAGTCGAGACATGACATCAACGTTACTGGTATCAAGAGTGCCATCAGGAAGATCGAAGCGATATACGAACTTAGCCATATCGCTGAATTCCTTTGTTTGGGTAATTAAGTTGAAAGTAAAACTACCCATGTTGACACGGTTGTAAGTAGCACCCGCTGCGCGGCCAGCCGCCAACGTCTTACGAATGTCCGTAATTGGCTGTGCGTCAGGGTTAGCGATTCCAGCAATGAAATCTGCTACACTAAGTGCCCAGGGAGTTCCAGCGACTCTCTTAAGTTCAGTAGGCATTCCCCATGAAGAACCAGTGTCAATCTTAACACCTAACTTATCGTAGGCAATAAGATCAAGCATCATGTTCGCGGATAGTGCGTTCTGACGCATGCGGATACCTTGAACCAAACGGTCTGCCATTCGGTTTTCCCATCCGGTAATAAGGTCAGCGTCACCATCCGTAATGGTTACTTGGCGAGCAAGCTCATTCAGGCGACGAATCATTGATTCGCCAACTCTGGCACCGTGCTTGATCTTAGGAACCATCTGTCCCTTACCAGTGTAAGCCTGAAAGCCTCCGGCTTCGTGGATGACAGCTTCCTGATCATCTACAATGATGTCAGCAGCGAACACTTGGCCTTCATACGAGCCAAACAATTCATCGTTTTCAGTATCGACAATTGTGGTTCTGGCGAGATAACGATTTTGCTCACCGTTAACCTCTTCTTCAGTCTGCAATGTCTTTACTAGAATATTGATGTTTTGAGTTAGTTCACCCAAAAATCTAAACCCTGTAAGCATATCATTATCTCCTTAAGTGTTATCCGAACTTAGTTGATGGCGTAAGTAATTCCGGGTAGCGCAGCCTCTAGTTCAGCTAGTGTCAATGTAACACCGACGGTTACATCTGCACCATCAACGTCCTTACCAATTACGTTGTGAGTTGCATAAAGCAGACGGTCCTTAAATACTCTTCCACCATCGATTGCGATAGGGTACAAGCTCTTAGGATCAAGCTGATCAGTTGCTGACTTGCTTGGATCAAAAATTACAGTCTCATTNACTAAGTAAATGTCGCCCTTAGTCTTTGGTCCGNCTGTAAGNGCNAAGACNAATTTTCCATCAGATGCTCGACGTTGAATAGGTGTTCCATAACGGAGTACCTTCATTCCAGCCGGAATTGGATGCTCGTCAGAAGCGGGCTGAGAATCAGCAAAGTTGACAGCATTCAAAAGTGTGGTGACTCCAGCAGTAGCATCGTCAGCAATATCAGCAGCAAGAGCTTCCACGGTCAATGTAGTGGCTCCAGCAGCAGCGTCTTCCGTTACTGTTGCAGAAGATCCGTCGCTGAAATTTAGAACAGTTCCAGCAGGGACGGCTCCAGCTAAAGCGTCCACAGTGAAAGAAGTTTCACCAGCGTTAACATCAGCATCATTGACCTTAACTGAAAATCCTCCAGATGCGAACGGTCCAGAAGCTTCTACCCATTCGGCAGAAACACCAATGTTGTTAGACTCTCCTAGAGGAACAGTAGAACCTCTTTGAAAAGCAAGTCTTACACCTTGAGGGTCGCGATTAACGTCCAACTGATCTTCCAGATAAGTAGCCTTAGCAAGAGCAGTCACAGTAGACCAATCGAACTCGGCTCCGCCTGGCTTAGCCTTTGGATAACCATCAGATGAAAGCTGTGTGCTTCTCTTCCATGATCCAAGAAAAGTTCTCTCGGGGAAAAAATTAAAGTTTGCCATTCTATTCTCCTTAATAATGACGGTTACTTACGAGCCGCTAATCTTTGATTCTTACGTTCTGCCAACTTACGAGCACGTTCGGCCACAGCCTCCAACTTCCTTTTCTTCTCGTCGTCTTGTCCTTGACCTTCATTACTCAACAGAGTTTCAGTTTCTTCTTCATTAACTGTTTCTTCTGTTAGAGGAATGATTGTACGAGCAGAAAACAAAGCCTTCAAAGCATCAACACGATTGCCCTTCTTGTCGCCACTAAACGTGATTTCTGTTGGGTTGGCTTGATCATCCGTCAAAGCCTGTGAGAAAGCAGTTTCAAGAGAGGCTCGATCCTTTTCCTGTGCATGCTTGCCCGCAATAATTTCGTTTGCAAGAATCCTAGACTGAGCAGCAATGCCGTCAGCAATCAGCTTCTTGGTCTTTTCTTGTTCGTCTGCCAATGCACGGGTAAGTTCATCTACCTTGCTGGACAGTTCGGTATTATCCTCGGGCTTCTCAGGCTTTTCGGGCGCGAGAGCCACTGCTGTACCCAAAGTTCCGGCAGAAAATACCTTCTTCTCTGGTTCAACTTCTGTTACCGGAGCAGCCTTTTCACCGTTGATGAACTTTAGAATGTCGTGTACTAATGAAACTCTATTAGCTTCCATGTTATCTCCTCTAGTTTTTACGTCGGCTGGTTCCGACAATTCTGAATTGAACCAAGTGCAAGGCCGTTCGCCTTCTTTAAGTGCCCTACAGATGGCACCCGCTGCAACCATCTCGTCATGGGCTGCTTGAATTGCATTTAACTCATCAGCCGAATGAAGTTCCGTGTCAGGATTACAAATTGCTCCCGCTCTTGCGAGGATGTCATGGACTTGTTGTAAAACCGATTGTCCTTCATGTGTCTGAGTATTCTTCTTAGCAAACTCAACAAGTTCCTTTATTAGTTCGGATGAGAACTGACTCTCGTTAGCAAGTTCTCCCGCTCCCACACTAACTAATTCTTCCTTGACTTCTTTTGCTTCGTCAGGATGAGCCGCTGAAAATGCTGCAAATACCGCAGCAGTAGGAACTCTTGGATTATCTGTAAGAGCTAACTTCTTAATAGCTTTATCAGGTCCGAATGCACAAGATACTTGTAAAGGAAGATCATTTCCTTCTTCATCCTTGCAAGCTACGTTGTTTAGCCACTCAGGAATTTCAACTCTGCCAAAGATTTTATCATCTTTGTGCCAAATGCTGGTTAACTTTCCAAGTTTGGAATCCAATCTTTGAATCGTTGTCTTATGGTCTAGGTCGAGACTTACAGGTGCCTTGAACTGTTGGACCACCAAAGGCAGTTCATCAGCCGTTAGCTTGAACTTCTTGTCGGGATAATTTCCCGCTGTGAAGATTTCTCCTGTTTTGACAATGACTTTATCCATCAACCACCTCTAATTGTTTAATACGTCTTGTTGAAAGTTGTTTGCTTCACCCAAATTAACCAACATGTGCCAGAACTCTATGGGAGTTTTATTGTACTTTCTTTTGTTACAATAATTGTGAACTGCTCTTAAATTATCGTAAGTGTGTGCCCCTCTTTTACTAAGAGGAATTACGTGATCGTACTGTTCAGTTCCTTTGGTTATTAAGTCACCACACAAGTAACAAATTCCAGAACTTGAATCCCAAACTTTCTGAAATTCCACTTTGTCCACATTGGCACCTTTCTTATAAGCCCGTCTAATATGATCTCTGGACTTTTTGGACAATATACTAGTTGGACGTTTGGCATAATCTTTCAAAATATTAGCCATTTGTTCAGGATGGTTGGATCTCCACCTTCTACTTTTTGCTCGTTCCTTCAGTCTATACGTTTCATCTTCAACCCTTCGTCGTCTTTGATATGAAAGGTTCCACAATTTCATCGAGTCCGACTGTCTTGTTACTTTCTTACATTCTATACAAGTTCTGTCAGAAACTTGACGAAACGTTATGTGACCATGTTTGCAGGGCTTACCTGTAAAATATTGAGTTAAGCCCTGTTCCTTAGCTTGTTTACGAGCCAGCTTTTGCATTATGCACTAACGATGCCTTTAGTTTCAAGCACGGGCTTTAGCTGGGTTTCCAGTTTGGTTTCCAATTTAAGTTGTTCAGCTTTAGCCCTTGATACTTCTGTATCTGCCTCCAACTTAGCCCTCTTTTCTTTCGTTAACTGGTCTGCCCCCCCAGTGGTTGTAGCAGTCAGTTTATTAATCTCAGCCTTCTTCGCATCTATAGCAAGTTGATGTTCTTCAGGAGTTGCCTGTTCAAGACCAAGTTGTCTGTAAATTCCGGGTAATTGAGACTCCTTAACCACTCCAGAAGTATAAGCCGAAGATACAGCACTAATATCGTTGCTCCACACTCTGCGCTCCGAATCACCGAGGGTCAATCTTGGAACAAGTGTCATAACTTGTTCTTGTGTAATACCTAAAACTTCAGAAAGTCTTTCCTGATTTACAAATAATAGTTGCTTAACAACATCGCGCTTAAAAGCCTCTATTATAATGTTCTTGATGTCAAACACTAGAACATCCAATACGGTCATGGCAGTTTGTGAAGCGGCACGAGTGTTGTGCCTAGAATCACTCGTTGCCAATGTTTGAAGCAACAAACTCATTTCAATTTCTTCGTTACACAAGTCAATGCTTGTCTTGAATGGTTCCGAAGAAACGTTGTTATTGATACTCGTGACCGTTGATCCCGCAGGGACAGCAATAGCCGAAGCATTTCTCAAATCCTGTAGAGCATCTGCCAGTTGGGAAGTAGCTGGAATAGTTATGAAGTTACCCTGACTATCCGTTGCTAATTCTCCGTTGGCTTTTCTTACATAATTCTTAGCGTCATTCTCAGCAGAGGTGACACCAACCAATCCGGGCACAGCACATTGCTTCAACCATAGCATGTACTCGGGCCAGACCATCATCTTTACGTGCCATGCATGGTAAGCCGCCCTTAGAAGGGATGTACCTCGTGGATCAGCATCGATTCCTCTGAATGTCAAAACAAAGAATTTTTCTCTAGGAATTACTCTAAGTTTTTTCTTCGATATAAGGTTTGCAACCCTAAATCCAAGTACATTCTTGTACTTATCTCTAACGAAAGCGACCGCACCTTGCTTCAACACTTTCAGATGCTTTAAGCTGTAAAGACCAGAATCCTCACCAGTTTCATTGAACTCGTATGTGATTTCAGCAACCTTGTGTCCATATTTCATGGCGTCAAGTTGCTGTTCAAAAACATCACGCAAAGAGCTACTGAGATTGTTGATTGAGCGTCCAACAAAATCCGAAATCTTCTTGGCACTTTCAAATAAAGGATCTTGCTCGGGGACGGCAGGAGAAACATCCATGCCATCCGATAAAACATACGTCTTTAGAATTCTGATGCATTTTGCAACTTCGGCGTCCAGTTCCATGCGATCATAAGCTTTTGGACCTAAAAACTTAAGAATTTCATCTGCATGAATCGCTAGAACTTCCGCAGTATCTCTCGATACATCGGTTATAAATCTGCCCGATGTTACATACTCTTGAGTGTTGTTCGCTGGCTCTAAGCGCACACTCGCTATGACGCCTTGCTCGGTCGGGAGTTCGCGCCCAGCTAAAGTTTGCATTATTGTCGGCGCAGGAGCAACCAAGTTTGACATAATCTTAAACAGCGTACTGGAGCAGTCCGGTTGTCCAATTGACAGTGTGTCAAAGAGGTACGCTGTAAACCTAATTGTAGCAAAAAGATACAGCGCATTGCAAATGCGTTTTCAACAACCGAAAATTTTTTTACACGGAATCCTTAGAATCCGTGTTTGCAGCCCCAAGAAATATGTGTTCTACGGGGGGTTGGATGTCCTTTTTACCGCTTGCTACTAAAGGTATTCCACGTCCCTCGGCATACGCATCACCCTTTACAGCCTTCAAAATAGCGGTTGTAACGTCCACTGTGGCCCCTTCGATACGCTCGCTCAGTTGGGCCAACATAAAGTCTTTGACCTTCTCTGGCTGATCATCGAAATACTGGAACACATGATCGTAGAAATTAGACAACGGCCACAATAGAATGTGTGTCAATTCGTGAACAATGGTGTCTTCTTTATCTGCATCAGGTTCATCTAAAAATCCAGGACAAATTGCAATTTGTGCCCAACGATAGGCAAGACTTGCTGCCGACTGACCACTAACAATCTCCTCTTTCGCTGGAGTTGATTGCCAATAAACTCTCACTTCTTGAACCCATCCTGGAATCAAGTACGAATACTTTTCGAGTTTCTCTTGAATTACAGGCAGAATTTCTTTTGGAATGTGTTCAGAATAGATGTACTTGCTCGGCATAATGCTCCTTTACAAAAGGCCAATCAGAGGACTTTGGCTAGTACGATACCCTACCACTGCCGGACTTTCAAATTCTCGGAAGTCGTTACCTGAAAGTTCTGCAAAGGCATAAACAATTGCGTCCACTTTGTCATTGTCTTCATTAGGGAGGTTTTTGAAAACATACATCTGCTTTTCGGCTTCTCGAATAGCAGTATCCTTTAGACGTGCCAGTGCTCCACCAACTTCATTACCCTTAGAATCTAGGTGACTGTATGAAATGTGGAAGATTTTACCTTTTTGGTACAACAAAGAAATAGGTTCTGCACGTAAGGTCTTACCTCGTGAGGCTGTGATAGTTTTTACAGGAAGGTCTTTGTATCCTTGCTGAATGGTATTCTCGACCATCTCTCCACCGTTGTTAATTTCAGCAACGATGCAGTCAGCACGATACTCTTTATGAAGCTTGTTCAACTCATCGGCCCAAGCAGAAGGAGTCCACTTGTTAGCGGACACCAACTGTAGGTAGTAGTTACCGTCAACACCTTTTGATGCCACGGCAATAGCAGTATCATTACTGGTTATCTTACTGGAGGCCGCTGGGTCGATGGCTATAACAGTTCGAAGAAATTCAGGACAGTCTTTGTACAGCTTACGACTAATGTATTCTGGCTTAAATAGACCACCCAAATTGCGAAGCAACTTACCGTGAATTTCCTGATCTCCAAGACTGGTATTGGCAAACTTGTCCGTAATAGCCTTCAAGAACCGCTCATTCAGGTTAGCAGCATTCTCATAGGTAGATCCTTCGATCAACATAGTCTTGGGACTTAAATCTCCGTCGATGAAATCTGCGATCAACTTCAAAGGTTGGGGCGTACTTGTAATAAGAGCCTTAGGTGCTGGACCAATACGCAGACCGAACATTAGCATTTCCCATGCTTCTTCAGCCTTATCCCACGCAGCCAACTCATCCGCCCAAATAAATTCATTGTTCAAACCTCGGAGCCTTTCGGGATCGTCGGCGGACAGAATGTTAACTACTCCGTCACGTTGTAGACCGTGGTAGGCGGCGGGCCAAGTCAAAGTAAGTTTGGACGGTTCATAAATAACAGAACCTTCAGGACAAGCACGTAGGATTCCTCCACTTCCCTTGATCATATCTCGTCGTGCGTTCAGTGATGTTGGAGCAATGATAGATCCTTCACTATAGATACCACGCTCCATCACATAGCGAACCCATTCGGCACCAATTCTGGTTTTTCCGAATCCACGGCCAGATGTGATTAGACAAAAACTGTGATCTGAATTGAGAAATTCACTGATAGGTTTATACTGCTTGGGTCGTGCCCAAAACTGCCAATCATAAGAAAGATTCTTAAGTTGAGCGGGAGACAGACCAGCGAGAACTTTACGCTGCTCTGCCTCGGGAAGCTCTTTAAGAAGCATAGCCGGAGACATTTCACTTCTGATTATAGCCGCTACTTCTTTAGGAAACTGGAACATCTTCACCCTCCGTGAGAAGTTCCGGTTCAACTTCTATGTAGTCATGGTCTCCATCTGTAGAAGTGGTCATACGATTAATGGCTGCGAGGATGTCGTCAGTAGCAGAAGGAATGTCCTTTCCTTTTGCATCTGTCAAAGCAATCTTGTTAGTTCCATCTACACCCTTCATCTTGGCGATCTTTTCGATGATACGCTCAATCAACTGTAGATAAGCTACACTACCTTCGCGCTGTTCCTTCTTAACAATAGATTTCATCGCACGAGCTTCATCCAACAAGGAGTCCGCTGTAACTAGCTGTCCTGCTCCATGTCCCTGCATAATTGCGTCGAATTCATCAGCGTCGGTTGCTGCTTCGTCTCTACCTTCCGTGGTAATCGTGACTTTTACAGTTCGTGAAGCGTAGAATTCATTCCAAGCAACTTTCAATAAGTCATTATATTGGGCTAGGGTTTGATGCCAAGCTTCATTAAAATCGTAAAGAGCAGATTCTCTATACTGCTGTTTTAACCACTCTATATCGTTAGCAATAGTTTGTCGCGATACACATTTATTTTTTGGACGGCCACTATTTATGATGTCCATTATCTGTGATGGAGAAGTTGTCCCTCTGTGCATCAGTTCGGCAACTTTGGCACGATCTTCATAAAGTTCAATTTCATTACGTTTGCCACTCATGTTTATTGCTCCGATACTGATATCAGACTGTTAGAGGGAACTACCCCACAAGCAATTAAATAATCGCAATATTCACGAGGTGTTTTAGAATTCTTACTTTGATTACACTTTGAATGAGTAGGTCTCAAATTGTTATATGTATGAGATCCTCCTTTGGACAAAGGAACTAAGTGGTCATAATGAACGTTATTTTTACTAATAGGTTCATCACATATATAACATAGCCCGTTAAACTGTTTCCAAATTTTTTCAAAATCTACACTTTTAACTGAAACAAGTTTTTTGATTGCTCTATAACGACTTGCATGTGCATTAACAGCTAGTCGATTTTTGGTTTGCCAGCTTCTAGTAGAAGCGTTTCGTCTCTTCGAATTTACACTGTGATAAGATCGATCATAAGATTTTTTCTTATCACTATTATTCAGCATCCACTCTTTCGAGCTTAACCTATCACATTCACTACATTTGCGATTATCAGTTCGTCTATTACAAATATGTCCATATTTACAAGGTTTACCTGTAAAATAGGTCTTGAGTCCCAGTTTTCTAGATTGTTTAAGTGTAATAATTTTCATACTATCCTTCTAATAAAACCCTGAACTCTTCTGGAATTTCGATTTTTCCAGTTCCTTCCGGCAATCCTTCACTAAGAACCTTTGCGTTTCCTTCACAATTCAAACCATTAATGAGATTGTCCATACATCGTTGAAGGATTGCGAAATCGGCCATCTTGTCCAATTTGGACCAATACTCCGACTGAGTTTCTTCTCCAAGTTGCTTAGCTGTTTCACTTTCAAAATTGGTTAGGAAAGCAATTGGTAACTTTGGAAACGCCTTGCGTACAAATACAGCAAAAATGTTACCATTCATTACAGGCAAGCTAACATCCAAAATAATGGCAGAGTAAGGATTGTTATTCAGTTTGTTCATTGCTTCAATCACATCAGAAGCAGTGTCAACAGTGAACTCCGAGTTAAAGGCTTGTGCCGCCATAACCATATAATCACGAGCCTCTTGTTCATCATCCACTACAAGGATAGTCTTAGCCATTCTTCTTCTCTTTCGATGATTCTTCCTTCTTCAACTGCATGGCAACTTCCATTGTTGTTCGAGAGTTTAGAATCAGGAGTCTGTTGTATTCCTCAAGCTCTTTGATACGCAGGGATAGCTCCGCGTTTTTCTCTTTAGCTTGCGCCAATTCAGCAGTTCGCAAATCAATGAGTTGCTTTTGCCCTCCAGTAATTGACTGAATTAGTCCAGTCTTCCAAAGCAAAAACGCTCCAATGATTGCTAGGACGCCTAATATCACTTCTTTGTATTCTGCAAATGTTACAAGTAATATAATGAAAGTCAACATTGGCGTTCCTTGTTGAGAAAACTACTAAGGCTAGATTTATTCAACCCAGCCTTAGTAGTCCTGTAGGTGAGGTACTTATGAACGATCTAGGCCACGGAAAGCTGCTAGAGCTTGGGGACTAGATGCGCCCAAAGAACGTGCTGCTGCGGCTCGCGCCTTAATAGCACTGACTTCGTTACGGCCAGAAATGTACTGACGAGTAACAAATGCCATTCCTGCAACGATGGCGGTCTGGAAAACTCCAATTAGTGCAGGAGCTTGATCAGGAGTAATGACTCCCTTAGCCGCCAGCCACATAGCGACTGGTCCAAGAATGTAAGTGGCAAGCAGAACAGCGAACTGACTGGTTGCATAGAACGGCTTTGGAGTGGCGTTCTCATCCGCTTCGGTTTGAACCGCAGCGTTCACTTCGTTAACGTCATATTGGAAAGGTTCAGACATTTTTATTTCTCCTTGATTGATTGGTCAATTTTGTTTCTGGTAAACGGATCAATCTTCCCGTTTGCTGTCAGACCATGTGCTTTTTGAAAAGCCTTAACCGCTAATTCGGTACGAGGCCCAAAAGCACTGTCCACGTCCTTGACATTTACTAGATAACCCAACTTCAAAAGTTTCTGTTGGTATTCTTTTACTTCTGCGCCTTTAGATCCACGGGCTAGAATGTTTGTAGTCGGAGTTGGCGATGGCGGTGCCGATGGAGAACTGTAAAGATAGGCAATAGCTTCCTCATAAGTTGTTCCCTCGGTCAACTGATAATGCCAAAACTCTCTCTTTGTGTATGAACTTTGCCATCCACTCCAAGCTGGGATTCTTTCTAAGCCAACACTTTCTGCCGCCTCTGTAAAGTCCCAAGCGTAACCATTAAATGAGAAACCTCGAATATCTTTGATGATTACCTTCTTACCTAGTGAACCATCTTGCTTCTCACATTTTAACCAAGTTCTGAAAAACTGTTGTCCACCTTTGGGCTCAGAAACAATAATCAAATGCTTATCAGCTTGGTTGTAATCAAAAGCCTGTCCGCACTTATGACGAGATTTTTGTGCAACTCCGGGCTTGCTGGAAGCAAATCCTCGTTCGCGCATAACATCTCCGCACACT
>Ga0065712_10000330_pt1 | contig 16478 bp, 12 predicted proteins | sample MisRhiReplicate1_FD_59099 | JGI IMG/M metagenome (GOLD analysis project Ga0065712, IMG submission 59099) | Miscanthus rhizosphere microbial communities from Kellogg Biological Station, MSU, sample Rhizosphere Soil Replicate 1: eDNA_1 v3... | ecosystem: Host-associated > Plants > Roots >...
CCCTCGACCGGCCACTTGTGCTCGACGGCCTGCTGCCGCAAGAAGTGGCGGCAAATCAGTCGATCCGCATCATCGCGGCTCTGCCTGATGGGTCGGTCGAGCCGCTGATCTGGCTGCATCAGTACGACCCCCGCTACACCCATCCGTTCCTGTTCCGCAAACCGGTCCGGCTCCCGGCTGGTACGGTCATTCGCGGCGTGCCGGATGATGCGGCGGTTGGATTATTGGCACATTAGCCCGGTCTTTCTCCTGTCTGACAAAAGGTTCAGGAACTCTTCAGGTGGTCGCCTGATCCTTCTCTCCTAAGATCCGAGCACTTCGGTGGTTCGTCACTTCAGACAGGGGAGGAAGTCACGATGACGTGTTGGTCGGCAAGGATCTGTACGCGCTGGCGGGGACCGGCAGTCATGGCCCTGGCACTCCTGGCCTCGAGCGCTGTGGCGTCGGCGCAGGCACCTGCGCAAGCGCAAGCGCCTGCGATGAACATGGCGGACCATCGCGGCGCCTTGCAGGGCCGCGTACGCAACGCGCAGGGCGCACCCGTTCCAGACACAGAGGTGAGCGCGATCAACGAAGAGAACGGTGCGCAGTTCGTCGCAAACACGAATGCGCAGGGTGCCTTCGAATTCGGTGCGTTGCCGATGGGCAAATACACGGTGTCCACGGCCTCGGCTGGCCTGACCACCTTCCGCCGCGCCGGCGTTGATATCGGGATGGACACCAAGGCCACGCTGGACATCACGCTCGACGCCGCGTCCGCGGCTGCCGCCGCGGAATTCGAGCGGCAAGAGTTGCTGCAGAAGATTGCGACACTCGAAAAGCGCATCACCGATCTCGAAACGACGACGGTCCTCTCGGAGCCCGAGACGCGTGTGCGACGAGTCGAAGTCTACGTCGATCCGACTGGGCAGCAGCACGACGAACCTGTGCCCGGTGCCAAGAGGGAAGTGACGTATCTTCGCGAGCGCACCTATCGGCGTCAGACGATCAGCGAGAAGATCGACGCCGCGATCGAGGATGCCGCCAAGCGCCGGGTGACCGTCGGCGTTGACGCCGCGATGGCCACGCAGTTTGCCGCGCGCACCAAAGGCGACGTCGATCCCAACAACGGCGCATACGCCCTCGCATCGGCCGATTTGTTCTTTACGGCGGGGATCGCCCAGAACACGTTGTTCTTCGCCGACATCGTCGGCCTCAGCGGGGCGCCGCCCGACAGCGAGATCGGCACGCTCACGCTCCTCAACGGATACACCGCGCGCCTCGTTGAACAGAACTCGTTGAACCTCCGTGAAGCGTGGTTGCGCACGGAGCTCTTCAAGAACCGGCTGGCGTTTACCGCCGGACGTCTCGACCTGACCAACTACTTCGATGCCAACGCGTTCGCCAACGACGAGAGCACGCAGTTCCTCAGCGATGCCCTGGTGAACAACCAGATGCTTGGTCTGGCAGTCAACGGCGTCGGCGCGGCAACCGAGTTCGACGCGAAGAACGGTTTTCGCCTGAAGTTCGGGTTCCAGCAGAGCAGTCCGGAGCCGACCAGTCTTGGGGATTCGCTGTTCACGTTGTCAGAAGTTGGCTACACGTTCACACCCTTCTCATTGCCTGAAGGGACCTATCGTGTGTGGTTCCGAACCGATAACAGCGAGCCTGAGGTGATTCGCAAAGGCGTTGGTTTGAGCTTCGACCAGAAGCTCAGTCCTTCTTTTGGTTTGTTTGCGCGCTATGGCCAGCAGGAAACCGACCTGGGACACGATCGCTTCTACAGCGCCGGTTTCAGCGTCCAGCACGGGTTCATCTTGAATCCGGAGGACACGTGGGGCGTCGGCTACGCCAACATGGATCTTCGAACCGGCGAGAAGGAGAACCTCATCGAGGGTTACTACAACCTTCTGCTCACCGAGAAGCTCCGGCTGTCGTTCCACCTCTCCGGCGTCGTCGATACGCCTGAGGGCGGCGCCAAGTTTGGATACATCTTCCCGGGCATTCGTCTCCAGGCAGCGTTCTAGGAGTCATCACCATGTTGAATCGTTATCTCCGCATTACCGTTGCAGGGACCGTCGTGGCGGCCGCCTGCGCGACAGCGGCGGTCAGCCTTGAAGCGCAGGGCGTCAAGATCAGCGACCCGACGTCGGTGGTCATGATCGTCAACCGCGATTCGAACGACATCGCGTTCATGGACATCAAGACCAAGCAGATGGTCGGTAAGGTGTTCCTCGGGAACAACGTCAACCCGCACATGGTGATGATGTCGCCCGATGGGCGTTACGTGGTCACCGGCGGCACGCGGGCAAACAAGGCGTTCATCATCGACACGAAGACGCTGCAGCTGGTGAAGGTGATTCCGACCGACATCGCGCCGGAACACCTGGCGTTCTCGCCGGACAGCCGCTGGTATTACCAGGGCAATCCCGATGGCGACTCGATCTCGGTAATCGACATGCAGTCGCTCAGCAAGATCAAGACGATCCCCGGGTTCGCCGAACCGCTGAACGTGACCTTCCTGCCCGACGGCTCGAAGGCCTACATCGGCAACTACGGCGCGCACTGGGTGGGAGTCGTCGATGTCCGGCGGCACGAGCTGGTCAAGAAGATCCAGATCGCTGAAGTTCCTGGTGTGGCGAAGCTGGATCCCGACAAGTATCTCGGCGAGATCCACGGCATCAACATCGCGATGCCTTCACCCGACGGCAAGTATCTCTATGCCGCGGACGGCACGCTCGGCATCGTCGGCGTCATCGATCCGCGCGAGGACAAGGTGGTCGCTCACATACGCGTGGGCAAGGACCCGTGGCGCATCTACATGAGCCACGACGGCAAGTACGCGATCACGCCGAACAACGGCGACGAGACGATCTCGATCATCGACCTGAAGACCAACAAGGTCGCGGCGACGCTGGAGGCCGGGCCGAACATGACCGGCGTGAATTTCGCCGCGGGCAAGGCGTTCGTCATCAGCTCGACGAGCGGCTTCGTCTACGTCTACGACATGAGCAGCCTGAAGCCGGCCGGTCGCATCAAGATGGGGACGAACATCCAGCTCGAGACGGCGACGACCGACACCAAGGACGAGAAGATGTATCTCGCCGAGTCGACGAATCACGAGGTCATCATCATCGACGGCAAGACCAACGCGATTGAGCGGGTCAAGAACGTCGGTCTGTTCCCCTGGGGAACGCATATCATGGACAGTAAGGACAATTACTGCCANTGATGGAAGTTCGAAGTACAAAGTGNAAAGTGCAAAGTAACTGGCGCGCGCGACCGCTCCTGACTTTGCACTTTGTACTTCCTTTGTACCTTGCACTTTTCAGNTCTGGACTTGCCGCCCAAGGCGTGCGCGATCGCATNCGCAGNGCGCCGCGCGCGACGTCGATCACCGAATCCCAGGCCAANGAGCTCACGCTGACGGTGACGCAAGTCGCCGTCCGGCCGATCCAGGTATGGGTGCGCACAGCCGGCGTCATCGATGCCGGCAAGCAGACGCTGCAGGCCACCATCTCCAAAGCCGACGCTGCCTTCGTGAAACCAGGTCAGCGCGTCCGCGCGTTCCCGCCCGAGGCGCGCTCGTCGATGTATCAGGCGCGGGTGGCCAGCGTGGCGCCCAAGGGCGACCGCGTGGGCGTCATCGTCGCACTCATTGCTCCGGCCCGGCCGGGCAGCTCACGCTACGTGCTCGAGATCGTCACTGAGGAGGTCGAGAAGGTCTCGGTTCCCAATGAAGCGATTATCGAGACCGGCGATCGCCGCGTCGTGTACGTGAAAGACGCGTCGGACGGTTACGCGCAGCGCGAGATTCAGATCGGTCTCCAGGGCGAGCTCTTCACGGAAGTGACTGGCGGCTTGAAAGAAGGCGAGCAGGTCGTCACCTTCGGCAGCTTCTTCATCGACGCCGATCACAAACTCAAAGGCTCATAGCCGTTCGTCCATGATCATCGCCATTATCGAGCTCGTCATCCGGTTCAAGTGGCTGGTCGGGTGCCTCGTGGTGGCGCTCATCGGCTTCAGCGTGTATGCGCTGCGCAACGTCGCGCTGGACGCCATTCCCGACATTTCCGATCCGCAAATCATCGTCTACGCGAAGTGGCCGCGCAGTCCGCTGTTGATCGAGACCGAGGTCACCGAGCCGGTGATCCGGGCATTGCAAGGTTCGCCCGATGTGCAGTCGGTACGCGGCACCTCGCACATGGGGTTCTCCTTCGTCTACGTGATCTTGCGGGACCCCAGCCGCCGGTCCGTCGTTCGTCAATTCGTCCAGGATCGCCTCAACGCGATTCGCGCGCAGCTGCCGCCGGACGCCAATGTGACCGTTGGCCCGAACGCCAGCAGCATGGGCTGGATCTTTCAGTACGCGCTGGTCGATCACGAACAGACTCGCGACCTGCGTGAGCTGCGGCTCCTCAACGAAAGCCTGATCAAACCTGCGCTGCAGTCGGCGCCAGGCGTCGCCGAGGTCGCATCGGTCGGCGGTCTCGAGAAGCAATACCAGGTCAAGCTATTCCCGCCGCTCCTCAGCGAGCGTGGCATCTCCCTGAAGGACGTGCTCACGGCCGTGCAGGGTGCGTTTCAGGAGGCCGGTGGCCGCACCATCGAAGTCACCAACCGTGAGTATCAGCTGCGCGGTGGCCTCGACTCGGCGGACCTCGAGAAGCTGGAGTATCTCGTCCTCGGCCGCGATCAGGCCGGTCAGACAGTGCATCTGAAAGACGTCGGTTACATGCAGTCGGGCTACGACTTGCGCCGGGGCATTGCCGATCTCGACGGCACCGGCGAAGTGGTCGGCGGTATCGCGATCATGGAGCAGGGCCGCAACGTGCTGGCGGTGACCAACGCGCTGCGCGAGCGGCTCGACCAACTCAAGCCTTCGCTGCCCAAGGGCATCGAGCTCGTGCCCACCTACGATCGTGCCGCGTTGATCTGGGACACGCTGACCAATTTCTTCCAGGCCATCATCTACGAGCTGATCGTCGTCATTCTCGTGATTGGCGTGGCATTAAAAAACGTCCGCGCGTCGGTCGCGCCCGTCGTCGTCCTGCTGCTCGGGACGCTGTTCACCGCGCTGCCGCTGGCGATGTTTGGCCAGACCGTCAACCTCTTCTCGCTCGCTGGTCTCGCGATTGCCATCGGCGAGATGGCGGATGCCACCATCGTTATCGTCGAAAACACGACCACCGAGCTTTCTCGGCGTCCAGGCCTCTCGGCCGCCGAGAAGATGCGGACCATCATTCACGCGACAGCCACGATGACCCGGCCGTTGCTGTTTTCGATGTTGATCATCGTCACCTCGTTCCTGCCGATCTTCTTTCTCGGCGAACGCGAAGGACGTTTGTTCAATCCGCTGGCCTACAGCAAGACGTTCGCGATGGCGTTCTCGACGTTGCTCACGCTCTTCCTGCTGCCGATCGTCATCGTGTGGATATTCAAGAAGGATGTGAAGCCCGCGCCGGAGCGTGAGAGCGTGTTCGTGCGGATGTATCGCTTAACGCTGTTGTGGATGATCAGCCACCGCTACGTGTTTGTCGGCCTGAGCGCCGTGCTGCTCGTCGCAGCGACGGTCGTCATGCTCCGGTTCCAGAAGGACTACATGCCGGAGATGGACGAAGGCTCGATCCTGTACATGCCGACGACGCTGCCTGGGTTGCCGTCGCGCGAGGCGGGCTGGATTGTCCAGCAGATGGATCGCAAGCTGAAGACCTTCCCTGAAGTGGCGCGCGTCTTCGGCAAGCTCGGTCGTGCGGATACGGCTACCGACCCGGCGCCGGTGGAGATGATCGAGACGACGGTCATGCTGAAGCCACGCGCCGCGTGGCGGCCGGGCATGACCAAGGACAAGCTGATCGACGAGATGAACAAGGCGATGTCCATCGTCGGCTACTCGAACAGCTGGACGCAGCCGATCAGCACGCGCGTCATGATGCAGGACACCGGCATCAATACGCCGGTCGGTCTCAAGGTCAAGGGGCCTGATCTCGCCGTCGTGCAACAGGTCGCGCAGGACGTTGAAGCGCAGCTTCGCGGGTTGCCGGGTACGGCGTCAGTGATCGCTGAGCGCATCTCGCAGGGCTACTTCGTGGACGCGCGGCTCGATCTCGAGCGCATGGCCGAACACGGCGTCACCGTCGATGAGGCGCTCTCGACCGTGCGATTCGCCATCGGCGGAGACAACGTCGTGGGCATCCGCCAGTCGGACAAGACCATCGTGCCGCTCTCGGTCCAGTACTCGCCCGAGTATGTGGACACGCTCGCCAAGGTTCGCGCGACGCCGGTCGTCACCGACGATGGCCGGTCGGTGGCGCTCGGTGATGTGGCGGATGTGAGCGTGCGCGAAGCGCCGGAGATGATCCGCAACGACAACGGCGAGCTTGCGGGCTACATCTACGTCTATCTGCGCGACATCACCGGGCCTGAGTACGTGGAGCGGGCGCGTGATTACCTGGCGACGAACCTGAAGATTCCCGCGGGCTACTCGCTGGAGTGGACGGGCAACTACAAATACACCGAGGACGCGCGTTCCTCGCTGCGCATCGTCGTGCCGCTGACGCTGGCGATCATGTTCATCCTGCTGATCATGGCGTTCAACTCGGTCGCCGACAGTTCCCTCATCATGGCGTCGGCGCCGTTTGCGCTGGTTGGCGGTGTGTTCCTGCAGGCGGCATTGGGCTATTCGATGACCACGGCCGTGATCATCGGCTACGTGTCGCTCTTTGCGGTGGCGATTCAGACCGGCATCATCATGATCGAGTTCATCCGCGAGGCGCTGGCCAATCGGACGCCGGATCAGTCGTATATGGATGCGGTCGTGCAGGGATCGGTCGCGCGCCTGCGTCCGAAGCTCATGACTGTGGCGACGACAGTGTTCGGGCTGCTGCCGATCATGTTCTCCGCTGGATCAGGCATGGACATCACACAGCCGATTGCCACGCCAACATTCGGTGGCATGATCAGTTCGACGATCTACGTGCTGTTCCTCATCCCTTGTCTGTTTGCCATCGGCGAGGACATCCGTCGCCGGCGGCCGGAGTGGTTCATGCGTAAGGCAGTCCCGGCAGCGCTCGTGCTCTTCGCGGTGCTCGCCTCGTCCTGTGGCGGTTCGCAGAGTGCCTCGTCATCATCCTCAGTGCAGACGGGTAAAGCTGGCGATATGACCGTCACCTTCCTGAGCGCGCCCGATCCACCGAAGTCGGGCGACAACAGCTTCCTGGTCACTGTGAAGCAGCCCGATGGGACACCAGTCACCGATGGCCAGGTGAAGGCCGTGTTCTCGATGCCGGCGATGCCGTCGATGAACATGCCAGCGATGCATGCGGAAGCTCCGCTCACGCCGCAGGGCGCGGGCACTTATCGCGGCACCGGTCAGCTCAGCATGAGCGGCACGTGGAACGTGGACGTCTCCGTCTCGCGCAACGGTCAGAACGTCGGCACTGCCAAGTTCAGCCTCGTCGCGAAGTAGTCCCTCAGTGATGTGACGCCGGGGCCGGAGACTTTCCCAGTTCGGCGAGCGCTGCTTTGAAACCGGTGGCGAGCTTGTCTGCCGGGCCGGTTCCCCAGTAGTGCAGGAAGAACACCGTCGGTTGCGTCTGCGTCATGTGGTGATGGATGGCGACGACGTCGAGCCCGTTCTTGCGTAGCGCTTTCAACACCGGCGTCACTTCGTTGCCGAGCATCGCCACATCGCCAGCGATCGCTGCGTTCTGGTCGGTGCCAACAAAGGCCGCCCACGTGTTGAGTCCCATGCGCGCGTTGATTGGCGCACCCATCTCGGTCAGTTTCAGATCGTCACGGCCGATCGTGATCTTGTAGACGTCGCCAGACTGTTCGCCTTCAGTGCCGACGATCTTTGCCAGCTTCGCCGTGTCCATCTTCGCTGCCGGCGCTGCGGATGCGGGAGACGGAGGAGCGGCCGCGCGAGACGAGCCTTTTCCGATCAGATCGATCGCCGGCTTCAGCTTGCTGGCGAGATCGGCTGGCGTCCCCTGACCGTGCACGTGCATGTAGAAGATCCTGGGCTGCTCCCAGAAGAAATGGTTATGTAGCGCGGTGACCTCGAGGCCATTGTCGAGCAGTGCCGACATGACGGGATTGACTTCATCCTCGGTCAGGACGAGGTCGCCCATCATTACGTTGCCGCTGGTGCCCTTCGTCATCGCCACCCATCCGCCGAACCCAAACGGCGTGGGCGTCTTGACGTTCGCAACGGTCACGCTGAGGTCATTCCGGGGGATGTTGACCTTGAGCACGTTGGCTTTGTAGTCCCCCGTCTTGCCCAAGGTTGTCAGCACCTGTTGGTACTCGGACGGCACCTCTTGGGCCTCGGCTATCCCGCCGACGATGAGAACGGCCAGTAGACATAGGACGAATCGCTTCATGACGAACCTCCTCGTCCATGGTACTCAGTCAAACATTACGCCACGATGATCGCCATGAAGCTCAGGGGTGCCGCAAGCAGGCAATGCAGGGTCGCGCCTCGGTCTGCGTTGTTCTATGCGGTCAGAGGTTGCTGGCGTGGCTCACGGCCCAGTGCTCCGCACACACGCTCGACCATCGCTCATCGGAGCTATCGTGAAGATGCGATGTGGCGTACGCGCAGAGCGTGAACGCCGGGAGGTCCTTGGTAAGGCGATCCCACTGCTTCTCGATCGCGACCGTCGCTGCCGTGTTGCCGCCGGCCAGCAATGGCGCCGCCATGTTGCCGAAAACCGTCAGTCGTGAGCCTTCGTTGTCGGCCTCGGCGCGACGAAACACATCGAGTGCCTCGATGATCTCGGCGAGCCGATCAAGATCAGGGTGGCTGTCTCGCATGAACCGGTTCAGCGCCTCGTTCGCATCGACCACGAGACATCGAGCGAGACCTGACGGTCCACCGACGTTCCACCCGCGCAACCCCAGCCGGGCCCGAAGTGGTTCACGCACGTCTTCGGTCGCGACGATGACGGTGGCGTCGCCGCGCCGAAGCGCGATGTCCAGAAACGCGGAGACTCCGTTGATGAACGGTGGCACATCGCCATACAGTTGCGTCGCGTGTGCCGATCCACGGCCCTCGGCAAGGCGGTACATCGAGGTCAACGAGGGTACGAAGTGCCGCCCGTGAAGCACCTGATTGAGCGCGCTGACCAGGTCGTGCACCAGCTGATGCTTGAGCACGTACCCTCGTGCACCTCGTCGAAAGGCTTCGGCGACGTAGTCCTCGGAATCGATCAGGGTGAGGAAGACGACGGGGGCTCGCGATCCGGCCTGCTCGAGGGCGTGCATGGTCTCAAACCCATTGAGCCCCGGCATGTTGATGTCGAGGACGATGATGTCTAGCGCGAGGGCGGGTGCAGCCTCGATCGCCTGACGACCATTGGTAAAGAGACCTGCCACCTCAAAGTCGTCGGAGAGCAGTGACGACACTCGGTCGAGCAAGCCCCGGTGGTCGTCCACCAGAAGAACTCTGGGCTTCGCGCCGGCGCCGGGTCCACTGCTACTTCGCAGACGGGGGGACAAGCTGGCAACAATATACGGGTTTTCCTCAATCAGGAAGTAGGGTTTTCCCGCACGCCGTGCCCTTACCTCATTGCCCCTATAATCACGGCCGTGATGAGCGTTGACGTCCTCGTCGTGGACGATTCGGCGGTCCATCTCAAACTTCTCGAGCACGCGCTGTCCCCCCACTTCGAGCGCGTGTATCTCGCCCGCAATGGCCGCGAAGCGTTGGAGATCTTCGAGCGCGAGCGTCCGGCCATGGTCATCACCGATTGCGTGATGCCGGACGTTGGCGGATTCGAGCTGTGTCAGCGCATCCGAGCGGCGCAGTCCTTCTACGTCTACATCATCATGGTCACCAGCATTTCGGAGACCGAGAACGTCGTGAAAGGCCTGACGGTCGGAGCCGACGATTACCTGACCAAGCCCTTTCACAACGAGGAGCTCCTCGCGCGCGTCAAGGTTGGCCTCCGCCTGATCGATCTGCATCGTCAGCTGGAGGAAAAGAACAAGCTGCTCGAGCATTTCGCGCTGACGGATCCGTTGACGGGATTGCCCAACCGCCGCGCCGTCGAAGCCTGGGCGGCGCACGAGTTGCCTGCGGCGGTCCGTCACGGCTTCTCGTTCTGGGTGGTGATGATCGACCTCGATCACTTCAAGGACGTGAACGACGCGCATGGCCACGACGCGGGCGACGTCGTGCTCAAAACGTTTGGCGAGATCCTGAAAGGCAATACCCGCTCGTCGGACATCTCGGGACGAATCGGCGGTGAGGAATTCCTCCACATCATCACGCATGCCGACGAAGCGAATCTGCCGGCGATCGTCGACCGCACGCGCGCCAAGCTGACGGCCCAGTCGTTCACGTTTGGCGATTCCACGGTGAGGGTCACCGCCAGCTTCGGTGCGACGGGCTTTCGCGGTGGCGAACGCGCGCCGGGCTTTCTCGAACTCGTCAAACGGGCGGATCGCGCGTTGTACAAAGCGAAGCAAGCCGGTCGCAACCGGGCCGAGTTCGATCTGTCCCGCTGACCGAAGGGCTCGCGCATCGACGTCACTCGGCTCCGGAGCGATGGACGAACATGATTGCCGCTCCTCCCGGCACGACGGCGATGGCCACTGGAAACTCGCGTCCATGACGCGTCACCGTGCGACCGGCGATGATTCCGACCGCCGAGCCGAACACCGCGTCGCTCAACCAATGACGATTCGCCGGTAAGCGCGAGATGGCGACATACGACGAGAAGATGTAGCCGGGAACGGCAAACCTCCAGCCGAGATGACGTTCGAGCGCGGTCGCGAATGCGAACGTATCGGCCGCATGTCCTGACGGGAACGAATTGTTACCGCTGCCATCGGGGCGCTCTCGTTGCGTGGCGTACTTCAGGGACTGCGTGATCAACTCGCTGATCGCGAGCGCCTGTATCAGGTCCATACCCATGTGCGAGACCCTGGGTTGATCCTTGATGCGCCCGACGGCATACGTGATCGTCGCGACGCTAAGTAAGGTCGGGAGTTCACCCAGCACTTCACCGGGCTTGAAGAACTTGTCTGCGAAGTCGCTTCCGACGAGTGCCTCGTTGACGTTGTCATCGAAGGGATGAGCGGCGAGGGCCAGGCCACCGCCGACTCCCGCCCAGAACAGGTTCTGTTTGGAAGGAATATGGGTGACGTCCGCGGCGAGATCCTTCACCAACGCTTTGATGCCGGTGTGCCGCGGCGTCGGTGGCTTACCTGCAGGCTTCTGGACGACTTGGTCTGCGTCGATGACATCGCTTGCGGTGTCGTCTGACGCATCAGGGTTACTGGGAGGCGGCGACTGTGCTTCCAACGAAAGCGGGATGAGTGCAATCACGCTGCAATTGAGAAAGACCTGACGGATAGCAATCATGGGACTCGCTCCTCATAGCGAATGTGAATAGGCGTGCTTCGCCGCAGCGCTGAGACGTACGACGACGTTCACACCGCAGTGCGGACTGATGAGGAGCGGATCAGATGCGAAGGGTGAAAGGCGGAGAGCTGTCGGTGGCTGTCGGTCGAACGTGACGAGTTGCGGCGAGCGGATTAGCAAACCGTGGTGTCAGGCGAACGCGAGGGGCAGCGAGCGCCGCCCATAACCGCGCGAGGAGTGCGGTCGCCCCGATGGAGAGTGCGAATCCGACGCACACTGCTGCAATCACCAGCGTCGCTTCGGTATCGTTGCCGTCGCGCAGCGTCTGATCCCACGTGTCGAACGCTTCGACGGCCGGCACCAGCACACAGATGGCCACAATCGCTGCGCTCATCAGTCGCCGGATATTCACAAGGAGAAGTCTAACATCCGGCCTAGGGTGAAACGCCGAGCGCGAGGCGTAACGCCGAGGCAAGGCGACCAGGAGCCCGCTCGACGAGCCAGTTCCGCACGCCTTCATCCCAGCTCTGCGAGGATGGATTCACATCCTGCGGCGGCGGCATCTCGACGACGAACAGCGGCCCGCGTTTGTCGATGACGTCGAACGACGTCGAGCCGTCTCGTCCTCGTTCGAATCGTATCGATGCCGTCGCGCCGCCGACGCGCACATTGCGGACGGTGACGGCCGGCAGCCATTCTGGCAGTCGCGGTCGCACGAGTGCGACCACGTGCGCAGGTGCGAACGGATAAATGCCGAGCATCGTCTGGACCAGCTGCACCACCGCGCTTGCGCTCCACGCTTGCGGTGAATTCGATCGCGGATACGCCGTCGGAATCGGCGTCTCTTCCCGTCCATGACCGCCGAGGGCTTCGGGTAAGCGACAGCTCCGGAAGTGCGCGACCGCGTCGAAGATGCCGCTCATGAGCCGGTCAACGTGTTCGTCGAGGCCGTAGCGTTTGAACCCCAGGGCGAAGGTGGCGTTCTCGACTGGCCAGACCGTTCCAAGGTGATAGGCAATCGGGTTATACGACGGATGATCGCGAGACAGCGTACGAATGCCCCATCCCGAGAACATGTCGGGCGCCAGCAACCGATCTGCGCAGGCGCGCGCGTGCGCGATTGGAACCAGGCCGGCGCCGAGTGCGTGTCCCGGGTTGGAAGCAATCGAGCGGACAGGATGCTTGTCTGGGTCGATCGCGATGGCATAGAAGCGTTCGTCCGGCATCCAGAATGTGCCGTGCCAGCGATCGCGCAACTGCTGCGCGCGAGCGGCGAATTCCTCTGCACGCGATTCCTCACCAAGTGCGATCAGGATCTCCGCCATCCGCTGCATCGCGAGCCAATAGAAGGCCTGTTCCTCGATCGTGGCGATGGGGTTCTCCACGAGCCGGCCATCTGGATAGCGGATCGCCTCGTCGGAATCCTTCCAGCCGTGATTCTTCAAGCCCAACGGCGAGCGGCGCTCGTATTCGAGGAACCCGTCACCATCACGATCGCCATAGTGCTGCGCCCAGTCGAGCGCACGAAGCGCAGAATCGCAGTAGTGCCGAAGCGCGTCGGTGTCTCCAGTCCAGTGCCAGTACTCGGACAGCGTGACAACGAACATGGCGGACGTGGTTTCCGTGCCGTAGTAAGCGCGTTGAGGAATGATCTCGAGCTCGGACAACGGGCCGCGCCGCATCTCGTGCACCATCTTGCCGGGCTCGCGGTCGTGCCAGGCCGAATCATCGCTCGCCTGCGTGCGGGCGATGTGTACCAGCGCGCCGCGCAGCATCTCGGGACCGACGAGCGCCCCTTGCAGTGCCGAGGTCAGCACATCCCGACCGAATATCCCCGTGTAGCTCGGCACGCCGGCGTTCGGTATCCACGCATCTTCGGCAGCGTCCAATTCCCAGGCTCGCAGTGAGAAAAGATCTTCTGCGGCGGTCTCGTACGCGGACGCGAACACCGGATGCGGTGAATCGACTTGTGCCCGCCTTTGCCGCCACTCTGCACGCTGCCGATCCCAGGCACTCGTTGTCGAGACGTCGTCAATCACCGGAGCACGCCAACGATCATCGACCAGCGATTCGTAGACCATCGTCGTGGTCCACGATGCTTGCGCCGACAATGAGACCGTGAAGCCGATCGCATCATCGTGAATCGTGGGTGAAGAGTCAGCGTGCACGAGTCGAATACGGCAGCCGCGCTGTAGCCGCCGGCCATTGGCCTCTGCCTGGTGATCGAAGGTCAACGTGCGCGAGCGTTCATCCCACGTCCGCCTCGTCTTTCGCTGGTACGGCGGGGCGCCGTCGGACGCCATGATGTCAGTGAAATTGGCGTCGAGCTCCAATCGAAGTGTGATTGCCGTGGGCGCCATGCTGAAGTTGCGCACGATCAGCTGCTCGACCATGCCGCGACCGATGCGGCGGCGAACTTCGATGGCGATGGCATCCTGAGGCAGTTTTGGTCCGTGCGCATTCCGACCAGGACGTGGCACCGTCAAATGCGCGGCCCAGTAATCGCTGGCGATGGCCGCGCTGGTATCACATCGCGGAACCTCCTCGTCAACGCGCAAGCGGTACTTGGACAGGATGCGGGTGTCGAAGTCGAAGAGTCCCTGGATGCCGCCGCAGATCGATCCATCGGCGTCGGTGACGAGCAGGGTATAGCCATGAAACGTGATCTGCTGGCTGTGATGCGGGTCAATGAACTCGCCGCTCCGTCGCATTTCGAGCCACACTGGCGATGTGTTGAGGAACGTGGTCGCGTCGGCTCGTCCACTCACGTCTTGGCTCTTATCGGAACAGCCTTGCATCGCACGTACCGGATCCTCGAGGCACCTCTTCTGTGAAAATGAATTAGATGTATCCGGTCCTGTTTCGCATCGGCGAATTTGAGATCACGAGCTTCGGCGTGCTGGTCGGCATCGCGGCGCTGGTTGGCATCTGGGTCTTCACACGAGAACTCGAGCGCAGCGGGCTCGACCCGAAAGCCTCGGACGCGGCGGTCGCGGGCGTCATCGGCGGCCTGCTCGGAGCCAAGCTGCTCTGGACGATCGAATTCTCAGGAACGGCGCCGTTTGCCGATCTGCTCTTCAGCCGCGGCGGTCTGAGTTGGTTCGGCGGACTGATTGGCGGGGTTGGCACGGGACTGTGGATGCTGCGCCGGCGCCGCGTGGCGCTCGTGTCCGCGCTCGCGGCGGCGAGTCCCGCGCTCGCCATCGGTCACGCGATCGGCCGCCTCGGATGTTTCATGGTCGGCGACGACTACGGCCGTCCCAGCGATCTGCCGTGGGCGGTGGCCTTCCCGGAGGGACGACCGCCCACCTCGGTGCCGGTGCACCCGACACAGCTCTATGAAGCCGCGGCACTCGCCGTGATCGCCTGGCTGCTGGTGCGCTGGCGTCGTCAGCGCGTCCCCGATCGCATCGTCTTCGGGCGATATCTGATCCTCGCGGGTGCGACGCGCTTCGCGATCGAGTTCATTCGCGTCAACCTGCAGATCGTGGGTCCCTTCACGCTTGCGCAATTGATTTCGCTGTCATTGGTCATCGCCGGTGTGGTCCTCGTCCTCCGGCCTGGCACTACAATCGTGCGAAACAGGTGAGTGCAGTGACGATCAAAACTGGTGCAGCGATTCTCGCGGTCGTGCTCCCGCTGACAAGCGCCCTCGTCTGCGAGGCCGGGCAGTCGCGGATGGCCAGCGTGAAGACATTGCGATGTTCTTTCCCCAAGCATGCGGTCGGGACGTGGAGCAAGGACGGTGTGCCCAACGCGACGGTCCAATCCACGCCGCTCGTCCTGCGGTTCGATTCGATCGATCCCGACAGCGGCACCGCGCAGCTGCGCAGCGGCACGGTGGGCTCAGAGGTGACGGTGCGTCTGGCGGAAGGCTATCTGCATTTCATGCAGTCGTTCCGGACCGGTCCGCTGTATACGACCACCGTCTTCGATGTTGGTGACAAGCGCGGCACGTTGAAGGCGGTTCACTCGCGCCACGAGTATTTCGCCGTGCCGCTGCCTGGCGCGACGTCGAGCCCCGAGCAGTATTACGGCGAGTGCGAGATCGTCCCGTAGTTACGGTTCGCTACTGAACTTCTGAATGTAGCCCTTCGCGCGCTCGATGTTGCGCCGGTTCTGCGGCAGATCGGGCGCGAGTCGCAGATACTCGCGGAACTGCTTCACCGATTCGTCGTACTTCCCCTCGAGACGAAACAGCTCGCCGAGGTTGAAGCGCGCGTTGTAGTGATTCGGGTTGATGCGGATCACCTCGCGAAGCGCCGCTGCGGACTCGACGTCGCGATCCAGATCCGCTAAGGCATAGGAGAGGTTGTAGTAGCCAATCGCTGAATCGGGATCGATGCGGATGATCTCGCGGAACTCCGCGACGGCGTCGTTCAGCTTGCCTTGATTGGCGAGCACGACGGCCAACCCGTTGTGCGCGTCGATCAGATCGGCGTCGAGTTTGATCGCTTCCTGATACGCGGCAGTCGATTCCGAGAGATTGCGCTGCGCTCTGAGCACGAGTCCGAGTCCGGCATGCGCGCGCGCGAAGCGCGGGTCGAGTGTGATCGCCGCTCGAAGTTCAGTGAGCGCCTCGTCGAAGTTGCCCTGAAGCCGCAGGGCTTCTCCCAGTTTCGTCCGCAGCGAGGCGGTGTCTTCGCCCATCAGCGCCATGCGGAACTCGTCTTCGGCGTCCTCTGGCTCCGACGCGTCGATGAACAAGTCTCCCAACACTTCATGGACGTCTGGCGAGTCGGGGGCGAACGCCAGCGCGGCATCAGCCAGTTGCTTCGCGCGATCACGTCCTTCATCGGACGGCGCGCGTCCACCGATCGCGCTCTCTTCCGTTCGCGCCAAAGCCGCTGATGCCTGCGCCGCCAGATGCTTTGCCCGCACGGCGGTGATCAACCCCGCGCGTTCTGGTCCAGCGGCACCGGCGAGCTTTTGATGTAACTGCTGCATCCCGGTCCACGTTTCGACGATGTCGTAGGTCGCGTCCTGGTCCTTGTGCAGCAGGGCCATCCGGCGCGCGACGTCGGTGAGATCGACGCGTGCTCCTGGTGCGCTGTCCAGAATGACGGTTGTGTACGCTTCGACTTCGATCGGCTTCAGGCGCAGGGCCTTCACGTCTGCGCGGGCGAGC
>Ga0065712_10000391_pt1 | contig 16462 bp, 15 predicted proteins | sample MisRhiReplicate1_FD_59099 | JGI IMG/M metagenome (GOLD analysis project Ga0065712, IMG submission 59099) | Miscanthus rhizosphere microbial communities from Kellogg Biological Station, MSU, sample Rhizosphere Soil Replicate 1: eDNA_1 v3... | ecosystem: Host-associated > Plants > Roots >...
GACGCATGTCACGGGCAGAGCGGGATTTTTTGTTCTGCTGAACAGCCATAATTGATTAACTCCTAAACGTTTGGGTCACGCTTTAACTGCGCCAATACACTGAACGGGTTGGACCGTGTCACCTCGTCCACGCTCGGTTCGGGCTCATCGAGACCCGCCGGTTGCTGGCATTCTTCCGGATGATGAGCAGGCACGATGGGCAAGGCGAGCAAAAGCTCCTCCTCGATCAGTGCCAGCAGATCCAAAGGATCTTCGCCCAGTTCCAGCACGTCATAACCTTTCGGTAACGACTGGGTATTCGCACCCTCCTTCACCACAGCGTAACTGCACTCGCTGTGGATCGGCAGGGTGACCAGCTCAAGACAACGCTGGCAAACCATCTTGACCGAGACGTCTATCGCACTGTGGATAACCACCGAACGGCGTTCGTCACGCTCGAAAATGAATTTGGCCTGCACCGTACCGACATTGTCGGCAAGCGGGTCGCAGAGTCTCTCCAAATCGGCCAGCAGCACTTCACCCTGAAGGGTAGTGCCGCGATCAGCCAATTTGCGCGGGTCAACGTGAGGTGGAATCGGGTCATTCAACATAGGCGCAGCATTCTAGGGATGCCCCCCTGGCATGTCAAAGGAAATTCAGGTCTGTTCGCATCTCTTATGGATCATTAGAATCTGCGCTCAGTTCAAGGAGAATCGCATGCCTTCCCTGCTTCTAGCTTCCAGCTCGGTCTACCGTCGCGAACTGCTGGCCCGACTGCGCCTGCCGTTCACCTGCAAATCACCCGATATCGACGAAAGCAGACGCCCCGGCGAACCCGGTCTGGAGCTCGTACTGCGCCTTGCACAGAAGAAGGCGCAGGCGCTTGCCAGCGAACATTGCGACCATCTGATCATAGGTTCGGATCAGGTAGCCGTGCTCGGCGACCGGATACTCGGCAAGCCCCACACGTTCGAAGGCGCGCTGGAACAACTGTCGGCGGCCAGCGGCAAACGCGTGACCTTCCTGACCGGCCTGGCCCTGCTCAACAGCCGGACCGGCGTCTGCCAGGTGGACTGCGTTCCCTTTACCGTGCACATGCGCGACCTCGACACCGCAAGCATCGAGCGCTACCTGCACGCAGAGCAGCCTTTCGATTGCGCAGGCAGCTTCAAGGCCGAGGGCCTGGGCGTGAGCCTGTTCCGCAGCACCGAAGGCACTGACGCCACCAGCCTGATCGGCCTGCCGCTGATCCGGCTGGTGGACATGCTAATAAAGGAAGGGATCTCCATCCCCTGACCCATCATGAAAAAACCCGACAGCTGTCGGGTCTTTTCATATCCGGCGTGCGCTCAACGCAGCGTCGGACCATTGAAGCCCGCCAACATCGCCAGCCGCTCGGCAATGCTGGTGCCAAGCTTTTTGGAGAAACGGTCAAAAGGCGACTCTTCAACGGTGTAATCGACCATATCTTTCTCGCCGATCACCTCACGCGCCACATAAGCCGCGCTGCCCAGACCGTCCACCAGCCCCAGCGGAACCGCCTGCTCACCAGTCCAGACCAGCCCGGAGAACAACTCGGGGTGATCCTTGTCTTTCAAGCGCTCGCCACGACCCTGCTTGACGCTGGCAATGAATTGCCGGTGCGTCGTGTCCAGCACGCCCTGCCAGAACTGCGTTTCGTCCGCTTTCTGTGGCTGGAACGGATCAAGGAAGGCCTTGTGCTCGCCGGACGTGTAGGTCCGACGGTCAACACCCAGCTTTTCCATCACGCCTACGAAGCCGAAACCGGCGGCCGTGACACCAATGGAACCCACAAGACTGGCCTTGTCGGCGTAGATCTGATCGGCAGCACTGGCGATGTAATAGGCACCCGAGGCACCCAGATCACTGATCACGGCATAGACCTTGATGTCAGGCTTCTGCGCGCGCAGGCGACGAATCTCGTCGTACACATAACCGGACTGCACCGGACTGCCGCCGGGGCTGTTGATATTCAGGATGACACCCTTGGTCTTGGCATCCTCGAACGCAGCACGCAACCCGGTAATGATGTTGTCAGCGCTGGCAGGCTCCTTGTCGGCGATCATGCCCTGCACATCGACCACAGCCGTGTGACTGGCGCGCCGTGATGCACCACCACTCAGGTCCAGCATCGGAACGATCAGCACTGTAAACAGCACCACAAAGGTCAGCAGCTTGAAAAAGATCCCCCAGCGACGCGCACGCCGCTGCTCCTGGACACTGGCCAGCAAGGTTTTTTCCAGCAACTTCCAGCTTTTCGCCTCTTCCCTGTCATCAACAGGCCCATCCGCCCTCTGGGAGGCAGGCGCTTTCCATTCGTCAGACATGCTCAACTTGCTCCGGAACGATGATTAAACGCTACGCCGATTCAACCAGGGGCGCAGTTCGGAAAAATGCTCGATGGCCAGACGAGGCTCATACGCACGCAACGAATCCAGCGATTGCGCGCCATACCCCACGGCCACCGAATCCATACCCGCATTACGCGCCATCTGCAGATCGAAGGACGAATCCCCAATCATGAGCGAACGCTCGGGCGAAACATCACAATGCGCCATGATCTCGTGCAGCATCAACGGATCGGGCTTGCTCGCCGTTTCGTCGGCAGCCCGGGTGATATCGAAAAAATCCAGCCAGGCATTGGCCTTCAATACGCGATCCAACCCGCGACGCGCCTTGCCCGTGGCGACCGCGAGACGGTAACCCTCGTCGCGAAACGCCTGAATGGACTCCGACACACCCTCGAACAATCGAGACGGCACGTTATCCATCGCCATATAACAGTCAGCGTAGCGTTGGCGGAAGTCGATCAGGTCGTTTGCCGTGATCGACGGATAGAGCGTACGGATTGCCTCGGGCAAACCCAGACCGATGATGCCCTTGATCGACTCATCATCGCGCCCTTCCATACCGCCACCGATCGCGGCAGTGCGCATGGACTCAATAATGCGTCCGATTGAATCTGCCAGCGTGCCATCCCAGTCGAAAATCAGCAGATCATAGTGGCGCACTCAAACGCTCCACTGTCTTGGCCCACATCTCGTCTACCGGTGCCTGCAAGGTAAGCTTATCGCCGTCCGGCATCGGCACGGTCAGCATGTAAGCGTGCAGAAACAGACGCTTGCCACCCAGATCGCGGATTTCACGGCTAAAATCCTCGTCGCCGTACTTGGTATCACCGGCAATCGCATGCCCGGCATGCAGCGTGTGAACACGAATCTGGTGTGTTCGACCGGTTACCGGCTTGGCCTCGACCATCGTGGCAAAATCACCGAAACGACGCAGCACCTTGAAAATCGTCAGCGCTTCCTTGCCCTCTTCGTTGACCTCGACCATCCGCTCGCCGGAACGCAGATTGCTCTTGAGCAACGGTGCACGGACCTGCTTGATGGACGTTGCCCAGTTGCCACGCACCAGCGCCATGTAGCGCTTGTCCACGCCGTCGCCACGCAAGGCCTCGTGCAGGTGACGCAACATGCTGCGCTTCTTGGCGATCATCAGCAGACCGGAAGTGTCGCGATCCAGACGGTGGACCAGCTCGAGCTCCTTGGCGTCCGGACGCAACTGGCGGAACGCTTCGATGACACCGAAGCTCAGACCACTGCCGCCATGCACGGCAATACCGGCCGGCTTGTTGAGCACGATGAGCGCCTTGTCTTCGTAGACAATGGCCGCTTCCAGACGCTGCAACAGCGCCTGCGCAACAGGCACGGGCTCGTCGCGCTCGGGCACGCGCACGGGGGGAATACGGACGATATCTCCTGCCTGCAACTTGTACTCGGGCTTGATCCGCCCCTTGTTCACACGCACTTCGCCTTTGCGCAAAATGCGGTAAATCAAGGTCTTGGGCACACCCTTGAGATAAGTGATCAGAAAATTATCGATGCGTTGACCGGCAAGTTCCGGCGCAACCTCTACCAGCTGAACGCCGGGGGTTGGAGGGGCAATATTTGTCATGGCGCAAATCATAACAATTTTTTATGGATTTGAAGCACTTAATGATTGCTGCTATAGTCGCGAACGCCGCCAAAAGCGGCCGGACAGCGGACAAACGGTTGACAGCCGACCCTGACCAACGCAATTCACGAGGACGTGAGGCCGTCCTACGGGGCTTTCGGTGACAACGCAGCATGCTGGAAACGTAACAAGCGCGGGTGACATGAGGCCGGAAACACGCCAGATCGCTGAGCAGACAGCTCGCCTTCAGTGCGAATAATTCACGGCCAGTTCACAAGGTGCAGTCGCTTCCAGACGCTACGAGCGAATGCTTCGGGAACAACGCCTAAAGCCATGATGCGCGACCTTCCCTATCGAAGATCGCGGTAAATGCCAACCCGCTGCGGATTCTGCGCGCGGCAGCACCCGAATTATCAGGGATACGTGTAGGGTGGAGACGCACAACCATCGGACTGTGTAGCAAAAGGCTTGTTCTAGACGCTTCATCTCGTCCGCTACCGATGGTCGATTCCTCCTCCTGACAAAGCTTTTGCTGAAAGGGTGTCCTAGGTCACCACAGCAAGCAGGAAACGTCGTCGCGACGCCCAGCCCCATTCCGGGCAGGAAAATCGCTAGACACTGGAGTGTCCAACCACTCTTGACGTGCCCTGACACCGACCGTGAGAAGTCGTGTGTGCCGAACGCCGTTTCCGGCAGCCCGGAAACCGACGGTACTACATGAAAAGAATGCTGATTAACGCGACTCAACCCGAAGAGTTGCGTGTTGCACTGGTAGACGGCCAGCGCCTCTACGACCTGGACATCGAGTCAGGTGCACGCGAGCAGAAGAAGGCCAACATCTATAAAGGCCGGATCACTCGTATCGAACCCAGCCTCGAGGCTGCCTTTGTCGATTTCGGCTCTGAGCGCCACGGCTTCCTGCCCCTCAAGGAAATCTCCCGCGAGTACTTCAAGAAAGCCCCTGAAGGCCGCGTCAACATCAAGGACGTCCTGAGCGAAGGCCAGGAAGTCATCGTTCAGGTCGAGAAAGAAGAGCGTGGCAACAAGGGCGCAGCCCTGACCACCTTCATCAGCCTGGCGGGCCGTTATCTGGTCCTGATGCCGAACAACCCGCGTGCCGGTGGCATTTCGCGTCGTATCGAAGGCGAAGAGCGCAACGAACTGCGTGAAGCACTCAACGGCCTGATCGCTCCTGCCGACATGGGCCTGATCGTTCGTACCGCAGGTCTGGGTCGCAGCAGCGAAGAGATGCAGTGGGACCTCGACTACCTGTTGCAGTTGTGGACCGCCATCAAGGAAGCGTCCCTGGATCGCTCCGCGCCGTTCCTGATCTATCAGGAAAGCAACGTCATCATCCGCGCCATCCGCGACTACCTGCGCCAGGACATCGGTGAAGTCCTCATCGACAGCGTCGAAGCCCAGGAAGAAGCCCTGACCTTCATCCGTCAGGTGATGCCGCAGTACGCCAGCAAGATCAAGCTGTACGAAGACAGCGTTCCGCTGTTCAACCGTTTCCAGATCGAAAGCCAGATCGAGACCGCTTTCCAGCGCGTCGTCGAACTGCCTTCCGGCGGCTCCATCGTCATCGATCCGACCGAAGCCCTGGTGTCCATCGACATCAACTCGGCACGCGCCACCAAAGGCAGCGACATCGAAGAAACCGCCCTGCAGACCAACCTCGAAGCGGCTGAAGAAATCGCCCGTCAGTTGCGCCTGCGTGACATCGGCGGCCTGATCGTCATCGACTTCATAGACATGACCCCGGCCAAGAACCAGCGCGCCGTGGAAGAGAAGGTCCGTGAAAGCCTGGAAGCCGACCGTGCCCGCGTTCAGGTCGGTCGTATCTCGCGTTTCGGCCTGTTGGAAATGTCCCGTCAGCGCCTGCGTCCATCGCTCGGCGAAAGCAGCGGCATTGTCTGCCCGCGCTGTAACGGCACCGGCATCATCCGAGATGTCGAGTCGCTGTCGCTGGCCATCCTGCGCCTGATCGAAGAAGAAGCCCTGAAAGACCGTACTGCCGAAGTACGTGCCCAGGTGCCTATCCCGGTCGCAGCGTTCCTGCTCAACGAGAAGCGCAACTCGATCACCAAGATCGAACTGCGTACCCGTGCCCGCATCATCATTCTGCCGAACGATCATCTCGAAACGCCGCACTTTGAAGTTCAGCGTCTGCGTGATGACAGCCCGGAAGCCCACAACAACCAGTCCAGCTACGAGATCGCTGCTGCCGCTGCCGAAGTGGAAGAAATCGCTCCGCTGGCTGCCGCGACCCGCACCCTGGTTCGCCAGGAAGCAGCCGTCAAGACCGCTCCAGCCCGGGCCAACGCCCCGGTTCCTGTGGAAGCAGTTGCCGTAGCGCCAGCGCCTGCCCTTCCAGAGCCAAGCCTGTTCAAGGGTCTGGTGAAATCTCTGGTCAGCCTGTTCGCAACAAAGGAAGAGCCCGCCGCACCGGTAGTGGTCGAAAAACCGGCTGCAACCGAGCGCCCTGCCCGCAACGAAGAGCGTCGTAACGGCCGTCAGCAAAGCCGCGGCCGCAACAATCGTCGCGACGAAGAGCGCAAGCCTCGTGAAGAACGCGCTCCACGTGAAGAGCGTGCAGAACGCGCCCCTCGCGAAGAGCGTGCTCCTCGTGAAGAACGTGCCCCACGCGAAGAACGCGCACCTCGTGAAGAGCGCGCCCCACGCGAAGCCCGTGATGACGCAGCACCGACCACGACCGCCCGCGAAGAGCGTCCGGCCCGCACCTCCCGTGAGCGCAAGCCTCGTGAAGGTCGTGAAGAGCGTCCGGTCCGCGAACTGCGTGAGCCTCTGGATGCCGCACCGGCCGTCAACATTGCCCGTGAAGAGCGCCCTGAACGCGGCCCACGTGAAGAACGCCAGCCTCGTGCACCGCGCGAAGAGCGTCAGCCACGTACCGAGCAGGCCGTTGTCGAGGCCAGCGAAGAAGACGTGCTGCTGAACGAAGAACAGGCTCACGATGACAATCAGGACAGCAACGAAGGCGAACGCCCTCGTCGCCGCTCCCGTGGCCAGCGTCGCCGTAGCAACCGTCGTGAGCGTCAGCGTGATGCCAACGGTAATGTGATCGAAGGCTCGGAAGAGAACGGCAACGAAGAAGAGCAAGGCTCTGATGCCGCTGCCGGTCTGGCCATTACTGCCGCGGCCTCGGTGATCAGCGCTCCTGCCGAGGCTCAGGCCCATGAGCAGGCTGAACGTGCCAACAGCACTGTTGAGGCACCTGTGGCTGACGCTGCAGAGCCAGCACCTGCTGTCGAAACGACAGTTGCTGAAACGACAACTGTAGAAACAACCGTTGTTGAAGCGCCGACCGAGCAAGTGCCGACGGCCGTAGAGCCGACCGTTGAGCAGCCTGCTGTTGAAGCGCCAGTTGCCGACGAAACACCGAAGGCCGAGGCAGCACCTGAAGTCGAGGTTCAGCCAGCAGTGACCGAAGCGCCGGCTATCGCTGCGCAGACCGAGCTGTTCGAAGCCCCTCATGCAGAGCGCGTCGTACCGTTCACGCCAACGCCTGAGCCAACACCAGAGCCACAAGCTCCGGTCGAAGCCAAGGCTCAGGAAGAAGTGCCCGCCACTGAATCCTCGGAACTGCCGACACCTGCACCCGCTCCTGTTGCAGAGCCTGCGTTCGTGAAGGAAGAGCCTGCCCCTTACTTCGCACCACAGGCGCCGGCTGTTGAAGAAGCACCCGCCGTGCAGGAAGCTCAGGAACCAGCAGCGGTTGAAGCACCGGCCCTGCCGGTCAGCAGCACGGGTCGTGCACCGAACGATCCTCGTGAAGTTCGTCGCCGCAAGCGCGAAGAAGAAGCCCGCCGTCAGAAGGAAGCCGAACAGGCTGCTTCTGCTGCACCGGTTGCTTCGGAGCCTGCACCTGTTGTCGCTGAAGCAGAATCGGCCCAGCCTGCGCTGAACACCGAGGCACATGCCGAGCAGCAACATGCCGAGAAAGAAACCGAGCCTAAACCGCTCGTTTAAACCCGGCCCATGAAAAAGCCCTGCCTGTGCAAACAGGCAGGGCTTTTTTATGCCTGCGATTTGAGTGGATTAACGACGGACCTGATCACCTGCTGAGTTCAGGAACGAAGCTCAGTACAGATTCGGCTCCATCTCCAGCTCGACATTGAACCGCTCTGCAATGTCAGCCTGAATGCGACGTGCCAGACTCAACAGCTGCAGACCAGTTGCCTGTCCGTAATTGACCAGCACCAGCGACTGAAGCGCATGCACGCCCGCATCGCCGTCACGAAAGCCCTTCCACCCTGCCTGCTCGATCAACCAGCCGGCCGCGAGCTTCACTCGGGTATCGGCCTGTGGGTAACCGACCACGCCCGGATGCTCATGCCTGATCGCAGCGAAGGATTCAGCGGACACGACCGGGTTCTTGAAGAAACTGCCTGCGTTGCCTAACACCGCAGGGTCCGGCAGTTTTTCACTGCGAATCGAACAGATCGCCCGGCTGACATCAAAAGGCGTCGGCTGCTTCACACCCATCTCGTCCAGACGTTGACGAACCGGACCGTATTCCAGATGCAGTTTCGACTCCCACGTGAGCCTGAAACGCACACGCAGGATCAGCCAGCGACCCACTTCATGCTTGAACACGCTGTCGCGATAACCGAATGCACAGTCTTCCAGCGAGAACTCACGCAGCTCGCCAGTTTCCCGGTCCAGCGCAGTCAGGCCATGAAACACGTCCTTGATCTCGACGCCGTAAGCTCCGATGTTCTGCATTGGCGCTGCGCCAACCGTACCCGGAATCAGGCTCAGATTTTCAAGACCGGAAAGCCCCATCTTCAGACTGGCCTGGACGAAGGGATGCCACGGCTCACCCGCCTCCGCCTCGACAATGGCTTCAGCGCAGTCCTCACGCACGATGCGAATACCGCGACTGGCCATGCGCAATACCAATGCAGGAATGTCACCGCTGAGCAGCAGGTTACTTCCGCCACCGACGACCAGCAGCGGCACGTCGTGCTCGGCCGAATAGGCAAGGGCCTCCCGTACGTCATCGTCGCTGTGCGCCTCGGCAAAGAGTTTTGCCTGAACATCAACGCCAAAGGTGTTGAAGGGCTTGAGCGAAACGGCGGACTGCACTTGCAGGGTCATTGGACTGCGTTCCCGAACGACTGGAGAACCGACATCAAACCTCCAGCAGGCGTCTGACGCGCTCAAGGTCTTCGGGGGTGTCGACACCGGCGGGCGGCGCCTCGAGGGCATCGGCGACATGGATGCGCACACCATTCCACAGCGCACGCAGCTGCTCAAGGTTCTCAGTGTTCTCGAGCATGCACGGCCCCCAGCTGACGAAGTCATGCAGGAAGCCGGCGCGATAGGCGTAGATACCGATATGACGGCGCAAAGGCACGCCTGCGGGCAACTCGTCGCGGTTGGCAGCCAGGGCATCGCGCGCCCACGGCAACGGAGCGCGACTGAACGTCAGCGCCAGACCATTGATGTCCGAAGACACCTTGACCACGTTCGGATTAAACAGCGCTGCCACGTCGTCGATCGGCTCGGCCAGCGTCGAAATACCGGCTTCCGGATGCGCAGCCAGATTGCTGGCCACCTGATCGATTACCGCTGGCGGAATCATAGGCTCGTCGCCCTGGACGTTGACCACAATCGCATCCGCCGCCAGACCCAGTTGCGTAGCAACTTCAGCCAGGCGGTCAGTGCCGGAATTATGGTCATCGCGGGTCATCAGCACTTCAGCACCGAACGCCTGACAGGCTTCGAAGATTCGCACGTCGTCGGTGGCAACCACCACGCGCTGCGCGCTGCTCTTGCGGGCCTGCTCCCAGACGAGCTGGACCATCGGCTTGCCCGCAATGACTTTCAGCGGCTTGCCCGGAAAACGGCTGGATCCGTAACGCGCAGGAATTACGACGGTGAAATCGGTGGTCATTTTTCCAGACGCTCATCGGCAGTCAGTGTGCGCGCTTCGCTTTCCAGCATCACCGGGATGCCGTCACGAACCGGATAGGCCAGACCTGCGCCCTTGCTGATCAGCTCGGTCTTGTCCGCGCTGAGCTTCAACGGACCTTTGCAGATCGGGCAGGCAAGGATATCGAGTAATTTGGTGTCCATAGGAGATCCTGAAGCAATCATGGGGAAAGACGTGACAGCTGTTCATCGAACCAACTGACAAACGCGTCGGAAGGCACCGCATCCACTGCCAGATACCACCAGTCATCTGCCGCGAAAGCGCGGCATTTCACGGCATCTTTCTCGGTCATCACAAGCGGCAGGGATGGCGTGAAGGTCAGCGCCTGTGCGCTATAGACAGCGTGGTCAGCGAAAGGGTGCTGCACAGGCTGCCAGTGTAATCCTTCGAGGGTATTGAAGAAACGTTGCGGATTGCCGATTCCGGCGACCGCGTGCACAGCCTGGCCGGGTGGAAAATGGTCAACTGGCCGACGTTCGCCACTGCGCAGGTTGATCAGTGCGGCGGGCTTGAGCGTGAAGGCATAGCCATCCTCGCGATCTGACCGGGCACCGTTGTAAAGCACCGCATCGACACTGTTCAGCCGTTCGGCAGGCTCGCGCAACGGCCCGGCCGGCAGACAGCGCCGATTACCCAGGCCGCGTGCGGCATCAATCAATACCAGCTCCAGATCACGGGCCAGCCGGTAGTGCTGCAAACCATCGTCGGAAAGAATCAGATCCAGCGGTTCGGCAGCCAACAATGCCTGGACGGCACGGCTGCGGTCCGGGTCGATCATCAGCGGCACGCCGCAACGCTGAACGATCAGCAGCGGCTCGTCACCGACTTCACTGGCAGTGTGCTCGGGCAGAACTCGCCAGGGCAGGCTTGGCGGTTTGGCACCATAACCCCGACTGACCACGCCGACCCGCAGACCACGCTGCTGGCAATGCCTGATCATCCAGAGAATGAGCGGCGTCTTGCCAGTGCCGCCGACCGTAATGTTTCCAATCACAATGACCGGCACCGGCGCGCGATAGATATCGCCCTCGCCCGCGACAAAGCGCGCACGCTTGCCGTCCACCACCCGGCGATAGAGGCTTTCCAGAGGACGCAGCAGCGCCAGCGCAGGATGGCCGTTGTACCAGGCGTCAAGCAAACGGTCGGTGAATGCCATCAGTTAGCCTGTGTGGCCTCGACTGTGGTCATGCGCAGATGACTGAAACCCAGCTTACCGGCAGCATCCATCGCAGTGATGACCGACTGATGAGGGGTCTTGCCATCGGCGCTGATGGACAGCGGCAGACTGGTGTCGCCAGCCGACTCACGTTGCAGCGCCTCGATCAGGGTGGCCAGATCGTTTTTTGGCAACAACTGGTTGTTCAGGGAAAAGATCCCATCGGCGTTGATCGCAATGTCCAGATGTTTGGCACTTGCGTCGACCTCAGGTGTGCCGGTGACCGCCTGCGGCAGATCGACCCGCAATTGGGTTTCACGGGTAAAGGTGGTGGTCACGATAAAGAACAGCAGCAGGATGAACACCACATCGATCAACGAAACGAGGTTGATGTCGATGTTCTCCCGAGGTCTGCGGCGACGAAACTTCACTTCTTCTTGCTCCCGCCTGCCTTGGCCAGAGACTTGAGGTCGACCTTGGCGTCGATCAGATCGACGTCACGGTCGCCCTGCACCACCTCGACCAGACGAATGGCCTGCTGCTCCATGCCGACCACCAGCTCATCGACACGGCTTTGCAGAAAACGGTGAAAGAAGATGGCCGGAATGGCCACGATCAGGCCTGACGCGGTACAGATCAGCGCCTTGGAAATACCGCCCGCGAGCACACCGGCGTTGGCCGTGGCTCCCGAGCTGTTGAACGAGCCGAAAATATCGATCATGCCCAGCACGGTGCCCAGCAGACCCAGCAGCGGCGCCATCGCAGCAATCGAACCCAGCGCACTCAGGTAACGCTCCAGGTCATGAATGACCCGCGCTGCGGCTTCCTCGATGCACTCTTTCATGATCTCGCGACCATGCCTGGAGTTGGCCAGGCCTGCAGCGAGGATTTCACCCAGCGGCGAATCGGCACGCAGTTGCTTGAGCTTCTCTTTATCGAGTTTCTGATCCTGAATCCACTGCCAGACCTGCCCCAGCAAATGCGGCGGTGTGATGCGGCTGGCGCGCAGCGTCCAGAGCCGTTCGATGATGATGCCGGCAGCGGCGATGGAACTCAAAATGATCGGCAACATCATCCAGCCGCCAGATTTGACCAGTTCCCACACAGTGACCACTCCCTTGAAAAATTGGCGCCACTCTATCATAGGGTCGCCGGTTGCCGTCGATATCCGTGGATTCAGTCACGCCAGAAACGTCGCTGCGCGCGCTGTGCCTCAGGGCTGCCGTAAGTACCCAGTTGCAGACGGATGGCACCCAGCTCGGCACTGTCGTAGCTGACGATACCGTTCCATTTATAACGCGCCATGACCAGCGGGTGTGGGTGGCCGAACGCATTGTTGCGCCCGCGGGAAATCAGCACACCTTTTGGCATGACCGCTCTCAGAAACGGTTTAGAGGACGAGGACCGACTGCCGTGATGAGGTGCCTGCAGCCACTGCGCGCGCAAGTCGAATCCGCTGTCGATCGCCGCCTGTTCAGCCTCGGCATCGACATCACCGGTCAGCAGCAATCGCTCGCCACCGGCGTCGACGCTCAGCATGCAGGACCCTGCATTGCCTTCGGGTGCCTGCTCCCAGATCCAGGTTGAAAACACCACGCCGTCCCACTCCCACTGCTCGCCGTTTTCACAACGACGTGCCCCGAGTGCAGGCGCAAGGCGCTCAATGTCTCCGCCCAGCACACGCCCGACCGCAAACGCCTTGTGGACTGCCGGTGCACCTCCGGCATGATCCGAATCGGCATGACTGAGCAGCATCACGTCCAGATGCCGTACCCCGCTCTTGCGAATGGCCGGCACGACCACCCGCTGACCGATATCGAACTCACCGAAACGTGGCCCGGCGTCATACAGCAGCGTGTGGTGTCGGGTGCGCAACAAAATCGACAGCCCCTGCCCGACATCCAGTTGCAGAACGTCAACCTGTCCGACGGGCACCGACTTGAGTGGTGGAAACACGCACAGCAACAGCAGCGGCCAGCCCAGAGGCCGCATCGGCACACCTCTGGGCAGCAGGAGCAGTAACGCGCCCAGCAGACTCAGGATCAGAGTCCAGGCCGGCGTGGTACTGGGCAGCCAGGCAGGCACAAGGTCCGCCATCCAGCCCAGAAACACGAACAGCCCTTCCAGCGCCCCACCAGCCAGCCACAACAGACCTTCGCCCACGATCGGAACGGGCAATAACAGCGTGCCAATCAATGCGGCAGGCAGAACGATCACGCTGACCCAGGGCACAGCCAGCAAATTGGCCAGCGGACCGCTGACACTGATCGGCAGGTTCAACATCATCAGAATAGGCAGCAGGCCGACGGCAATCAGCCACTGGGCTCTCGTCCAGCTCTGCATCCAGCTCCAGGCACCGAGGCGGCCACTGAAGATAAGGATCAGAATCCCGACCGCCGCAAAAGACAGCCAGAACCCCGGCTGCAGACTCACCAGCGGCTCGAACACCAGCACGGCGTTGAGCGACAGTAATAAAGGCCAAGTCATGCCCAGATGACGAAAGCGCAACCGCCAGAGCAGAACCAGGCCCACCATCACACAGGCACGGCGCACCGGCACGTCGAACCCGGCCAGCAACCCATAACCCAGCGCCGAAGCGAACGCCAGACCGCAGGCCCAGGGCAGCCACGGCAGAGTCCGCGGCCACAGTCCCCAGCGCGCCAGCAGGCCAACCAGCGCATAAATCACGCCTGCCAGCAGACTGATGTGCTGTCCGGAGATCACCAGCAAATGCACAGTGCCGGTGTCCTGCAGCACTTGCCAGTCAGTGGTCGACAAGCCCGAGCCATCCCCCAGCACCAGCGCTGCCAGCCCGCCTTCGCGCCCCTGCGCGTCGACGGCCAGCAGCCGTTGGCGAATGGCATCGCGCCAGGCAGCACGCGCCGGCGCCAGCAACTGACCGTCCACCACGGTGCCGGTCGCGCCGATACGCTGGGCCAATAACCAAGCCTCGTAATCGAACGCTTCGGGATTGACCAGCCCACCCGGCCGCTTGAGCTTCACCGCCAGTCGCCATCGCTCACCGCTGCGCACTTCAGGACCGCCATACCAGGCAATGCGCATCAGCCGGGGTAATTTCGCCCGTCGTGACACACCATCCGCGAGCTCGAAACGCACCACCCCCTCAGCCGCACTTGGCAACCCGACCACCTTGCCCTGCAGCCAAAGCGTCTGGCCGTCGAGCCGGGACAGCAATCGATCATCCAGTGCCGATTGCGCCGAGACGCAAGCCCACGTCAAGCCGAATAGGAAGAAGGCCAGCGGGTAGGTGCGAAATGGCAACAGCATCAAGGCCACAGCGGGCATCAGCAGCAACAGCCAGGTATCGGGCAAGGCAGGCAGGAAGCGCAGGGCCAACAGGCCAAGCGCGAGCGCGATCATCCCTGTGCGCATGAGGAGTACTCGAAGCGGAAAGCCTCAAGGATGAGCGCAGGCAAAGAAGTATGGGCAGGAGGTGTGTTTCAGAATCTGAAAGGGCAGGCTTGCAGAGCCATCGACCCGCCGTAAGGCGGGCCGATGGTGAAAGTGTTACTGACGCATACCACGCCCACTCACCAGCAACCGTGCGCAACCGAAGTACAGCACGAAGGTGGCGACGATCATGAACGCCAGGGCGATGCTGATCTTGATGTCGGAAACACCGAGGATGCCGTAACGGAAGGCGTTGACCATGTGCAGGACCGGGTTGGCCAGCGACACGGTCTGCCAGAACGGCGGCAGCAGGTTGATCGAGTAGAACACACCACCGAGGTAGGTCAACGGGGTAAGCACGAAGGTCGGGATGATCGAGATGTCGTCGAAGTTGCGTGCGAAGACAGCGTTGATGAAGCCCAGCAGCGAGAAGATGGTTGCGGTCAGCACGACCACCACGATGGTCACGCCGAGGTGGTGAACCTGCAGGTCGGTGAAGAACATCGACAGCATGGTCACGATGAAACCCACCATCAGACCGCGCAGCACGCCGCCCAGTGTGTAACCGACCAGGATGGTGTGCGGTGATACCGGCGACACCATCAGTTCTTCGATCGAGTGCTGGAACTTGGCACCGAAGAAGCTCGATACCACGTTGCCGTAGGAGTTGGTGATCACCGACATCATGATCAGCCCCGGCACGATGTACTGCATGTAGGTGAAGCCGCCCATGTCACCGATTTGGCGACCGATCAGGTTACCGAAGATGACGAAGTAAAGGACCATGGTGATCGCAGGCGGCAGCAGGGTCTGCGGCCAGATGCGCATGAAACGGTGCACTTCACGGAACACGATGGTTTTCAGGGCAACCAGATTGGGGCGCAGTTCGCCGGTCTGAGCAGTCATAGCGCCACCTTCGCCAGGTTTTTTTCCACCAGAGACACGAACAACTCCTCAAGGCGATTGGATTTATTGCGCAGGCTCAGCACTTCAATGTTCTGCGCAGCCAGTTGACTGAACAGCGCGGTGATGCCCATGTTCTTGTCGACCTGCACTTCCAGCGTATGGCTGTCGAGCAGACGGCTGGGGAAGCCCGGCAACTGTGGCGCGGTCTGCCAGGTCGCCTTGAGGTCGAGCAGGAACGTCTCGACGGTCAGAGTGCTGAGCAGTTGCTTCATGCTGGTGTTCTGCACAATCGTGCCGTGGTCGATGATGCCGATGTTGCGGCACAGTTGTTCGGCCTCTTCCAGATAGTGCGTGGTCAGGATGATGGTGATGCCCTTGCGGTTCAGTTCGGTCAGGAACGTCCACATGGAGCGGCGCAATTCGATGTCCACACCGGCAGTCGGCTCGTCGAGAATCAGCAGGCGCGGCTCGTGAATCAGCGCACGGGCGATCATCAGACGACGCTTCATGCCGCCGGACAGCGAACGCGAAGGCACGTCGCGCTTGTCCCACAGCCCCAGCTGGGTCAGGTACTGCTCGGCGCGTTCCTTGGCGATCTTCGCCGGAATGCCGTAGTAGCCAGCCTGGGTCACGACGATGTCGAAGGTTTTCTCGAACTGGTTGAAATTGAATTCCTGCGGCACGACACCGATGCAGCGCTTGAGCGCAGCAGGCTCGCGGTCCAGGTCATGACCGAAGATGTTCACCGTGCCGCTGGTCTTGTTGACCAGCGTCGAGATGATGCCGATGGTGGTGGATTTGCCAGCGCCGTTGGGGCCGAGCAAGGCGAAGAAATCACCCTCGGCGACGTCCAGGTCGATACCACTCAGGGCCTGGAAACCGTTGCCGTAGGTTTTGGTTAGCTGCCGGATGGACAGAGCAGAAGACATATCGGAAAAGGTACCAAATCAGAATAGAAAGAAAGGGGTGGGCTGAAAGCCGCTGTGCGCGTCACTGACAACCGATCATGCAATGGTGCTTGGCCGGGTCGTTCAAGTACAGACACATTTGTTAATAGTAAATATCGAAGC
>Ga0065712_10068035_pt1 | contig 16451 bp, 13 predicted proteins | sample MisRhiReplicate1_FD_59099 | JGI IMG/M metagenome (GOLD analysis project Ga0065712, IMG submission 59099) | Miscanthus rhizosphere microbial communities from Kellogg Biological Station, MSU, sample Rhizosphere Soil Replicate 1: eDNA_1 v3... | ecosystem: Host-associated > Plants > Roots >...
TCGGCGTCATAGTTGTCGTGCCAGTTCCACCATTTGTACGGCGGCGTCTGCGGATAACCCTCCGGCGAATCTTCCCACTCCTCCTGCCGACCCAGCGCAGTTATGTCGAGATAGTTCCAGGTACTTCCCATCTGCTCGTCGCCGCGACTGTTGATGAAGTAGGTTCGAAAAACTTTCTCGCCATCACGGATGAATGCATTCGTGCCGTGCCACTCGTCTACGCCAAAGTCTTTGTCGAAGCTGTCCGTGATCGTGTACCAAGGCATCTGCCACCCCATCCTTGCCTTCACGCGCTCGATGTCAGGCTGCGGCGCGCGTGAAGCGAACGCGAGCGTCGTGTCGCGGGCATTCAGATGGGCCAGGTGTGCAACCTGATCGGCCACAAAGGAACAGCCGCGGCAGGCATGCTCAGGCCAGCCAAATACGCCAGGCTCGAAGAACGCGCGGTAGACGATCAGCTGACGCCGGTCTTCGAATAGATCGAGCAGGCTAACTTTGCCGCTCGGCCCTTCGAACTCATACTTCTGCGGCACCGCCAGCCACGGCATTCGCCGGCGCTCGGCTGCAAGCGCGTCACGATCGCGGGTCAATGCCTTCTCCTTCACCAGAAGCTGCTGACGCGCAGCCTCCCACTCTTCCGCCGATACGATTGGGGGCGTCTTCATAACGACACTCTCTGCTGATTTTTTCTCGTTGTTCTGCTTCACGTTTTTTCTCCTGCTTATTGTTTACTCTTTTTTGAATCCAGTTGCGCTGTACGTGGCTCGCGACGATGGCGCCGCAAAGCCCGAACCTTGACCGCCACGAAACCGAGCACGCTGGCTCCTGAAGTAGCGCCTGCCGCAACCAGCACTGCGTTTGTCATGCATATAGGACACATGGTTATCGACTCCTTTTTGATTTCTCACAGTAGTGACGGTTGACGCGAGCTGATTTCTACAGGTGGACTAACAATCGCTTACTGAGGCGTCAAACGATTGCGATGTTCGGTCAGGAAAGTACGGACGGAGGGGTCTTCGCTGAGTCCAATAGCGCGGTCGTACGCTTCGGCAGCAGCCTGGACACGGCCGAGTTGTCGCAGGAAGTGCGCGCGAACGGCCCAATACGGTTGGTAGGAAATCACGGCCTGCGAGTCGATCTGATCGAGGAGTGTCAGCCCTGCATCGGGTCCGCGAACTTCGGCGTGCGCCGCAGCGCGCGCGACCGCACCTCCGATCGAAGGCGCGAGCTGCATAAGCTGATCGTAGAATGCAGCAATTGCAGTACAGTCAGTACGCCCCGTGTGAGCACGTTCAGCGTGGACCGATTGGATGGCTGCTTCGATCTGATATCGTCCTGGTCGCTGCATTTGGAAGGCTACCTTGAGTTCACCTTCCGCTTCTTCGATCAAAGGCATGTTCCAGTCTTTTGGATCCTGCTCGGAGAGCGGCACGAACCTGCCGGCGGCACTGCGACGCGCCGGACGTCGCGCCTCGCAATAAAGCATCAACGCCAGCAAACCGCGAACTTCCGGATCGTCCGGAATCTGATCACGCAGCACGCGCGCGAGCCAGATTGCCTCCTGACCGAGTTCCGTCGTGCGTTCGCCGGCGCCACTCGCGTCCTCCCAACTGTTGCCAAACGCAGCGTAAATCGCGTTCAGCACTGCTTCCAGGCGCTCGGGAATCTGATCGGCTGTAGGAATCTCAAACGCGATCCGCGCTTGCCGAATCTTGGTCTTGGCGCGCACTAATCGTTGTCCGATCGTCTTCGGCGCGACGAGTAAAGCACGTCCAATCGCTACTGCATCGAGCCCGAGGACGGTTTGCAACATGAGCGGCGTGTGTATGTCGGGATCAATAGCAGGATGCGCACACACGAACAGGAGCTTGAGACGCTCGTCAGGCCACCTGTCGGGATCGGCCGTCTCATCAAACTCGCGCGTCATGAGTTTTAAAGTGGGAGTGCTGTGTTCATGTACCTGCTGATGACGCGCAAGATCCAGGAGGCGGTTGCGCGCAGCCGTTAAGAGCCAACTCTGCGGATTCTGCGGAATACCGTCGCGAGGCCACGTCGTCAATGCGGCCACTAGCGCATCGGCCAACGCGTCTTCAGCGGCTGCAACATCACGCGTGCGCGCCGCGAGCAACGCCACGAGGCGTCCGTAAGATTCGCGCGCTACTGCTTCGACCGCGTGGTGCGCCGGCTCATCAGTTCGAGTTTCCAACGGTGACGCGCGGCTCCATTTCGACAGCTATTGGCCGTACTTCGACGACACCGTAGGAAGCGGCCGGACATCTTGCCGCCCATTCCAATGCGGCGTCGAGCGAAGGCAGCTCGAGCAGCGTAAACCCGCCCAATTGTTCCTTCGTGTTGGCATATGGTCCATCCTGAATGTCGCGCTTGCTCTCGCGCAACCGCACTGTCGTCGCGGTTTCGGGTGCGTCCAATGGTTTGCCGCCGGCGAAGATTCCGGCATCCAGCAAGGCGCGGTGATACGCGCGCCAGGCGCCGGCGTATGCTTCCGACTCGACGGGCGAATCGCGGCGCTCAAAGTCGTCCGGTTTTTCATAAATCAACAAAACGTAGAGCATCTCGTTCTCCTCTCGCTCGTTAGTATGACGGACGACGCCCTGCGATTTCTACACCGTTGAATCTTTCGACTCTAATTATCGAAAACTGCATCATCGGCGCGTGGACTGAGACGCGCCGTGCGCACTGTCAACACGAACACCAGCTCGCCATTCTCAAAACGTTCGATACGCCGCGCCACTTGCTGACCCTCTTCCCTGGCCCAGTCACCCAGTCTCTCTTCGACGTTTACGGTGGCACCATTGCGGTTGATCTCGTAAGTCACTCGCTCCAATAACAAAGTGTCGGAATTGAAGTAATAAAATTTATATTGCTCTCTCTGATCGTGTGAGGTCTTTATCTGATCTGTCACTTTATACACGTCGTAATAAGGTCCGATAAAGTCGGCGGTTGAACCGCGATGGAGCAGAAAACGCGAACCCAGAAGACGTGTCGACATGCCCTGCATCTGCGTGTTGAAGAAATGCTCCGCCGATCCATAAACCAGCGTTTCGAGCAGATCCTCGTCGACGCTGTCAACCGAATTAGCGTGCTCACCGTCGAAACTGATGACGCGAATTTCACTACCCTTTTGTATGGTGAGGCGTAGTCGTTCCGGAAACTCAAAAACCGCGACGACTTCTTCCGAACTGTTACCGCGACTTAGCGTGCCGGTTAAGTTCAGACGCTCTCTTCCCGGCTTCTCGAGCCGGTCTCCCAGTGCGTTGAGGTGCCAAACTAACTTTGGTGAAAGATTGCTGCGCCTCACGTAAGCGGCGCGTTCGACGCTTGCTCGCCTCGCATTATTCTGATTAGTAATCTTTGGATACCGGGCCGTTAAGTCTCGCAGCTTGCCATACGCAACAAACGTCAGTGCAGTCAAAACGAGGCATGCTATAACCAGCGCCGGCCACAGAAGTCGGTGATTTATTTTCATCGCGCTCTCCTTACGTATAAGCACAAGTCACCGCACCCAGGGATCGATATTACTTAGATTGACTCTGACAGGTTTGACAATCGAAACGTTCTGTTAGTTCCACGACCGCTACGCCCTCGCGTAAAATTCCTTGACAGCTTAATATGGCGAAAGTATATATGGCAATACCACATATGAAAACGCCATCTATCCTGGACCGGGAAGTCAAACGCGGCAGTGCGGAGATGTTGATTCTGGCGCTGATCGAAGATCGTCCCCGCCATGGCTACGAGATCGCCAAGCTGATCGAGCAGCGCTCCGACGGAGTGCTTCAATTTCACGTTGCCTCGCTTTATCCGCTACTCTATCGCCTGGAAAAGCGCGGACTGATTCAGGGCCATTGGGTGGAAAGACCAAGCCAGCGCCGCCGCCGCTTCTACAAATTGACCAAAGCCGGACAAGAAATCCTGAAAGAACACCGCCGCACATGGAAAGCGTTCTTTGCTGCTTTGGACCGCGTCGCCGGCATTAACCCGGCATAAACCGCTTCCACAGAATTACAGATGCACGACTGGAAGAACGAAATCCGTGAAGCTCTCTTGCAACTATCCTTGCGGCCTGTGCGCGAGGCGGAAATCGTTGAGGAGTTGGGCCAGCACCTCGAAGACCGTTATGAAGATCTGTTGCTCCAGGGTTACGCGGAAGAAGAGGCAGTGCAAAAAACTCTGTCCGAGTTTCGACAGAACGAAATGATCCGCGATCTGCGCGGGCTTGAACGCACTTATTTGGAACCGGTCGAATTGGGCCAGGAACCACGATCGAGCCAGACGGCGGGGCTCTGGCAGGATTTACGTTATGCGTTTCGCATGCTCTTGAGCCAGTTTGGCGTGTCGCTGATTGTGATCATAACGATGGGGCTCGGCATCGGGGTGAACACGACTATTTTCAGCAGCGTCGAGCTGCTGGCGTTTCGTCCTTTCGACTTTCCCAACCAGGAGCGGCTGGTCAGCGTTTTTGAGCAGCAGCGCGAGACCGGCATCGTGCGCGGCTCGGTCGCGCCGGGCAATTTCGCCGATTGGCGAGAGCAGAACCAGACCTTCGAAGATTTAGTCGCGATCAAATCGAGTTACTTTGATCTGGCTAACGCCTCGCAACCAGAGCGTTTGCCGGGGCACTTTGTTTCCACCGGTTTCTTCAACACGCTGGGAACGCCGGCGGCGTTGGGCCGAACCTTTTCTGCAGAAGATAACGCGCCCGGCAGAAATCATATCGTCGTTCTGAGCGATGGTCTGTGGCGGACTCGCTTCGGAGCTGACCCGCAAATCGTCGGACGCTCGGTCAAACTCAATGAAGACACCTACACCGTTGTGGGTGTGATGCCAAAAGACTTCCGCTATCCGGTCGGTGACGGTCAACTTTGGGCGCCGCTGGTTCCTGATCCGAGTGATCGTTCACGCCGAGATCATATTCTTCAGGTGGTGGGGTTGCCGCGCAGTGGCGTAAGTCTGACGCAGGCCAATGAAGATCTGAACCGGATTGCAGTAAGTCTTCAGTCCGAATATCCCGACACGAATCGCGGCCGCGAGGTCCGCGTGGCGCCGCTGGTAAAGGACGCGACGCGTGGCGTGCGGGTCGCGGTCCCTTTCATGTTTATCTCAGTGTTCCTCGTTTTGCTGGTCGCGTGCGCGAATGTCGCCAATGTCCTCCTCGTGCGTGCGGCGGCTCGACAAAGAGATATCGCGATCAGGCTCGCACTCGGCGCCAGTCGCGGTCGCGTGATGCGGCAACTGTTTGCGCACAGTCTTTTGCTTTCAGGTTTCGGTGGATGCGTCGGACTCGTCCTGGCTTATTTGGGTGTCAAAGCATTAAGGACCATGCCGCAGGACTTCTCAATGTTTATTCCCGGCTGGAGCAAGATGGGGATCGATCAGACGGCCCTGGCATTTACTGTGGCCGTCTCGGTTTTGACGGGGATTCTGTGCGGCTTGATTCCCGCGTTAATCGGGACCAGAGTCGAGCTCAATCAGCTTCTGAAGGATGATGGTCCAAGCGTCCTCGGTAAGAGCTCGAGTCGCGCGACGCGTTGGCTGGTGATCTCAGAAGTTGCGTTTTCCGTCATCCTGCTGGCGGGTGCTGGGACATTGTTCCGAAGCTTTCAACAGTTACTGCACGCGGATTTCGGAATCGAAGCCACCAACGTTTTGACCATGCAGCTCTCTCTTTCAGGTGAAAGATACGCGGCCGCACCGTCGCGACATAATTTTGCGGACGCGCTTATCGGGAAAGTTTCAGCGCTGCAGGGAGTCACCGGTGTCGGCTTAGCGAGCACGGTGCCGCTCGGGTACAGCTACAACCGCCGCGAGGTCGCCCGCATCGGCAGCACGGTTTTTGCCGACGACCGCCGGCCGTTCGTAACCTTCCGAACCATAACGCCGAGATATCTTGAAGCGATTGGCACACCCTTACGACAAGGCCGGGCATTCACGGAACAGGATCGTGAAGGCACGCCGGGAGTTGCCTTGGTTAACGAAGCATTCAGCAAGCAATTTATGGCAGGTAGGCAGGTGATCGGCGAAAACCTGGTCCTGAATAATGGTCAACGATATGAAGTCGTCGGTCTGTTAGCGAATGTCATCAATGACGACATGGACGAACGAGCTGACGCCGAAGTTTATGTGCCTTATGCGCAGGAACCTGTCCGCGATATGTTCCTGGTGACGCGTTCTGATTACACCTCGGATGCTTTGGTCCAGGCCATCCGCGGGGAAGTCAGCGCGGTGGATCCCTCGGTGCCGGTCTTCAAAGTAAAGCCCTTGCAGCAATACGTCGACGAGCGGTTGTCTGCAAAGAAAATGGCGGCCTATTCCTTAGCCGTAGGCGCGTTAATTGCTTTGTTGTTAGCGGCCGTTGGGATTTATTCGGTCGTAGCTTATTCGGTGACGCAACGAACGCATGAGATTGGATTGAGGATCGCCTTGGGAGCCAGCAGCGGCGACATTCTGAAGTTGGTAGTTGGAACAGGATTGCGCCTGGTGCTCATTGGCGGCGCGATCGGACTTGCAGGAGCTCTCGTCTTGACGCAGTTGTTAAGCGGATTATTGGTCGGCGTCAGCGCTCGTGACCCGTTTACTCTTGCCGTGATCATCTCGATTCTCGCTGCAGTGTCGCTGCTCGCCTGCTATCTCCCGGCCCGGCGAGCGATGAAGCTGGATCCTTTGAACGCCCTCCGATACCAATGACGCGCGAGATGGTTTTTACATATTGCCGTTAGCGAACTTGCACCTTCGCAAAAACGATGGCGATGCGCGCGAATAGTTTCGTGAGATGGACGATGAATCACCTGAGAAAACTCGAACGGCTTTGCCGACCAGAGTCACTTCTCACGCACCTTTAAGCGCCTCTGCGGCACAACGCCGAGCCGCTATCGCACCTGCTCGAAATAGGTGCTTGACGTTGGGCACGCCCGAGGCGTAGAGTGCCGCAACTCCTAGTCACGGTCGCTACCGGACAAATCCACTCCGGTATTGGCTTCCTCCGAAATCGTCTCATCCATAAGGAGCCTCATTGTGAAACCAAACCGACATAAACTGTTCGCGTTATATCTGGTTTTGTGCTCGGCGATGGTCTACTCAGGGTTGCAACTCTTCGAGCCCGGTGCACGAGCTCAAGATGAAGGAGCGGGAACCTGCTGTCAGGTATCCTCTGATTGCCCTGGTTCCAAACTGTGTTATCTACCGGGTGATAAGGCCGACTGTTGCAGGTCCGGCCCTGGTTTACCAACCTGTTACGGCGCCAACTATTGTCTCGAACCGCCGCACATCGAGTAACACAACGAGCGAGATAATTGCTCATCTTGCGGTGCCTCAACATCAGAATGCTTTTCTGCCATTACGGCACCGCATGCTACCCGAGACTCGGCGGAGGACCATCATGAATGAAGGCATTCCCCAAGATAACCAAAACAATACCGTGTTAATAAGTCGCGGTTCTCAAATTCTTACAATTGGTTTGCTGGTTGTATCAGTAGCTCTGAACGTCGCACTATCCAGGAGAAATAAAGCTTTAAGCACCGCTCTTTTTTCGGTCAAGGCGGAGCAGTCGTTGCCGATCGGATCGACACTTCCACCGATTGAAGCATTCGATTTAGCTCACCACCTTCAGGTCTTAAAGTATGATCCAGCGACCCCACCCACTGTTTTTTATGTCTTTTCTCCCCAGTGTGGTTGGTGCGCAAAGAATGCACCAAACTTACGAGTATTATCAGAAAGCATACGAGGTCGATACCGGCTTATAGGACTCTCTTTATCATCTGCCGGCCTCGACGAGTACGTCGCTAAACAAGGCATGGACTTCCCTATCTACACGAATCTTTCACCGCAGTCCGTTGCGGCGTATCGCCTGGGAGGTACGCCGACTACGATTGTGGTATCGGCAGAAGGAAAATTATTACGTGAATGGAAAGGGGCTTACATGGGTAGCGCCAAACATGAGATTGAGGAGTATTTTGGCGTTTCGGTCCCTGGTGTGACGCAGGCAAACGAATAATGCCCATCTGTGAAAAGGTCATGATCCATCAAGCTTCCCGTTGCCTCACCATCATTGTGTTGATGCTGACAATCGTCGTCGTCTGCGATTCATGCGCAACCAATGGCCAACAGAAGCTGACCAGAGGCTCGACAACATCTCCCGCGGAGGTTGATGACTTTGTAGCAAGGGTTAGCTCCGCTTCGCCGGAGGTGTCCGCCGATCTGGTCATTCGAATTGCTCAATCCAAGTTAATAAGCGACAAAAAAAGAAAGCTCACGTTGCTCGAGGAAGCCTACTACCGTGGTTCTGATGCACAGAAGAAACTACGCATGAAGCGATGGACCGGTCTGGTAGATACGCCTTCCGGTTATCTTTCTGCCGCATATGACCTTGAGTTGGATGAGACATCAATAAAGACACGGGCTGTGAGAGCGATGTTGAGTCTGGACGCCGCCAGAGGCCGAGAATTGTTTGTCCAAATTCCGAAATTGAAACTGCGACCGTTATCCTGCTCGGATGATTTGGGCTACGAGTTATCAAGCTTTTATCAAACACTCAAAGAAGTAAAGCAAAAGAGCTTCACGCCAAAGGAGATTTCGGAGGGTAATGGGTTACGTTTTATCCAGCCTTATATTGCTGAGGTTGAATCACCGGCGCAGATCGCACCCGTTGTGGATCTAATTGTCGATTCCGATTTAACGCCTTCAGAGCTCAACGTGCTTTTATCAACTTTGGTTTCAGCCCTCAAGGGAATTCAGGATGATCCAAAGTCGTTCGCGCTATCCCTGACATCGGGCGGTCTCGCAAACAGTCTTCAAAAGTTAATTAAAAAGAGTCGCGACAATGACGTCGACTCAGCGCCTTTGCTCAACGCCTTCAAAGCATATTTTTTACGAGAACTGAGTGTGCAATGCCCGGGCATGAGGGTAGGAAGTGAGCAAAAGAATCCACTCCAGGTCGAATTTTCAAGAGTCAACAAGTGGTTCGTAAGCTCAATTTCAGAAGATGAATTGAAAGCGCAAATCGGCGCAGGGTCCAATGAGACGCCGTTTTGGGCCTCACAGGAATCGCGGAGCTTTCTGATGAAGGTAAAACGATTACGTTTTGGAACCGGTGAAACAGTCCTGACTGAAGAAGAAAGAAACAATGACGACTGGCAGCGCGAATTGCGACAATTACTAACAGACCTGGGGCGGTGGACTGGTTCAGGAAGCGACACTGAGTCTGAGGTATTTCATCAGAAATGCAATTTGTACGATGCTCTATTCAGCCTTTCACCAAATAACTCCCTGCGCACCGAAGTGTTGCTAGCGTTTGCGAGTTACCTGCGCGGTTCGTCGATGCAGGAAAGTAGTCATATCGAATGGCTATTGCACGGCCATAACCTACTGAAGAAAACGCGAAATCTCGGACCAGAGCGGTTGAAGATTATCAACGTTTTCAATACCTCCTCTACGCAAGCGTTGCAACTGTATTCGCAGCTTGATGATCTCACAGCGGCGCAACTGACTCACTGATATACTTGTCGTTCTCGCAACTCGGTTGCATCCAGACTACTTGCCGTCTGCACGGAACCTTCGCGTTCCGAGAACCGTAGTTGGTTGACGACCTAAAAATTCTTCACCAGGAGAGCTCATGAAGAAAGCGATCGTGATTTCGCTCGTTGTCCTGCTATTGAACTCTGTCACCCCTTTCCTTTTCGCTCAGTCCTTGCGTCCGGCATCTGAAAAGGACTTTAGCGCCGCTTACGATACTCAAATCCAGAAAACGCTCGCGAAGTTCCCAGACCTTCCGGGCATCGCGATCGTCGTAATTAAGGACGACCGCCCGATCTTTGTCCGCGCGTACGGGATGGCGGATAAAGAAGCCGGCATAAAGGCCGATAGCGACACGCTTTTTTATACCGGCTCGTCTACCAAGTCTTTTACAGCGCTGGCAGCCGCGCTGCTCGATCAGGAAGGCAAGATAAAACTCGCTGACGCGCTTACCAAATATACTCCGGGAATTCGCTTCAAAAATGAGATACCAGACAAGGTCACGATCCGAGATCTCCTGACGCACACAAGCGGCCTGCGGAACAGCGCTCTCATCAACCGCCTCGCGTTTACGGGCCAGATCGACCAGCCTGAGATCGATCACGTCTTTGCCGACGGCACCACTTTTAATGACGCCAACTTTGGCAAGTACAACTATACAAACCTCGGCTACAACATTTACGGACTGGCGCTGCATTACCACTTGAACAAAAAGTGGCAGGACCTGCTGCAAGAGCGCATATTCACCCCCGCAGGTTTAAAACACACAACTGCATATGTCTCAAAAGCGCGAGCCAAAAAGTTCAAGATCGTAGCCCCTTATGTCATTTCCACCGATGGGCCTGATGCGGGCAAGATGGTCCGAAGCGGTCTGGAAAAGACTGACGAGAACATGCAATCGGCCGGTGGAATTTTCATGAGCATTTCGGACCTCGGCCGCTGGCTCAATCTGAACATGAACGGTGGTAAGCTCGACGGCAAACAGGTGGTGCCGGCCGATGTTATCCGCAAAGTGCAAACGGGATACACAAAGAGCACGCGGAATGAGCCGCCATTCTCCGGCGACGGCGAATACGGGCTCGGGTGGCAAATCGGCAAGTATCGCAACGACAAGGTGGTCTATCATCATGGTGGCTATCCCGGCTATCGCACCCATGTCTCATTTATGCCTGAGAGAAAGATCGCCGTCGGAGTCATGGTGAACAACGATACGCTTGGCGGACGTCTCGCAGATATGCTCGCTGCGTACGCTTATGATTGGTGGCTGCAGACTGAGAATCTGCAAGCCGATTACGCACGGCAACTGCAGGAAACACTTACGGCCTATGAGAAGCGAACGCAGGGTATTGCTGCTGAAGCCGCAGGACGCGCAAAGAGAGAGTGGCAACTTACAAAACCGTTTAGTGACTATGCCGGTAAGTATAGGAACGACCTGTTGGGCACGATCGAGATCGTGGCAAAGGAAAAAGCGCTCGCGGTGCGATTGGGCGCCATGAACACAGTCGCCACGCCTTTCACGGAAAAAGATACGATTCGCGTCGTGATGCCGCCCGGCGGAAACGGTGAGGTAATCGGCTTCGTTAAGGACGCGGACGGAAAGATCGGCTCAATGACTTACGGCGGCTTCACCTTTACAAAGCTTCCGCAATGATTGCAAAACTCTTCTCTGTGCAACCTCTGTGTTCTCTGTGTCTCTGTGGTTAACTGATCACTCACCACAGAGACACAGAGAACGCAGAGGTTGCACAGAGAAATCTATAGATAGAATGAAGCTTCGCATCGTCTTACTGCTAATCCTCCCATTCTTACTACTCGCGAGAGAGAAACCTAATCGTACGCAAGCGCCGATAGTCTTCACGCACGCCACCATCATCGATGTTACCGGGGCGGTGCCCAGGCGCGACGCGACGGTCGTGATTACCGGCGATCGCATCTCGGCAATCGGAGACAATATCTCCGTGCCGGCAGGTGCGCAGGTTGTGGATGCCAGCGGTAAGTTCCTGATCCCCGGGTTGTGGGACATGCACGTCCATTGGTACTTGAGAGACACGTTCACTCTTTTTATTGCTAATGGCGTGACGAGTGTGCGGCAGATGTTCGGCAACTCCGATCTGTTGCGATGGCGTGAGCAGATTGCCAAAGGCTCGCTGCTCGGTCCCCGCACGGTTGTGGCCAGTCCGATCATCGATGGACCAGAACCCATCTGGCCCAATTCGATCGCGGTGCGCAACGAAGAGGAAGGTCGCAAGGCCGTCAGAAGAGTTAAGCAGTGGGGCGCAGATTTTGTGAAGGTATATGCGCTGCTGCCGCGCGACGCATATTTCGGTATTGCGGATGAAGCAAAGCAGCAAGGCATAACTTTTGCCGGCCACGTTCCAAACTCGGTGTCTCCCGCAGAAGCTTCGGATGCGGGACAGAAGAGCATCGAGCACTTAACCGGGATCCTGATCGCATGCTCCGACAAAGAGACCGAGTTACGAGACAAACTCGTGAAAGCAGATTCGCCGGAAGCGCGCGGTCGGGTTCAAACATCGGCACTGGAAACTTACGATGAAAAGAAAGCGGCTGACCTGATTGCACACTTTGTTAAGAACCAGACGTGGCAGTGTCCGACGTTGACGGTCCTGCGCAGCAATGCATATCTCGGAGATGAATCTTTTCGCAGGGATGGCCGTCTCAGATATATCCCACGACTACTGCAACAACGATGGAACTTCCGCGTAGCAAATCACGATAGCGCTGTCACGAAGAAAGTTCTTCAAAAACAACTCGAGATTGTGGGAGCGATGCAGAGAGCCGGTGTACCAATCCTCGCCGGAACAGATACGGGCAATCCGTTCTGTTTTCCGGGTTTCAGCTTGCATGAAGAACTGGCGCTCCTCGTCATCGCGGGATTAACCCCGGTTGAAGCCCTGCGCGCGGCGACACTCAATCCCGCGAAGTTTTTTGGCCTGGACCAAACGCTGGGAACAATCGAGCAAGGAAAGATCGCCGACCTGGTTTTGCTTGACGCGAATCCGCTCCTGGACGTTCGCAACACGCAAAAAATCAACGCCGTTGTGTCAAACGGACGGCTTTTTGATCGCAAGGCTTTGGACAAGATGCTTGGCGAAGCGGAAGTCGCGGCTAACCGGTAGAGAGAGGTTTGTAAATAAGACCGATGACAATTCCGGTGACAATCCACTGGAAGAAGTAAGCTGCAGCCTGTCCGACAGCGAGTTTCCCGCCGATGTTGAAATTCACGTAGTTGTGCAGCACATTGCAAACCGCAAAAATGCCAATGAGAACGCCGAGGCGCGCACCTTCCGCCGTGCCCGACTGATGTGTCATTGCGAAAATTATGGTGACAACTACGTTCGCGATGAAACTTGCAGCGAATCCAAATGGCATCACACTCATCATTTCTTCTTTAGGCCGGAATACGGCCGGGTACTTGTGGGCTTCTTCCATAAGAGACGGCACCAGCCAAATCATCAAGAAGCCGAAGGCAAAAGACGCAACCGTGCCACCAAGCGCCGCCAGCGCGAGACGTGAGTAGTTCATTTGGACTCCTTTACAAGTTGCGGATCAAAATCACAACGCGAGAAAACTGGATGCTTAGCTTATTAAACGAGCGTGTAAGCGGGCGCCAAATATACACTAGTGTGTCTCCGGGATGCGAGGAGTTCCCGGAGACACGAAGTTCACGTCGACTCAACGATGAATCATTATGCTCCCGCCGCCGATAACGGTGGTTGGATCATCGTTATCCGGTGCGTTGAGTTGGTTATCGTAGATGAGGCCGTAGTTGTCACTCCAGATTCGGATTCTGAATTTATCTACGCCTCCGCCGCCAGTCTGATCGCCGTCAATGCAGGTCAGCATGAATCGATAGCTGCCGCCTCCATTGATCTGGCCCATGCCTTTAAACTGGGCCTTGCGGCTGCCGGAGATCACCATCCAATCGTAGCTCGTACTCTTGAAGTTCAAACCTCCAGCCTGGAACTGGAATTCAGTGGCGCCGGACGGCACGCTCGCCCCGTTCTGATATTTCGCGACAAAGCCGAAGCTCGCCGCTCCGCTCAATGTGGGGATAAGAGTAAATGCTCCTGGGGGCGAACTGATCCAGCCACCACCAGTCACCCAACCCGCGTTCGGATCGTAAATCACCACCAGTGCGCTGAGACTGTTTACTGTTGTGCTCGTGCTCGAGAGGTTGCCATTGTCGGTAACGGTCAGCGACACCTTGTAAACGCCGGCCTCCGTGAAGGTATAGGTTGTGTTAGCGGAGCCCGGAGTTGAACCCGACGGCTCGATAACCGTTCCTGGTTGAGTTATGGATTCAAACTTCCACTCGGCAGTATGCGTATCTCCCGCGTCGTCCGTGAAAGTGCCGGTGAAGTTGACGGGTGTGTTCACCGAAAAGACGGAGCCGCTTGAAGGCCCTGTGATCGTTACGACTGGCGGATTGTTGACCGGACCCGCGGCGCCATAACGCACCACGGTCAAATCAGAAATAACATGCAGGTTGGAATCGAGAGCGAAATTCGCATATCCCGCGGCGACAATTCTGCCGTCACTCTGAGGCGAAACAGCAGTGGCCGTTGCCTGCGTTCCGATGGAGGTGGTAACGATGCCATTACTACCAAAGGTGGCATCGGGGGAGCCGTCCGAGTTGTAACGCAAAACAGTTAAGACAAGGGTGGTCCTGGATGGATCGAGGCTATCACCCGCTGCAAGGATTTTTCCGTCGGACTGCAGCGCGACTGCATTCGCGACGTACCGGTCGGAACTATTAGTCGCCGCCACCACTATGCCATCACTATCGAAGTTGGTGTCGAGTGAGCCATCGGTGTTGTAGCGCGCTAACGCAACGAGTGAGCCGCCACCTTGAAAGCTCGATCCGGCAGCCAGAATCTTGCCATTAGGCTGAATGACGATGTCTCGCGCACTATTCTGACGTGTAGCGAACTCCGTTAAGACGAGGCCATCTCCGTCAAACGTGCTGTCAAGTGAACCGTCCGGGTTATAGCGCAACAAAAGAAAGTCGTCAGTTCCGATGTTCTGGCTGTTGTCAATGCTCTCTCCAGCAACCACGATCTTGCCGTTCGTCTGGAGCGCGATACCCCAAGCAACATTGATTCGGAAAACCTCAAAGCCGGGGGGTAGCTCTCGGGTGATGCCATCATCGTTGAAAGTATTATCGAGCGACCCATCGGTGTTATAGCGTACTACTGTAATGCCCAAACTCCCGGAGCCTGTAACTACAATCTTGCCGTCAGATTGAACTGCAAGGTCCTGTGCGGCTGAGAACTCGCCGGTTGGTGTGGTGACGATGCCACCGCTGCCGAATGTGGTGTCGAGTGATCCGTTCGTGTTGTAGCGCACCACTGTAAAGCCAGATACATTGTTTGGACTGCCCCTGCCGGCAACCACAATCTTGCCGTCAGCCTGAAGAGCAACGCTCAGGGCGTTGTCATTAGCGCCAAGATCGGTCGTGACAATGCCACCGCTGCCGAATGTAGAATCAAGTGAACCGTTGATGTTGTAGCGCACAACCAGAATGTCCAAAGCCGGCGACTCGAAAAAGGGTAAAAACGGGAGAGTGCCGCTGGTACCAGCGGCTACGATCTTCCCATCAGGCTGGATGACAATCTCGTTGATCTGATCAAATTCGGAATGGCTGGTGACGACGATGCCGTTGTTGCCGAAACTCGCGTCAAGATCGCCGTCCGCAGCCGAGACCAAAACGCTGCTTAACAAAACCGCGCTAACTACCAGAGCCGCTAAGAGGACTGAATGAGGAGAGATGAGGCTGCGCACAGTGGTGCGCCGTGCAAATCTGAGTTGTTGTTTCATTTTCTTGCTCCTTGAGAAAAGCCCGACGTGGACTAGTCAGTAGTCCACTGTCAGTGACCCGTGAATTGTTTTTGGGAGGTGAGGTGATGTGGTGCATTGAGACGTGTGAGAAACAGAAACTTCGTGAGGCTCTGTTGAATGTGTGCGTCTAACTCGATGATGTTTAGCAAGGCTTATGCCAGTCAGCAGTAAAACCTGAGCACGGATAACACGGATAAAATCTGCGGATTAATCCGTATGATCCGCGTTAAGGCTTTATGCGAGTGTCATCGATTGGGAACAGATTTGACGGACACGTGAGTACTCCAGTTGACACTTAAGACTTGTCAGCCTCGCTTAATCCACCGCGATCCATTCCAGACTCGCGGGGAATAGTTTCTTTTCCGGATCTATCGTTACGACGTAAGCGCCAAGTGCTCCGATGCGACGATTTGGACCAAACGTGATCTTTGGCATCAGACCCGTGTCATACTCGTAAAGACCTTCGAGAGTGGTGATCAGGCGCTCGCGGCTGAGATCTTTGCCACAGAGCTCGAGTGCGTGGACCAGAATCTTTGCCGCCGCCATCGCCGAAGCCTGTGCCGCGGCGTGTGTCGGTTGAAGCTTGTTTCGTTGCAGCAGCGTACTGTATTCAGCAGCGCCGGCTGCGGAAACGTCGGCCGGAACGGTGGCGACCGCCAGAAAGATTTTGTCTTTCATTTTCACCGTCACGGCGTCGCTGATGTTTCTGCCAACGAGTGTTCCGAGCATGTATATCGACGGCGTCCAATCAACCTTCTCAGCGTCCTTCAACATCGCGGTCGCTTCAATGCCCGAGCCAACGAAGAAAACAGTATCGATTCCCTTCCCTTTCAACTCGGCCACATACTTCGAAGCGTTGAATCCATCCGGCGCGTAGTAAGTTGTTGTCACTGATTTCAAACCAACTTTTTTCGCCTGCTCTTCAATACTCACAACGATACCGCGGTTAAATTCAACGTCGGACGAAACAATCGCCACGCGCGCATTCGCTGCATCAGTCTTCCGGGCCGCGAACGTGGCGAGCGCGCGGGCCTGCTCTTTGACTCCCGGCAGCAAATAGAAGA
>Ga0065712_10000557_pt1 | contig 16423 bp, 7 predicted proteins | sample MisRhiReplicate1_FD_59099 | JGI IMG/M metagenome (GOLD analysis project Ga0065712, IMG submission 59099) | Miscanthus rhizosphere microbial communities from Kellogg Biological Station, MSU, sample Rhizosphere Soil Replicate 1: eDNA_1 v3... | ecosystem: Host-associated > Plants > Roots >...
AGTGTTTCGAGATCGGATCCGAAGATCTTGACCGCAAGCGAGCTCTTCAACCCGGTCTCGGCTTCATCCACGGCATCCTCAGCCGGCTGGGTGTAGTTGAAGATGATGCCGGGAAATGCCGACAGTTTCTCCTGAATTGCCTCCTGCAGTTGCGCCTTGGTCCTGATCGCCCCGCTCCATGCGGGGTCGTCGTACGGCTTGAGGCCGACGAAGTACTCGTCGTTGAAGAAACCGATCGGGTCCGTCCCATCGTCGGGACGACCCAGTTCGTTGGCAACCGTGGTGACCTGAGGAAACTTCAGCAGCAGGGTCCGCAGCTCGGGACCCAGCTTGGACGCCTCTTCGAAGGAGATCCTGTAGGGCATCGTGGCGCGGATCCAGAGCGACCCTTCGTCGAGGTGCGGCATGAACTCCGCCCCGATGAATGGCGTCATCAGCAGCGACCCCACGAACAGCGCCAGGCAGATCGCCATCGTCGCGGCCCTGTGCCGCAGGCAGACAGAGAGGAGCCGGCCGTAGGCGTCGCGGATTCGGTTGTAGGCCGGAACGTCGGGTTCCTTGATCCTCCCGCGGAGGAAATACGCGCAGAGGACGGGAAGTAGCGTCAGGGAGCACAGCAGGGATCCGAGCAGCGCGAACGCCATCGTATCGGCCATCGGGCGGAACAGCCGCCCTGACGGTCCGGTGAGCACATAGATCGGAAGGTACGCCGCGATGATGACCGCAATCGCGTAGAAGATCGGGCGCTCGACATCGCGCGCCGCGGCGCGCACGACATCGACGAGATTGAACTTCTTGCCGTGACGCTCGGCAACCTCCCGGAAGATGTTCTCCACCATGACGACGGCCCCATCGACGATCATCCCGAAGTCGATCGCCCCAATCGACAGCAGGTTGGCCGGAATGTGCGCCCAGTCGAGACAGATGAAGGAGAACAGCAGGGCGAAGGGGATCGTCACCGCGACGATCAGAGCCGTCCGCACGCTGAAGAGGAAGATCCCGAGGATGACCAGCACCAGGACCATGCCGCGAACGAGATTCCTCTCGACGGTCCTCGTGGTCTCCTCAATCAGGTCGGTCCGGTCGTAGTACGGCACGATCTTCACGTCGGGCGGCAGGACGGTCTTGTTCAGGACGTCCGTCAGCGCCCGCACCTTCTTCAGCACCACCTGCGCCTGCTCGCCGACCCGCATCAGGATGACTCCCTCGACCGCATCGTCCTGGCGCATGAACCCGAACTGGCCGAGGCGTGGCGCGTGGTCGATCGCCACGATCGCCACGTCCTTCACGTAGACAGGAATGCCGGCGTGCGTCGAGACGACGATGTTGCCGATGTCCTGGAGATCGCGGACCTGCCCGAGCCCGCGCACGTAGAAGAACTGGCCTCCCTGCGAGTAGAAGCCGCCGCCCGCGTTCGCATTGTTGGCGGCGAGCTGGTCGACGATCTGCTGGACACTGACGCCGTAGGAGAACAACTTGTTCGGATCGAGCTGCACCTGGTACTGCATCGTCGTGCCGCCGAGACCGGAATCGTCTGCCACGCCCTGAATGGCCCGGTATTTCCGCTCGAGCACCCAGTCGTCGAGGATCTTCAGATCCTGCGCCGAACGGTCCGGGCTTTGAAGGACGTACCGATAGATCAGGCCGCTCGGGCTGAACAGCGGCGACATGCCCGGCGTCACGCCGTCGGGCACTTCGGCGTTCGGGATCCGTTCGAACGCCTGGGCGCGCGCGAAGTACGGATCGGTGTCGAAGTCGAAGTTCATCGTCACCGACGACAGTCCGTAGAGCGAGATCGAGCGCAGAGTCTCGAGCTTCGGGATGCCGTTCATCTCGGTCTCGAGCGGGATCGTGATCTGGCGCTCCACCTCTTCGGCGGCATGTCCGGGCCACTGGGAGACGATCTGGACTCTCGGCGGCGCCAGATCGGGATAGGCGTCGATCGGCAGGTTCTGAAACGACACGACGCCCCAGACCCCCAGGGCGATCATCGCGACCAGAACCATGAGGCGCTGCGACAGGGCGAAGGAGACGATGCGGTCAATCATGCCAGCCTCTATCCCTGGAAGCTGTTGGCGAACTGCAGGAAGAGGCTGCCCTGCGAGACAACCCGATCGCCTTCCTTCAGGCCCTGAAGAATCTCGATCTGATCCTGCTGCTGGGCGCCAATCGTGATCTGCCGCTGCGCAAATTGTCCCTGGGTCACCTGCACGTAGACGAACGGGAAGTTCTGCTCGTCGTACAACACCGACGTGGTTGGCACGACCAACGCCTCGCGCGTCGCCCTGCCGTTGATCGTGACGTCCAGGAACAGGTCCTTCTTCAACAGCCCGTCACGGTTCGTGGTGACGATCCGCACGGGTGTGGTGCGCGTGGCTGGATCGATCATGTCGCCGATGTACGAGACCGTGCCGTGAAAGAGGACCGAGAACGACGAATTGCGCATCTCGACGGCGTCGCCCTTGTGGATCGACTGCAGGTCCTTTTCGTAGATGTGTCCCTGGACCCAGAGGGTCGAGACGTCGCTGATGACGAACGCAGCCGTGGTGCCGGCCTGGATGAACTGGCCAGGTAGCACCATCTTCTGCACGACAGTACCGGCGATGGGGGCGCGCATCGCCAACTCGGGGCGGATGGCGACGTTCTGGCGCTCGTCGTCGGAGAGATCCTGCTCGGTGACCCCGAAGATCTTGAGAGCCTGGAGCGAAGTCTGCACATCGGTCGCCGCGTCGTTGTAGTCGGCCTGTATCGATTCGAAGTCACGCTGGGAAATGGCCTTGTGGTCCAGCAGATCCTTGTTGCGATCGAGATTGCGCTGTGCCAGATCGAGCCGGTTCCGGGCCTTGCGATAGGCAGAGATGGCGCTGCTGACGTCCGGACTGCTCACGTAGAGCAACACGTCGTCTTTCTTCACCCTGGCGCCCGTATCGACCAGGATGCGGCTGATGGGACCGCTGACCTGCGTGATCGCCTGCGTCGTGTGGTCGTTGTCCCAGTCCACGGTGCCAGTGGTATGCAGCACGGTCAGCCACGTCGTCTTCGCGACCGGGACCAGCTGGAGATGGGACAGCTGCTGTGACGGCACTGTGAAATATCCGGCCGCCTGCTTGTCGGACGCCGCTGCGGGGGGCGCTCCTTGCGACGATCCGGCGGCGCTGGGGGCGCTCGCGCCGCAGCCAGCCGACATCAAGCCCGCCGCCAGGGCGAGCCCGATCGTGAGCGACGCCGATCTCATGGAATCACCTGCTTTCCTACCGCGAAGTTGAGCTGCCTGATGCTCGTCATGTACGCCGCGAGCGATTCCCGGTACGCCAGCTCCGTCGCGCGGTACGTGCGTTCCGCGTCCAGCAGATCGAGAATCGTGCCGGCGCCGTGCTGATAGACGTACNTCGTAANCTCCAGAGACTTGTGCGCCTGATCGAGGTAGCCCGACTGATACAAGGTGAGAATCTTCTGGTTCGTTTCAAACGCGGCGTAAGCGTTNACGACATCGGTGACCGCGGCGAACCNGGTCGCGGCCTCGGCCTGGATTGCCTGATTGACCGCNATCTCGCTGTGCGCGATGTTGCCCTGGTTGCGGTCGCCAAAGGGAAGATCGAAGGAGACGGCGACGCCCAGGGTGTTGTCCGGGCCGGTGTGCGTGTAGTCGAGCGCCGCATCCACGTCACGCGCGCGGTTGGCGATCTCGAGCCCCACGGTATCCTGCGCGAGCTGCACGTTCGCCTTCGCCGCCAGGACGTCCGGACGTGCCTCGAGCGCCTGGCGCTTGAGGTCGTCGAGGCTCAAGGTGTATCTGGTGAACGCGAGATCGCCGTCGATCTCGAAGCCGTCAGCGATGGTTTCAAAGCCCATCAACTGTCGCAGGGCGGCCTTGGCCTGTATGACTCCGACTTCGGCAGCCGAGACGTCCTGCTCGAATTGCAGCCGCTGCAACGAGATTTTGTAGAACTCGCCTTCGGCCAGGTCTCCGCGTTTCACGCGCTCCTGGTTGACCTCGACCACCTCGGAAAAACTCTTCAGATCCTGCTGCATGAGTTCCAGCGTCGATTTGGCCAGCAGCGCAGCGATGAATGCCTGCTCTGTCTGGAATCGAGTCTGGCGCTCGGAATCCATCACGTTCAGCCGGGTGACCTCGGTGCTGTCCTTGGCGACCGTCGTGCGCTTGTCGCGCCTTCCGCCACGCTCGAAGGTGTAGCCCAGCGCCCCGCTGTAGGAGACGAGGTTCCCGAGGGAGTTCAACGTGAGCTGCTGTTGCGAGAACGTCGGGAACCCCTCGGCTCCGAACGTGACGTTGAACTTGGGCTTCTGCTCTGCTGTCGTCTCGTCCGCTTTCGCCATGTCGATCGTCAGTCTCTGGGCGCGCAGAGCCTGATTGAGCCCGAGCGTCAGCCGCACGGCGTCGTCCATCGAGACGCGAGTGATCGGCGCCGGCAGCCCCTGAGCTCCGAGGCCGGCGACGAGGCCAACCGACATCATCACCGCCGCGATCGGCCGACCGACGATCGGCCGCGCGCCGAACGACGCCCCTTCACGGAAGCGCACCATAGATCCGCCTTTGAGAAACCGAACGGCTGCCGAAGCTGGCCGCGCGGATCGTGCGGCGCGCTCTGGAGCGGCGCTGCGGCGAATCACGCGCGGGCCACGAAACATCACGCGCCAGCGCGCGAGACGACAGCCCTACAGAAAAAATGGTTTCAGGAGAACGATGGGGTCGGCGGACCGCGGAGAGCGGAGGATTGCGGAACGGGGCTCTTCGGAAAATCTGTGGTGACGAGAACGACCAGCGCGGGCCCCGCGTGGGTGGTCGGGGTTACTGACGTCGAGGTCTGCAGCCGCGGGCCGACGCGATGCCACTGGCAGATGGCGCACGTCGTATCGCGAATCGGGTATGGACGCTGCGAAGAGGTGGACGCGAGATGCTGAACAGTGCCGACGGCGCCCCCGCCCATTGCTGGAAGCGGGTGGACGTGCAGGACGTCGGCAAACAGCGACAGAACCAGATACGGGACGCAGGCCCAGACAAATGCCCGGCGGACGCGTGGGGACCGTATCAGGTGTCGCACTGAATCCACGATGATTGTAGTGGATTCACGTCATCTGTCGCAAACCTCGAGCCATCCCTGCCCCACGGTATGATCGGCGGCCATATGGGCAGCCAGGTACCCACGATTTCTCCGATTGGCACCGACCATGCGGGCTGGGCGGGCCACCCGCGGGGGCTTTCCACCCTGTTCTTCACCGAGATGTGGGAGCGCTTCAGCTACTACGGGATGCGCGCGTTCCTCATCCTCTACCTCGTCGCGCCGGCCAGCACGGGCGGGATGGGGTTCAGCGCGCCGGAGGCGGCCTCGATCTACGGCACCTACACCGGCAGCGCGTGGGGCGCGGCGATTCTCGGCGGCTTCCTCGCCGATCGGGTGATCGGGCAGTACTACGCGGTGCTGCTCGGCGGCATCCTGATCGCGCTCGGCCACTTCACCCTGGCTTTCAACGCGCTCGCCGCGTTCTACGGAGGCCTGGCGCTCATCGCCGCCGGCACGGGCCTCCTCAAGCCAAACGTCAGTACGATCGTCGGCTCGCTCTACGAGCAGGGCGATCGGCGGCGCGACCCGGGCTTCTCGATCTTCTACATGGGCATCAACAGCGGCGGGCTCATCGGCCAGATCGTTGCCGGCTACATCGCGCAGAAGATCAACTGGCATGCCGGGTTCGCCACGGCGGGCATCGGGATGGTGCTGGGGCTCGCGCAATACTGGTTCGGCCGTGAGCGCCTGAGGCAGGGACTGGATCGGCTGGCGAAGGAGAAGGCCGCCCGGCATCAGGTGACCGCATCCGGAGCAGCCGCGGGCACGGGGCTCACCCGCGACGAGTGGACCCGCATCCTCGCCATCTTCATCTTCTTCGTCTTCGCGTCGCTGTTCTGGGGCGCCTACGAGCAAGCCGGGTCGACGTTGAACCTGTTTGCCGATCAGCACACGCGCCTGTCAGTCTTCGGCTGGGAGTTTCCCTCGTCGTGGCTGCAGGGCGTGCAGTCGGCGTGCGTGATCCTGTTTGCGCCGGTCATGGCCTGGCTGTGGACGCGTCTCGGGCGCTTCGAGCCGTCGAGCCCGGCCAAGTTCGCGCTCGGCCTGCTGTTTGTCGGCCTGGCGTTCGTGCTGCTCATGCCGGCAGGCACGATCGCCGAAACGGGACTCAAGGTCAGCCCGCTCTGGCTCATCGCCGCCTACGCGATCATGGAGATCGGCGAACTGTGCCTGAGCCCGGTGGGGCTGAGCGTGGTGACCAAGCTGTCGCCGGCGCGCCTGGTCGGCGTGATGATGGGCGTGTTCTTCCTCTCGAACGCCCTCGGCAACAAGATCGCGGGCTTTGCCGCCGGCTTCGTCGGGAGCATGCCGATCCCGAGCCTGTTCGGGACCGTCGCCGCCGTCACGCTCGGCGCTGCCCTCGTTCTGGCCGTGATGGTGCCAGGGATCCGGAAGCTCATGGCGGGCGTTCAGTAAGGCCGTGCGCAACCGAAGACCCGCGCCGTTCAGATACCGTTGGGTGGCGTTCGGTGACGTTGAGTGAGGTTGATCCCAACCCCACCCAACGCTCCCTAACGCTCCCTAACGGTTCCTAACGATCCCCAACGCTCCCTAACGGTTCCAAACGGTCCCCAACGCTCCCTAACGGTTCCCAACGGTCCCCAACGCTCCCTACATCGTCAGAATTCGTATCGGAGCGCAAACTGCATGCACCGCCCGGCCCCGCCGTCGCAGGTCGCGATGGTGTTGTAGTAGCGGCCGAACGTGGACGCGCGGTCCGGGAAGACATCCAGGAACTGCACGTCGTAGCTCGGCGTGTTGGTCAGGTTGAACGTGTCCCACCGGAAGCGCAGGTGGTGCGTGTTCGCCCAGGGCATCGTCCAGCTCTTGCTGACGCTGAGATCGATCGAGTAGTAGCCGTCGCCTCGCAGGACGTTGCGGAGGCCGACTTCACCGGGGTAGGCGCGCCGGAAGAAGTCCACCGCCGTTGCCGGATCCTTGAAGGGGCTCGGATAGCCGGAAATCACGTTCTTGGTCGTGCCCATCGGCGGCAGGACGCCGGGGGTGGCAAGCTCGGCGTTCCCCTGCAGGTCCCAGTTGGTCGTCCAGCACTGACGGCAGTTGATCACGGTGAACGGGAACCCGCTGGTGATGCGGAACACGCCCGCCGTGGACCAGCCGCCGACGATGGCGTCGAGCCAGCCGTTCATGTTGCTGCCGAAGTGCCGGCCGCGGCCGAAGGGCAGGTCGGCAATCCAGTTCGCGTTCAGCAGGTGCCGGACGTCGTAGTCCGAGTTGCCGTACTGCTTGTCCGGATCCCACGAGTCGATCATGAAACCCGTGTAGCCTCCGTTGCTGAACAGCGCGAAGGTCGTGTCGTTTTCGAGCAGCGACCCGTGATCCTTCGCGTATCCGAACGTGTAGTTCAGGTCGAACTGGTAGCCCTCGCTGAACCGCTTGCGGACCGACACCTGCAGGGCGTCGTACTGTGATCGTCCGATGGTGCTCTGCATGCCGAGCGTGTCGTACTGCGGCGCGAAGAACGCGAATGCGCCGAGCGAGCTGCAGGCCGGGTAGCAACTCTCGTCCGCGTTGTAGAGCGGCGTGATGTAGTCGGGCCCGTGGCCGTTGTACTCGGCCGCCATGCGCTGAGTGGCGGTGAGCCCGTCCTGCGCGGCGTCGGGGAACAGGTTCTCCCAGAACGGGATCGGCGCGATGTGGCTGTAGGCGTCCAGATCGGCCGTCTTCGAGATGCCCTTCGCCGCGTTTATCAGTTGCGCAGCGGCCGTGAAGTAGTCCACACCCGACTTGGAGTCCACCACGTCGGCCGGCATGGCGGCGTCGCGACGCACGAGCTGATTGCGTCCCCGACGGCCGACATACGCGGCTTCAACCGAGTACCCATGACCCAGCTCGCGACCGACGACCACGTTGAACGAGTGGGCGTACGGCGTCTGGATGTTGCCGTCGAGGGCTTCGGTGATGATGCCGGCGTACGAGGGCGGCGTCTGCGGGAACCCGCCGGGCGGCGCCGCGGGCAGCGTCGGCGGGATGACGTCGAGACCGGCGAACCGGATGCTCGGATCGTCTTCGTTGTGCCCGCCGAACTGGCTGCTGAGCGCGGTGGAGAGCCCGAAGGCGCCCGCCTTGTCGAAGTTGGTCGCGAGGGCCGTGCCGATGCGGTCGTACACGATGGAGTACCCGCCGCGGATGACCATCTTGCCATTGCCGGTCAGCGCGCCGAAGACGCCGCCATCGGCCTGGGGTGACCACGCGACGGCCACGCGTGGCGCGAAGTTGTTCTTGTCCCACTTGTAGTAGCCGGGCTTGTTGTTGGCCGGTCCCGCCAGGTCGAAGTGCACGTCCGGCGCCTCGCTGGTCGATCGGCCGGCGAGCATCAGCGCCCGCCGCTGCTCGAACCAGTTCCCCAGCGAGATGTCCGGCGCCACCTGCAGGCCGTTCACCTCCCACGGCGGCGAGAAGAGGCTGTAGCGCAATCCGGCGGTGACGGTGAGGTTTGGCCCCAGCTTCCAGCTGTCCTGCGCGAACATCTCGTACTCGTCTGTCGCATATCGCCGGGCGACCGGCGCGCCAAGCGGCAGCACGTTGCCATCGCGGTCGTAGTTGTAGTTCGCGTCCACTTCGGAGATCACGCCGAGCAGCGGAATGAACGTGTCGCCGTAGGTCGAGGCACCGCCCGGATCCACCGCCGGGAACGACGCGCACGCGGCTGCCGTCGCATCCGAGCAGGTCCCGCCGGGCATGTAGGTCGTCCCGACGCCATCCACCCAGGAGCCGTTGGCCGAGGGCAAGTGGTACGAGCGGGAGTTGTTGGTCGTCCCGACGCGCGTGAACCGCAGGTTGCCGCCGAACTTGAGCGTGTGCGCCCCCTTCACCCACGACACGTCGTCCACGATGCTATGGGTCGGGATGTCACGCGTGGAGGTGGCCGTCTGCGCCAGGATCGGATCGATGTTGCGGAAGTCCACCTGGACGCCGTGCGCGAGGCCCACGATGTCCTCGCGAATCTGCGTCACGCCGTACCTGAAGGTGTTGATCATCGACGAGGAGAGCACGGCGTCCCAGCCCGTGGCGAGGCCGCGGCTCTTCACCTGCCGATCGGTGTTCGGCGCCGCTCCAGGGAACTCCGGTGCGCTCAGGACCGAGTCGTCCTGCACGTTGAAGCGGCCGAAGAAAGTCTGGCCGTTCGAGTGCCGGTAGTCCAGGCGGCCGATGTAGGTGTTGAACGCGTTGTTGATCGGCGCGGCGAAGCGATACCCGACGAGGTTGACGCCGTCGATGCCGGGGTCGTTCGGCGTGGGATACGTCTTGAAGTAGTCGGACGCGAGCTTGCTCGGGCCGATCCCCAGCGGATCGATCGTGGCAAGCTGCGAGGGCCCGAGCCCGTAGGACCCGGCCGCAACGGAGTGGGAATCGCTGAAGCCCTGTACGCTGCCGCCCGGGCACTGACCGGGATCGGCGCACGGATAGATCACGACGCCGTCGCGCATCGACAGAGACGGCACGTTCCGCAGCAGCGGCGTCTCGCTGTCCTCCGTCAGGCGCTCGTAGTTGCCGAAGAAGAACAGCCTGTCCTTCTTCACTGGCCCGCCGAAGGAGCCGCCGTAGATCTTCTTGTCGAGCTTCGGCGGCACGCTTTCCTCGCCCGCCTGCAGCTGCGACAGCTTGAGGAAGTAGTCGTTCGACGAGAACCGCGTGTTCCGCTGCACCCAGTTGGCCGATCCATGCCAGTCGTTGGTGCCGCTGCGGGTGACGAGCGACACCTGGGCGCCGGACGATCGTCCGGTGTCGGCGCCGTAGTTGCTGGTGCTGACGCGAAATTCCGACAGAGAGTCGAGGGTGACGCGGACAGCGCTGCTGTACGCCGTGCCGAACTGCGGATCGTTCACGTCGATGCCATCGAGCGTGACGTTCGACTGATCGGCGCGGCCGCCGCTGACGGCGCCGCTGCGCGGATCGATGCTCAGCACCGCTCCGGTGCGCGAGTCCGTGACCGCAGCGTTCGGCACATAGACCGCGCCCGGCTGCAGGCTGAGCAGGCCGACGACGTTGTTCGCTTCGAGCGGCAGGTTGCGCACCTGCTCGCCGCTGATCGTGTTGCCGATCGAGGCATCGGTGGTGTTGATATGCGTCGCCTCGGCGGTGACGTTCACCACTTCAGTGAGCGCACCGATCTGCATGACGATGTCGAGCTTGCTCGCCGAGTCCACGGCAAGCTGGACCTGCTGGCGAACTGCCGTCCTGAAACCGCTCAGCTCGTATTTGACGTCGTAGAGTCCCGGCCCGAGCGCCAGGAACTGATAGCCCCCCGAGACATCGGTGACCGTCGAGCGCGCGGCGCTGGTCGCCGCACTGGTCGCCGTCACGGTCGCGCCCGGCAGCGCGCCACCCTGCTCGTCGGTGACCGTGCCGCGAAGCGAGGCCGTCCCCGCCTGCGCCCACGCGATCCCGGCGGCCATGAGCCAGGCCACCGCGAGCGCCACACCTCTCCTGATCCACGTCCTCACACCCACACCCCACCTCCTCGAAATACACACGGCCAGGCGGCCGCGATCACATGGCACCGACGCAGACGTCGGGCGGCGCGAGTGGCCGGGGGAACAGACCGCGCTCTTTCTGGATTAAGGGGTGAAGCGAGCAAAAGCAACGCCAATTCACCGCAGCGTCACAGATCGCGGTGGCGGACAGACCGCTTCAGGTGATCGAAACAACGGAAAGTGAGTTCGTCCCACCGCCGGTCGCAGCGGGGCGTGTGTCGGCAGAACTGAAGTTCGGCCCTTCGTACGTCAGTCGTAAGGGCCCGTACGTCAGTCGTAAGCGCGAACTTCAGTTCGGCCGTTCAACCTCGACGTAGTCCAGCACGGCGTGCTCGCCCGCGTCTGCAGTGCCTTCGACGGTGATCGTTTTGCCAGCCGACAGTTCGACGTCGTGCACGACTCGCCACGTCGACGAGTGGCCGTTTGGCTCCTTCGTCGGGAAGGTGTCGTCTGCGATCCAGGTGTCAATCTCTCGCCTGCCGACGCGAAGCGTGAAGCGCGCCTCACCGTCGTTCTCGTCGAAGTAGCGGACGATGACGGTGTAGCGGCCCGGGGCGCCCTCGAAAACAAACGACGCAGTGCATGTTGCGGGGCCGGCACACGCCACGGCCTTTCCGCCGCCGGCGGTTTCCCACGGCGTGACATCGGTCGGCGCGTAGCCGTTCAGCGTCATTACCTCGGCCTCGTGGCGGCCAGGAAAGTGACCGGCGCGTCCGTTGACGTCCGCGATGCCTGACGCCTTCAGGAACCAGTTGTTGATGGCGTCGCGCCAGACGATGGCGTGGCCGGCCTGGTAAAGAAGATGCGCGGCGACGGCGTCGTAGCGCGGCTCGTCGATGAGCCCCTTCAGTTGACGCCAGCGTCGCTCGAAGCCGGCTGCTTCGGCCGCGCCCTGATAATGGATGTCGTAGATGTGCTGGATGACGGTCTTCCCCGAGTGCAGCACGTGCGCGTACGGCACATGGTGCATGAAGAGAATCAGATCGTCGGGACACGTCGCCAGCGACTCGTAGACGGCAGCCACCGGCGGCGAGTACTGGCCGATGAACCCCGTACCGGTGGCAATTGTCCGATCCATGCCGATCCCCTGCTCGTCTGCGCGGTGCCACTGGCCCCAGCCGTTGCGCTCCGACGACTCGATGCCCGGGCCGTAGTGCGGACCCGTGATATCGGTCAGCGTCTGCGCGCCGAGCGGGCCCGTGTAGTGTTCATATGCCGGCCACGACTCGAGCAGGATGCTGCTGATTGTCTCGACGACCTCGGGATCGTGGCCGAACGTGAGCCGTGTCCACTCGTCCGCAATCTGTTGTGCGGTCAGCGAAGGATTCCAGGCAAGGCGGCCGAAGCCGTAGAGGTTCGCCATCGCCAGGTCGGCGCCGAGCCATGTCGGCGAGTCGCCGACGTTCGACACGCCGACGAATCCGCCGGCCGGCCGTCTGAACGTGCGGCCGCTGACGATTTGACTCACGGGCGTGCCGCGGCCATCCGCCTGCAGATCGAAATCGAGTACCTCTTTCCACATCGGGACGAGGAAGCAGACGTGCCGCTGCTGGCCTGTGTACTCCTGCGTGATCTGGAGCTCCACGGCCTGGTTGGTCTTCTTCAGTGCGCCGAAAAGCGGCGAGACAGGCTCGCGCGCCTGGAAGTCGATCGGCCCGTACTTGATTTGCAGGATGACGTTGTCGTCGAACTGGCCGTCGAGGCCGTGGAAGTTGTCCCACGCGGCCCGCGCGCGATCGTTTTTCAGGTCGCGCCAGTCCATGTGGTGGTCGTAGACGAAGCCGCGGTAGAAGAACACGCCGCCGTGCGGCCTCAGCGCCCGCGCGATCACGTTGGCGGCGTCGGCGTGGGTGCGACCGTAAGCCGATGGCCCGAGCCGGCCTTCCGAATCGGCCTTCAGCACGAAACCACCGAGATCTGGAACCGCACGGTAGACGGCGTCAACGCGCGTCTTCCAGAAATCGACGACGGCCGGCGCCAGCGGGTCGAAGGTGTCGAGACCACCGATCGTCTTCGGCATCGAGAAGTCGACCGCGAGCGCCATCCGGATGCCCCAGGGACGGAACACCTGCGACAGTCGCCCGAGCTCCGGCAGGAACGCGTCCGTCATCACGAGCGGATTGGTGTTCACGCTGTTGACGACGCACGCGTTGACGCCGATTGACGCCAGCAGGCGCGCGTAGTCCTTCGCCTTCGTCAGATCCTGAAGGACACGGTTGTCATTGAAGAACACGGAGCGGCCGCCGTACCCGCGCTCGATCGATCCGTCGAGGTTGTCCCACTCGTTGACCCAGCGCTGCGGTGACGCCGGCGTCTCGGTCCGATTGAGCGTCGTCAGGTCGGCGCCAAGCGACATCGCGCGCTCGAGCGCAAAGGCACCGTAGACCGCGCCGCGCGCGCCGTCCCCGGCGATGACGATCACGCGCCCTGATCCTGCCTGGACCGCGCCGAGCCAAAACCCATCTGTGCCGATAGAGGCCGGCGCGGCGTGCGGCCACTTCCGTCGCGCCTCGGCCAGCGTGCACACGATGAACGCGCCGCCTGCCGGGAGCGCGGCCTGAATGGCGGGCCGCTTCCCCGTCATGCGCGCCACCGCGTCGGCCAGTTCATTCGCGGCGGTGTGGAGCACGAGACCGCCGGAGTCCGCGACGACGACGGTGCCTGGTACGGGCATGCCGAGGGCTGCGAGGCCCTCGCGTGAGAGCGGCGCGTTGCGGAGCCAGGCGTCGTGTCCCGTCTCCGCCGCGGCGATTCGAGCAACGCTGAACAGCAGGACGAAAGAGGCGATGAGGTATCGTTGGGCGCGCACGGCCTCAGTTTATGCACATCACTCGACAGCTGCTCGTTGCTTTCGCTGGACTCGCGATCGGTTTCGGTACGCAAGGTGCGCGGGGTGCGTTGTGTGCGCGGGGTGCGGCACCTGTGGGGCAGAACTTTGGTTCTGCCCAGCCATCGACGGGACTGGACACGCTGCGGCGTGCCTTCCTCTCGCCGCCCGACGACAGCCGGATCATGATGCGCTGGTGGTGGTTCGGCCCCGCGGTGACCGACGAGGAGCTTGCTCGCGAGCTCGAGGTGATGAAGGCGGGAGGCATCGGCGGCGTCGAAGTGCAACCGGTCTACCCTGTTGCGCTCGATGGCGACGGGATCCACACGGAGACGTATCTCTCCGATGCGTTCCTGAAGCACCTGCGCGCGGCATCCGACAAGGCGGCGGCGCTGGGCCTGCGATTCGATCTGACACTCGGTAGCGGATGGCCTTATGGCGGCCCGTCTGTGGCCGTGAACGAAGCGGCTGCCCGATTGCGGATCGAGCGCGTAACTGTGCCGGCGGGGCGAGAACGCGTGCAGGCGCCTGACATCGCCGCCGGCGAAGCATGGCTCGCGGCCTTCCCCGTTGTCCCGGGTACGACGACGCCAGCCGGCCCGGCTGCCGCGCCGTTGAGGATCTCGCGTGACGGCCGGTTCGATGTGCCGGCCTCAGATGTCGCGCGCGAGATTCTGGTGTTCATCGCCAGCCGCACCCGCCAGCAGGTGAAGCGCGCGGCAGTCGGCGCCGAGGGCTTCGTCGTCGACCATTACAGCCAGCCCGCGCTCGACGCCTATCTCCAGAGCGTCGGCGGCCGGCTGTGGCAGGCGTTCGCAGGCGGCCGTCCGCCGTACGCGATCTTCTGCGACAGCCTCGAGGTATTCGGTTCGGACTGGACGTCGCATCTGCTCGAGACGTTCCGCGCACGTCGCGGCTACGACCTGCTGGCGCACTTGCCTGCGCTCGTCGGAAGCGACCCTGAGGCCGCCGCCGTCCGCCACGACTGGGCTCAAACGCTGATGGAAACGCTCGAGCACGAGTTCATCGCGCCACTGCAGTCCTGGGCAACCGCGCACGAGACGAAGCTGCGCGCGCAGATCTACGGTATGCCGCCCGCGTCAACGTCGAGCGCGGCGATGGTGGATCTGCCCGAAGGCGAAGGCGCCGACTGGCACGCCGTCCGCGCTTCGCGCTGGGCGGCTTCCTCGAGCCACATCGCCGGCAAGCCGGTGACATCAGCCGAGACGTGGACGTGGCTGCACTCGCCTGCGTTCCGCGCGACACCGCTCGACATGAAAGCCGAAGCGGACCGCCAGTTTCTCCAGGGCGTGAACCAGATCGTCGGGCACGGCTGGCCGTACTCACCGCCGACTGTCGGCTATCCGGGCTGGCGCTTCTACGCAGCAGCCGCGCTGAGCGATGCGAACCCGTGGTGGATCGTCATGCCCGACGTCGCGCACGCGCTGCAGCGCGCCAGCTTCCTTCTGCGGCAGGGCGAGCCCGTGAACGACGTCGCCGTGCTGCTTCCGGTGGACGATGCGTGGGCGCGATGCGAACCGGGCAAGGTGCACCTCATCGACGAGTTGAACCGGCAGGTCGGTACTGACATTCCAGCCGGCATCCTCGGTGCGGGGCTGAATTTCGATTTCGTCGATCCGATGTCGCTCACGAAGCTGGGGCAGCTCGGGCGTGGGGCGCTTCGCGTCGGCGGGATGTCCTACCGCGTCGTCGTCCTGCCCCGCGTCGAACGAATCGAGCCGGCGTTGATGAAGCGGCTGGACGAATTCGCACGAGCGGGGGGCGTGCTGATAGCGATCGGCCGTTTTCCGGACAGCGCGCCGGGCTTTCTGGCAACGCCTGCCGATCACGAGGCCGTCCGGGCACTGTCTTCCGCCCTCTTCGAAGGCTCGCAGCCGGCCGCGCACTTCGTCCGCGACCCAGGCAATCTGGCTGCGACGATCTCACCGCTGGTCGCCGCCGACGTCAGCCTGAGACCGACGACGCCCGACATCGGTGTCGTCCATCGGCGGGGCGGCGACGTCGACATCTATTTCGTTGCGAACACATCGAACGAGCCTCGCGATGTCGAGGCGCGATTTCGGACGCCATGGACTGGCGCGGAGTGGTGGGACCACGTCCACGGCACGACGACGATGCTGTCCGTGGGGTCACGCGACGGCGTCCGCGCCCTCTCGCTGCATCTGGCGCCCTACGAGTCCGGCTTCGTCGTCTTCTCGAACGAGAATCTGGGGACTGTCCCCCTTGTTCACTCGGGGGACAGTCCCCATTCCGCAGCGCCGCACATTCCGGTGACATTGACCCGCATGGCGTTCGGCGATGAGGCCACCGGACCGGTCAGAACCGGCTCCTGGGCGACCGACAAGGCGCGCGAGTTCTACTCGGGCGTCGTCCGCTACGAAGGAACCTTCACGGCTCCTGGCGGTTCGACCTCGGGTGCCGTACTGACATTCGGCGACGGGGTGCCCGTCGCCGCGACGCCGCTCAAGAACGGCATGCGCGCCTGGCTGGACCCGCCCGTGAGGGAAGCGGCGGTGGTGTACGTGAACGGCCGGCGCGCCGGCTCCGTGTGGTGTCCGCCGTTCGATGTATCGCTCGATGGACTGGTGCGCGATGGCGAGAACGCGCTCCGCATCGACGTCGCCAACCTCGCCGTCAACGCCATGGCCGGCCGCGCGCTGCCCGACTACGGCATCCTCAACCAGCGATACGGCGTCCGCTTCGAGCCGCAGGACATGGATCAAATTCGCTCGGAGCCGAGCGGGATCATGCAGCCCGTATATGTGACCATTCGACGCTGAGGGCGGCCGAACTACAGTTCGGCCCTACGAGTACTAAGACTTTCTCCGTGTTCTCCGCGTCTCCGTGGCGATTTGCTCCGCATCTCCGTGGCTCACTTCGGCCCCGCCAGGCCGACCGTGGCCGCCGCGCCGTCGTAGGTCACCGTTCGCGCGGAGGCGGCATCACCCAAAAACGGCGACGGCGACTCCGGCGTGACGAGCACGACCCGGAAC
>Ga0065712_10068038_pt1 | contig 16379 bp, 18 predicted proteins | sample MisRhiReplicate1_FD_59099 | JGI IMG/M metagenome (GOLD analysis project Ga0065712, IMG submission 59099) | Miscanthus rhizosphere microbial communities from Kellogg Biological Station, MSU, sample Rhizosphere Soil Replicate 1: eDNA_1 v3... | ecosystem: Host-associated > Plants > Roots >...
CCGTCGTGCGCGGCCAGGTCGCCTTTCGTCGTGAGCGTCATCGCGGCGGATTTCTTCCACGACACCGCGGCCGGCGCGAAGGGGTCCACGGTCAAGACGAGGCCGACGGTCCCGACCGGGACACGGACATTGGTCGTGCCGTCGTGCGCGATCAGATCGCCCTTTGAGGTTGTCGGTAACGTGCTGCCGCCGCCGCTCGTGCCGCCCGTGCCGCCGTTGATGATGGGCAAGATCCCGCTGACGTCCGAGGCCAGGTTCACCGGGCCGAACGTCGGCGGGTTAGCAGGATCGCCGTGCAGCACGGTCGTCGGCGTGCCGAGACTGTCGAGCGTCGCGACGCCGGTACTGCCTTGGCCGATGACAACCGCGTTTAGCGTCAGGTCCCCGTAATTGCTGACCGTGCCGCTGCCCTGGCCGACCGGCGGCGGCGCATAGCCCGCGCTGGCGATGCCGACACTCGATCCGCTCGAGGCGATGTCTCGCCAGAAATCCAACCACGTCGCCTGGGCGGTCGTGCCCTCGAGCAGCGACAGGGTCGCGATCGGCGCCTGGTCGTCGGCGATGGTAATCGTGACCTCGGTGACGAACCAGAGGGCGTTCGGCAGTGTGCGCGATGGGACGTCGAGGCGCACGGTATCGCCCGGCAGGAAATCATCCGCGGCGCGCGTCTTGAGTTGGACGGTCCGCGGGATGACCTGATACTTCGCCAGCTGCGCGTTGGCGTACGCCTGCGCCTGCGCCGTGTCGAAGATGTCCGCACGTTCGATGAACGCCTCGAAGGGCACGGTCAGCGCCGAGGGCGCCTCGGCGGTGACGGTCAGCGGATACTGAACGTTGTAATCGATCCAGAAATAGTGGCTGGCCGCCGGCACGCCCGCGCTGCCGCCGGGAATCGGCACGCCGACGTGCCGCACCAGTTCGCCCGTGTTGGCGTCCCAATACCACGGCGCGGTGCCGGTCGAGATGTCGGCGATGGCTTCGTGCCCGCCCCCGGTCGGCGGCACGGTCGGCACGGGCGGGCCTGGATACGGACCCCCGACGTACGTCATCCAGCCGATCCAGTGCTTGTCCGGTACCGGCCAGGTCGGCGGATAGTCCGGCTTGAATCGCACTTTCGGCGGCGCGCCGTGCCACAGCTGCTGCTTGCCGACGAGGCCCGTGCCGTACCGCACGATGATCCGGTTGGCGTACTGCCCGCGCGACTTGGTCCAGCTGATCGGGCCGAGGATGTTTTTGTTCGCGGCCGACAGCGTGAAGCTCCGGGTCTTCGTGCCGACCGCGAACCACTCGAGCACGCCGGTCGGCCGCAGCCGATACAGCCAACCGCTGAAGTCGACCAGGCGATTGAACGCTTCTTCCAGATTGATCTGATCGAAGGTCAGCGCCGGCAGGGTCGGCCCGGTCGCCATCGTCGGATCGAGCGTGATGCCGTAGACCGTGAGGTAGGTTGAGACCAGGTCAGTGACAACACTTTTCAGCGTGGCGCCGGCGACATAGGTCCGCGAGACGCGCCGCTGCGCCGCGCCGAACCAATCGTCAATCGCTTCGATGCGCGTGACCGTCCCGACCCCTGGCGCGCCGAGTGGCTGATCCTCGATGCCGAGCGCGGTCCCGCGGAACAACGACCGGCCGTCACTGCTCCGGACCTCGACGCGCTGATCGAGCGTGGGCCGGTAGGCCGCGGCCGTCGAATCGAGATCCAGGACCTCGAGCGACGCGCGGCCGCGGGCGCCCAGCTGGTACTCGAGGCGCAGCGATCCGATCGCGCGCGTCTTGCGCGTCTGATCGACGCCGGCAATCAGGATGGCCGGCGGGAGGGCCTTCGCGTCCGACATCGTCAGTGACCGACGCCGAGCGCGCGCATCAGGCGTGGAATCCGGCGGGCCGCCGACCGCGCGATCTGTTCGCCGTCGAGATAGATCGTCGTTTCGTAATTCGACGGCGTGACGCCGAGGCCCTGGCCGGTCAGCGGCACGACGGCTTCCGGCCCGGCCTCGCCAATCAGCGCCAGCGTCCGGTGTTTCACGATCCCGCCGGCGGCCAGCGCGGGCACGCTGAGGGTCCCGGTCGTGGCGTCGCTGTTCCCGCTGGGCAGGCCGCCGCCTTGCTGCTTGAACTTGTACGGGACCTCGATCGGCGGGATGTCGATCTTGTTGAACGACTCTTCGATGCTCGAGGCCGCCTCGTCCGCGGGTTTCTTCAGCGCGTCGAAGTAGGTCGGCAGATCGGCGTTGAGGACCTTGCCGATCGCCAGCAGCACATCCAGAATCTTTTCATTGGTGCCCTTCATCGCCTCGCCGACGATGCCCTGCTCCTCGGCCTGCTTCAGGATGGATTTGGTCGTCTCGTCGGTCACCGCGCCGTACTGCTGTTGCGCCTCCCAGAGGGTCTGCAGGACCGGCTGACTCAGGGCGAGGGTCTTCGACATATCGCCGCCCTTGTCGACGATGCCCTGGATGCTGGCGCCGATGTCGGTCGCCAGCGCCTGGAAGCCTTCCGGCGACAGCGCCTTGGCGTCGAACAATCCGCGCAGCACTTGGCCGTCGTCGGCGATGGTGTCGAACAGCGGTTTGAACGCTTCGTCATTCACGAGCTTGAAGTTGTCGATCATCTCCTGCGTCACCGTGCTGGCCGTCAGGCCGAACTTGTCGACGCCGTCCTGCAGGGTCTGCAGCGTGGGCGCCATCTGCTGCATCGCCTCAATCGCGTTCCCGTTTTCTTTCACGAGGCCGGCGAACGTGTCGCGCGCGATGAGGCCGAGGCGATCGAACTCGTCGCCGGAGGATTGCGCCAGGGCCTGCAGCGACTGCGCCTTGTTCGTTTCAAACGCCGCGGCCTGTTTCTTCGTCGCGCCCTCTGGCGGTTTCGCGTCGAGGATCTTCTGGAACTTCTGGCCGAAAATCTCGGCGCGTTTGTTCAATCCCTCGACGGCGTTATTGAGACCCTCGATCCGTTTCTTCTGCTCCTCGAGCGCCTTATTCAACTCCTGCACGGCGGCCTCGAACTGCGCCGGCTTCTTCGCGTCGAACGCTTTCTGGATGTCGACGTTCAGCGACCGCGCCAGTTTCTGCAGATTCTTCATCCCGCCGTACTGCTCGAGCAGTGCCTGCTTGTTCGCCTCGAGGGCCTTGCGTTCTTCCTTGGCTTTCTTCGCGCCGCCGAACAGGCCGCCGACCAGGCCCGCGATCCCGCCGACCGCGGCGCCCACGGGACCGCCGACCATGAAGCCGGACATCGCGCCGCTGGCCGCGCCGCCCAGCGCGCCTTTCATCTTCCCGCCCTGGGCGCCCATCGAATAGCCGCCCATGAACCCGCTGATCCCGGTCGCGGCGAGACCCATCGCTTTCTCGCCGCCCGTGAGTGCTGGGCCGCCTGGCGCCTTCGACCGCGCCAGTCGCTCTGCAAAGGTCTTCGAGAAAATGTCCGCGGCGCCGGTCGCCGCGGCGGCCCACATATTGTCCCCGCGGGAGAACGCCTCGCCCATAATCCGCGGGATGTCTACGGCGAGTTTTTCCATCACGGGACGGATCGACGTGGCCGCCTGTTTGATCTGGTCGTTGATAATGCCTTTGTAAATCCCGCCCAGCTGCTTCGCTTTGTTCGGGTCGCCGATCGTCGACCCGAAATCCCACTGCGGGATGTCCCGGCCTTCAAACCCCAGCATCAGTTCCTGGTTGATCTGCGCGGCCGTGATCTTCGCGGTCTGTACGGCCTTGTTCCAGTTGAACATCTTGCTGATATCCACGATGCCCGCGCCGCTCTCGAACTCGTGGATGTCGTCCAGCAGTTTCTTGAATGCTTTCTGCGCCTTGATCGCTTCCTTCGTCAGCGCGGCCGGCCCGCCCTGGTTCAGTTTCTCTGGCTTGGTCGACTCGCCCAGTTCGCCCATCTTCCCGCGCGCGGCCTCGGCGTGGTCGGCCACGGTGCGCAGATCCTTGATGAACGGCTGCAGCGCGGCGCTGACATCCTCCGATCGTTTCTTCGTGATGACCAGCTGGTCGGACATCGCCTTCCACGTCTCATAGGACTTGGTCGCGATGATCGACAGGCCGCCGATTTCGTCCTGCGCGATATTCCCGACGATCGCGGCGCCGCCGGGAATCTTGGCCGACAGCGCCAGGATCTTCAGCAGCATCATCGCGAGGTCAGAGATCCCCTTGAGCAGCTTGGCGATGGTGCCGGAGATGACCTCGTCCATCTTCATAAACCCGTACTGGATTTTGTCGATGGCACTGAGCAGGTTGGCGAACGTGCGGATCAGGAACACGACCGCATCGGACACCAGATAGAACGCATTTTTGTTATCGGTCGACGCCGTCGTGAGCTTGCGGAAAATGTCCGCGGCGCCGGTCAGCGCGATCTGCACGGACTCGTTGCGCGTGATGGCATCGCCCCACGTCGCCAGCAGGGATTTCTGCGCGGTCTCGAGCGCGGCCATCGCGCCGGTGTAGGTCCCCGCGGCTTTTGCGGCGTCGCCCTGCTGCGCGGCGGTCTCCCGCAGGAGGCCGGCATAGAGCGCCTGACGCGCGCCGGCGCCCTTCGTCTTATCACTCAGGTCCTGCATCACGTAGCCGGACTCTTTGAGGATGACGGACAGATTCTTCGTCACGCCGGCGTTGTCGACCAGCACGCTGTTCTGGTTCTTCACGCCCTCGGTCGCGCTGCGGATCGCATCGCCAAACGACAGCGACGACTGACGGCCGAACGCCGCCGAATCCTTGAAGGCGTTCATCAGGTCGGTCGACTGCTTCAGATTGAATCCCGCACTGAGCAGGTTCTTGAGGCCGGTCGCCGCATCGGCCAGCGGCAGCATCCCATCGGCGGCCAGGGACTTGGCCGCCGCGGTCGCGGCCTCCGTGGAACTGCCAAAGGCCGTCGCGACACTCGAGAGACCGAGGAACGCATTCTGAAACTGTTGCGAGTATTTGATGGCGTCGCTGATGGCGCTGCCCAACGTGCTGACGATCGAACTGGCGATCTTCGTGATGGCGTTGCTGATCAGCGTGCCGGCGGCCGTGGCGGCCGTGGCGATGCTGCCGAACCCTTTCTGAAACTTTTCCGTCGCCGCCGTGGCGTCCGCGAAGGACTTCTGTAGCTCCGCAATCTGCGCGGAGATGCGAACGGTCAGCGTGGCGATGGGCGCAGCCATTTACATCAGACTCGAGGCCGACAGGTCCCGCTCGAGGTCACGCCCGACCCGGCGCAGCCGGTCGACATAGCCGATCGCCTCGGCATCGGTCGCCGGCCGGAAGAACGGGCGGGCGGGCATATGGCGGGTCCCGAACTCCACATACCGCCAGTAGACCGACGGCTTGGTTTTCCGCCGACCGCCCGGCCCCATCCCGACCCGGCCGGAGGTCCCGCGGCTGGCCGAGGCGATGTGATCTTTCAAGTCGCCCGTGCGGACCGGGACGAGCGCGCGCGCCCGCTGCGCGATGGCGAATCCCGTTTTCAACACGGCATCCGCCGCGCCCGCCTTGACGAGGTCCGGCGCGGTTTTCAAGGCCCGCTGCAGGCCCTCCATCCCGGTCAGCGACATCGTCACCTTAGCCATCAGCGGCGGGTCGGCGTGCCCTCTGGCGGCGGCGCGATCGTTGCGCTTTCAATCGCCATGCACTGGTTCTTCAGCGTGGCGACATCCGCGACGCGGGCGAGGTACTGCGTGCCCGGTGGGCGCGGGATCCCGTCGTAGGTATGCGGGCGCAGCGAGGTCACGCTGATTGTTTCGTCGGCCATCACATCCTCCTCAGTCCGAATCAGCCCAGGCCATCGCCTCGGCCAGCACGCGCGCGCGTTCCCGTTCGATCTCGGCCTCCGTGGCCTCGGCGTCCGGCGGCGCCGGCGGCATCGTCTCGAGGCGACTGCGGCCGAGCAGCTGCGCCGGCGTCAGGCGTTTTTTCGTATACGGCGCTAGGACCCACAGGCCGAGGGTCGCGATGCGTTCCCACGCACGCGCTTCGCGGCGCTGGAAACCGGCGTGGACCAGGGCGAACTCCCGCGGCGTCAGCGCCCAGAAGGCGTCCGGCAGCAGCTGCAACTCGCCCAGCGCGATGACCTCGGCCCACGACAGCCAGGTGCGGAAGGCCCACGTCAGGTCCCCGTGGGCGCCGCCGGCGTAGGGCGGCCGGCCTCGGCCTCGGCGGCCTCGTCGCTGGCGGTTTTGAATAGACCCGACTCCTCGAGCGCGTCGTTGATCCCATCGGCCAGCGCCCGCAGTGGCTTCCCGGCTTTCAAGTACGTGTCGAGTCGGACGGTCACCAGGTGCGGCGTGATCGTCCGATCTTCATGTTTCAGTCCGGCCCAGAGCGCCAGCACGAGCGCGTTGACGCCGAGGTTGGCGAGGCGGTTGACGATGACGCCTAGCGGTTCCCCGTCCATCTGGACCTCGAGATCCCGAATCGCCGCCAGGTCATATTTGAGCAGGCGGGGCTTGTCGAACTCGATACTGACCATCGCTCATCCTCCCAAGTGCGACCCGGCCGGGCCGAGGCCCGCCGGGTCGGAGTTGGCCGAATCGTGTTTAGGTCGCGTTGCCGGTGACCCACGCCGTGCCATCCCAGTGGCAGTGGATCCCGTCACCAGTCGCGACGTACTGGCCCGTGGTCCAGACCGACGTGGGGCTGGCCGTGACGGCCGACATCGCGGCCAGGTTCGAGGGCGTCGCGGCGCCGGCCGGCGTAAAACTGCCGGGCACGCCCGCCGTCGCGCCGGTCGCCTGCACCGCGGGCACGACGCCGCCGCTGGCATCGAACACGCCCAGCACGCGCGTGCTGCAGCGCAGTTCCGCGGTCGCGGTCGTGATCCCGTCCACGGTCGACACCGGCCCGGTCCAGCTGAGGCAGTTGCAGACACCGGAGATGCCCGTCATCCCGGCGTCGCTGCCGAGTGGCCCGTACGCATAGGCCAACCCGCTCTTGCCCTCGATGCTGCTGAAGAAGACTTCGGCCTCCGGCGTCCACTTCGAGGACAGCGACAGCGACCGGGTCCGGAAGCCGGCGACGATTTCCTTCGTCGGCGCGGCCACGCCCGGCTGGAACGTCGTGCCGTCGAGTTCGTCGGTGTCGCTCGAGGGCGTGATCCCGTCGAGGAAGTGGCTGACGTCGGTCTTGACGCCCGATCCGTTATCGAGTGAGAGAAACGCGCGAATGCCTGCTACAGCCATGGCCCTACTCCTTACGTGCCGTCCGGCACGGAACATCGGGCGGCCAGGACGGCGGGCCGATCAGGTACGGTGCGCGACCCTGGCAGCGGCGCGGCTGACGGCCGGGACGTGCCGAGTGTCGTATTCATCTCCGTCAGCGCCACGCGCACGAGCGCGATCGCTTCGGCGGCCTCGGTCGCGAACGCCTCCGGCGGCGTCGCCGCGACCCACTTCTCGAGCGTGGTCACGCAGCCGCGCGTATGGCGCACCAGCTGCGCCAGGGCGTGGACCGTCTGCGGCCGCATCGCCTCAGCCGCCGCAGCCCGGCGCAAACGCCCAGGGCTTCTCGAAACTGCCGGCGAGAAACAAGGTCCAACAATCCGGCGTCAGCAGATCGATCCGGTGCCGGTCGTCGGCCCGCAGCACGTTCACATCGCCCGGCCCGTATTCCCGCACGCGCCGATGGTCGACGCCGTGGCCGATGCAGCGTTCTTCGCGATAGGCGCCGGCGAGGATGACACTCGCCGACCAGCCCCAGGGATGCGAGTGGACCTCGACGGCCGGGTCGGAGGCGACGAAGTGATGGAGAAAAATCGCCGGTCCCGACTTCCGCGCGCCGGGACTCCAGCCGGCCGCAAAGTAGCGATCCAGATACGGCACGCCCTTCGGCGCGATCCGCTGCCCCGGTAACGTGCCCGCCAGCGCCCGACACCAGGCGCGCGTGTCCTGATCCGCGAGGGTCGCCGTCACGCGCAGATCCATCACGTCTCCAGTTCCCCGGCGCGCTGCTGGCCGCAGACCAGGCAGAGGATCTGCGGGTCGCCGCCGAGCACGGTCGCATCGATCTGGCGCCCCGGCGGATGCGGGCACGCGCCCTCGTCGACCGGCGCCGGCGGGCCGGTCACCGATTCCACGGCGTCGATGATGCGATCGCACTGCACGCTGACGGCCTCGAGCAGTCCGCGCAGGACATAGAGTTCTGGGATGACGCCGCCACTAGCTCTCATGGACGTGGACTCGGAAGATCATCGGGAAGTGCTGCACCGGCACGCCGGCGACTAGCTCGACGTACGCATCGGGGATGACCTCGAGGACAACCCAGCCGGTGCGATAGCCTTCGACCTCGAGGGCGAGGCCATCCAACTCACGGACGATCTGTTCCACCAGCCCGTACCCGACCGCCGGATCCGGCGTATAGCTGACGACCTTGATGGCCGCGGTCAGGTCCCGGCCCCAGTGCGCGCCGCCGCCCATCGTGTTTTGCGGGACCTCGCTAAACGGCCCGATGGTCACGTACTCGCCGGTCGTGACCGAGGCCGGCACGGCCGCTTCGGTGTAGACCGCGGGCGCGTTCGGGCGCGCGGACCCGCGGCCGAGACGGTCGGCCAGGCGCTGATTCGCCAGCAGCCGCAGCCGCAGCGCCTTGAGCACGCGCGGCGTCGCGAAGGTCGACAGCGAGGCCGTCACGGCACGCGCTCGATGCAGGCCAGCACGAGGTACGGCCCGCGTTCGTCCGGACTCGAGACGGCGGTGATTTCGAAGTGACGGGTCGTCTGTCGCTTCGTGTCGGCGTACTCGAGGAACTGCCCGACGGTCACGTCAGGGCGAAACCACATCGTCACGAGATGCGTCGCCGTGTTGACGATGCCGAGGTCCTGCCCGATCAGGGCCTGCGGTGTCGAGAAGGCTTCGGTCGCCGACCGGCCGCGGATCGCCGCGCGGACCGTGGCGACGACGGCCGGCGTGCTGGGGACCTGGCCGCCGGTGTCGGGATTGGTCGTCGCGACCGGCTGCAGGATCGTGACGGATTCGGTGAACTGCCCGACCGTCATGCGATGACCAGGTCCTTCCGGCGCGCCAGCAGCAGGCCGATGTCGGTCCAGACCGTGCCGGCGGATCCCTTCGGGTCATCGCCGCGGTCGGTCCAGTACGCCGTGGCGAGGCGCTTCACGGCCTGCTTGACGTCCGACGGGACCGTGGCCGCGGTCCACGTTGCATCGCCGCGCGGATGCAGGTAGAGCAGGATCGCCGTGCTGCACTCGGTCCCCAACTGGGTCAGCGCCGCATCGTCGACGGTCGACGTGATGTATAGCTGCGCTTTCAGTTCGTCGAGCGTGACCCACGACACGTCCGGCACGGTCGGCGGCAGCGGGAGGATCTCATCAGCCATGGGCGGCCACGCGATCGCGAAGGTCTCGGCCGTCCTGGCCGCGCTTCACGGCCAGCTGCCAGTCGGGCGAGTCGCCCGGCCGCGCGACGGTCGACGCCGCGCCACAGTGCCAGCTGGACCCGGCGCAGCTGACCGTATCGCCCAGCACGTAGGTCCGGCCGGTCTGATAGACGCCCTGGTATTTCTGAAACGGCAGCGTCAGCGGGAAGCGTTTCGCCTCCCGGCCCGGCCGCGCGAAGGCCAGCAGGATCGTCCGGTCGCCATCGAAATCCACGGAGAAATCCTCGAGGCCGAATCCGTCCGCGCCATCTTTCCCGTCCGCGCCAGGCGGCCCAGGGATCGGCGCCCGCATCTCGACGACGGCCAGACGTTCGCGCAGGCCGGCGACCAGCGCCTCGAGGTCCCGCAGCTGGTCCCGGATCTGCGCGTGCGCGGCGCCCTGGCCGCGGACCCGCTCATCGAGCAGCAGCATCCCGCTGCGGACCGGCGTCAGCGTTTCACTCAAGCTCGTCGCGACCAGGTCGCCCAGTTCGTCTGCGGTCATCGCGGGTTCCCTCTCAGGCGGCGTGACACGGTTCGAGCAGCGCCCGATAGGCCACGCTGCTCCGGAGGCGCGTCAGGACCACGCCCGACACCATCGCGGCCATGGCGTCATCGGGCGGCGGCGCCGGGCTGGGCGGCACGGGCGGCGGCGCCGGCGGGCTGGTATCGCGGCGGGCCAGCGCGGCCAAGGAATAGTTCTGCTGCTGCAGGTACGGGGTCTCGCCGCCGGTGACCGGGCCGAGGTCGAAATACCGTTTCCGCGCCTCGTTCGGGGCCAGCGCGCCGGCGCCGATGCCCTCGGCCGCGGCCTTGGTCTTCGTCTCGGTGTCCATCCGCAACAGGTCGTCTAGGTTGAACTCGGTCCCGTAGGCCCGCGGTAGCTCGAGGCCCTCATCCAGCACAAGCTCGAGCGACTCGATCAGCGACTGCAGACACTGGCTGTAGTACTGCTGGTTCAGCGATTCGATGTTGTTGTACGTGGGCGCCGGCGCCGCGCCGATCATGTAGGGCGGGACGTGGTAACAGGTGCAGACCGTTTCCGCGCTCCACTTCAGCTGTTCGACCAGCTGCGCGTCGACCGGGTTCACGGTGACGGGTTCGTATTTCATCCCGTTGGTCAGCAGCAGCAGACTCCCGACTTTCGGCCCGGTGAAGTTCTGCTGGTAGTACTCCTTCAGCCGCGCGCCCTGTTCAGGCGCCAGGTCGCCGGGCACGAGCACGACGCCGGACGGTCGCGCCGCATTCGCGAAGAAGTTGCTTGAGTTTTCTTGAATCTTCAGGCCCTGCAGCGCGGCCAGGCCGCAGGCGTACACCGGCGACACGCCACAGAGTGGATGGTAGAGCGTGACCATCGTATCGTGGATGATTTCGCTGGCCGGCACGGTGACGGCGTCGCGCTCGAGGCCGGACAGGTCATCGCGGCGCAGTTCGTAATACACATCGCCGCTGGGCGTCACCAGTGGGATGACGCGGGTCGGGTCGAGCACGTACATGGCGTTGACCACGCCGCGGTCGTCCCGCTGTTTCAAGACGTACGTGTTGCCGTGGATCAGTTTCGAGACCAGCCACTGCTCGACGAACTTGATGCGGGTCTGGTAGCGGTTCGGCTTCCGGAGCACCGGCGAAAAGGCCGACGACTCGATCGGACTCCAGATGCCGTTCGCGTCCTGCTGGACGAGGCGCAGGCCGAGCTTGGCGATGTCCTGCGCGATGAGACTCACGCAGGCATAGACGGCCGAGTACGCCAGCACCGTATCGGTCTGCAGCGATTCGTTGCGCTGCCAGGCGCCGGTCGACGGTTCATTGATGAGAGGAACCCAGCCGCCAGATCCTCGAGGCGCTGCCCCCGATCGAATTGGGGTCAGCGCCTCTCGGACGGTACGGGCGAGGGCCGAGAAAACGCCCATCTACTTGGCGCGGCGTTTCGGTTTCTCGACGCGGCGCACCAGGCCGCCGGCCTCGAGCGTGTCGAGGTACGCGTAGCCGCCCTCGCCGCGCTGCGGATCGATGTCGTACGTCGTGCCCTCGTCGCGGGCGACCCCATCGAAGGTGTGATACTTCAGGACCTCGACGGTCACCGTGTCGCGTTCGTGTTCAGCCATGCACGTTTAGCCGGCGACGTAGGTCGCGACGGTGTACTGCACCGCGCCGGCCCGCGCCGGCTTCCAGTTGATGAAACGCTCCGCACGCAGGCCGACCAGGTTCGCCTGCCAGAAGGACGTATAGACGACCGTCGCATCGGGCGGGTTCATCGGCGCCGAATCCATCTGCACGGAGGCTTCACGGCTGACGTCGATCGAGACACCGCCATCGTCGGCGATGAAGATGGCGTCCGGCGCCAGCGCGATGACGTTGCTGCCGAGGACCTGGCTCGTCACGACGGTCACGCCGTTCGCCTTGCCGCCATCGGCACTCAGGCTGGGGAACAGCGGCTGGCCGAGCGCGTTGATTGAGGCGCCGAGGGCGAGGGCGTTCGCCTCCGACATCAGCAGCGCGGCGCCCTTCGCGGACAGGCCCGCGGCGGTCATCGCCGCCAGCAGCGCCTGGATGTCCGTGCGCGCGTTCGCCGGCGTCGATCCGCTCGAGGTGATCGGCGTGACGCCGTTGGTGATCGATCCCGGCGCGACGTTCGCCACGGGCGCCTTCGCCGGGTCGGTGAACGCGATGTCCAGGAACTGCGCGATGCCGGCGATCATGTCCGCGCGGATCGCATCCTCGGCCGAGGGCGACGAGAAGCGCGCTAGCTCCTCGGTGATGGCGATGATGCCGGCGCACTTCGTGATGCCCATCGTGAGCGTCCCGAACTGCAGCTTGCCGACCGGCTTCGGCGCGCCCTGCCCGACCCACTGGTACGTGCCGCCGCCGGTCTGCGACGGGACCGAAATGTTGAACGGCACGTAATGCAGACCAGGGATGTTGCCGATGACCGTCGCCGGCCGCAACAGCTTGATGAACTCGTCGGTCAACGGCTTCAGCGTCATCAGCGGGCCGGCCCACGTCGCATCGTTGATGGTGCCGGGCGCGACCGCGGCTTTCAGGACCATTTCGACTTCGGGCGTGCTGTCGCGCCACTGCTCCGCGAACTGCAGCGACCGCATCGAGTCGCCGGCGCCGAACGCCTTGGCCTGGCAGTAGCGGATGAACGCGGTGCCCGGCGGGACGTTCGCCTTGACCGTGATCACCGGCGCCGCGCCGCGCGCCGCGCTGGCGGGTTCGATCGCTCTGCCGTTGACCGGCTCGATCCGGGTCGCGGCCACCATCGAGGTTCGCTCGAGCGCGCTCAGGCGCACCAGATGCGCGTCAACGCTTTTCACTTCCTGCTCGAGCGCGTCGTACTCCTCGGTCTGCGGCGCATCCAGCGTCACGCTGGCGGCCGCGGCCGTGTTCATCAGGTCGGTCATCCGCGCAGCTTTCGCGGCGCGCGTGTTTTCGAAGGCGGTGATCTGTTCGCGGATCGTCATGGCGGGCGCGGCCTTTGCCGCGCGTGGTACTGGGATCGGGTCCGAGACGCCGGACAGGTCAGGGCCAGACGCGGCCAAGGATTTGACGAGCAGGATCGCGGCGTCTGGATTCGCGGGAATCGTGACCAGACTGACCTCGAGGATTTCGCTTTTCAGAATGCGCTTGACGCCGTCGACCGTCGCGGATTTGAGGACCCGCAGGCCGATCGAGACGCCCGTGATGAGGCCGGCCTTAATCGACTGCCACGCCTCATCGATCCGATCTTTCAGGACGCCGGGTTCGGTGACGACCGGCATCCGCGCGTCAAACGTGATCCCGAGCACGGTCGCGGGATGCAGCGTGACGGTGCCGATGGGGCGTTTTTCGTCGTGCTGAAACAGCAGCGGCAGCGGGTTCCGGAAGGTCACGCCGGCCGGGTCGATCGAATGGCCCTGGCGGTCTAGCTCCGGCGTCGTGGCGAGGCCGGAAAATCCGCGGGCGTCGACGACCTCGAGGCCCTTCGCCAGAAACAGCGTGTCGATCCGGTCCTGCACGGTGGACCAGTCTGCGGAACAGACCAGCCGCCTGTCGACGATCGGCGACAGAAACCTACTGCCGCGGCGCCTGGTGCGCGTCGCGCAGCGTGCGGCGGATCCACTGCGACAGGGTCAGGCGTTCCGCCCGTGCGCGCGCATAGCTGGCGTCATACTGCGGCGCGGACAGGCGCACATGGACATTCACGGATGGGGTTTTGCCGTCGTCGAGTGGCGGCCGGCCGCGCGGTCGAACTGTCGAGGCCATAGGCGATTACTCCAGCACGATCATGTCGTACGACGGCGGCGGCCCGGTCGCGGTGTTGCGGTCCATCGCGTCGACGGCCATGATCAGCGCGACGACGCCGTCGATCCGTTCCGTGGATAACTTCTTCGAGGGCTTCAGGTTGCCGGCGGCGTCCTGCTCGACAGAAACATTCCCGACGTTCCAGCGCAGCACGGGATGCCCGTCGTGGCGCAGGGTCCGCGCCAGGATCGCTTTCTCGAGCGACTTGGTCGGCGCCGAGAGGGCGGCGAAGCCCTGCCGGATGGGCACGCACGTTAGCCCGTCCTGCGCCTCGAGTCGCTTCACGAGGTCCGTGGCGTTCCAGGGGTCGTAGGCCACGACGCGCACATCATACTCGTCGGCCCAGTCCTGGATCGCCTGGCGCACGGCGTCGTAGTCGACGACCGGGCCGGCGGTCAGCGTCAGCACGCCCTGCTTCGCCCACTGGTCGTAGGGGACCCGGTCGCGCGCGACCCGGTCGCGCAGGCGGTCGGTCGGCACGAAGAACCGGGCCAGCACATCGAAGTGATCGTCGTCGGGAAACACGGCGACCAACGCGGTGAGGTCCTTCGTCGAACTGAGGTCCAGGCCGAGGTAACACGGGCGGCCGGCCATCGTCGGGGCCGGTGTCGACACCAGCTTGTCCTGCGGGACCCGACAGGCATCCCAGGCCGGCAGCGAAATCCAGCGTTCGGCCTGTTCGGTCCACTGGTTCAGGTAGAGGCGCCGGAAGGTGTTTTCCTGCGCCGGGATCTCTCGAGCGCGCACGCACGCGATGCGCATCTCCTCGAGACTGCGGAAATCGCCCAGCGCGGGATTCGCGCGATGCCAGACCCGCTCATCGGTCCAGTCGGCCTCGGCCGGCGCCTCGAACAGGATCGGCAGAAAGGTCGGATCGAGGGTCGGCGTTTCGATCACCTTTTTTCCGTGGGCATAGAGTTCCCAGAGGATCGAATGCCGGTCATAGCCGGCGGTCGAAATCGCGATCACGAGTGGCTGATCCCGCGCGCCGGTCGACGAGGTCAGGACGTCCCAGAGTTCTCTCGAGGGCGCGGCGTGAAGCTCGTCGTAGATGATCCGTGAGGCGTTGAAGCCGTGTTTGGAATACGACTCGGCCGAGATGGCCCGGTAGAAACTGCCGGACTTGCGATGGACGATCCGCTTTTGCGAGTCGAGGATCTCGCACTGCGCATAGAGTTCGGGTTCGTTCCGGATCATCTGCGCGGCGACGTTGAACACCAGGCCCGCCTGATCCTTGTCGGCCGCGGCGCTGTAGATTTCGCCGCCGCGCTCCCCGTCGAACATCAGCCCGTCAATCGCGAGGGCCGCGGCCAACTCCGTCTTGCCGTTCTTTCTCGGCATCATCAGCAGACACGTCCGATAGACGCGCCGGCGGCCGCGGGTCCGGAACAGCGGCCGGATGATTTTGTGTTCCTGCCAGGGCCGCAGCGCGAACGGCTGGCCGGCGAACGGGCCTTTCGTGTGACTGAGCTTGTTGATGAGTCGCACTTTCCGCGACGCCATCGACTCGGCCCGCATCAGACACTCCCGACCTTCGTGGCCGCCTGGCCGGTGAACGCCTCCCAGCGATCGATGACCATCTGGCAGTAGGTGGGCTCGAGTTCGATGCCGAGGCAGCGCCGGCCGATCTGTTCGCAGGCGATGACCGTGGACCCGGATCCCACGAACGGGTCGACGGTCCAGCTGCCGTCCGCGGTCAGCTTCCCGATAATCGGCACGAGCACATCGACCCGCTTCGGCGACGGATGGCCGACTCGTTCCGCTCGAGGCGTGACCGGCGTGACCGCGTAATCCCGCACGAGGTCCGGCCCGATGTAGCGGCCCTTCCCCGGCTTGCGGAAGATGCAGGCGTGTTCGCAACTCTTCGCGAGGTACTCAGGGAACCCAGGCGCGGGATTTTCCTTGACCCACGTAAACAGGTTCAGCCAGATCAGCCCGGCGGCCAGCGCCGCGCGCTCGATCGTGCCGATGCCCTGGTACGGACTCCATGAGGCGAGATAGCCGGCCGGCTGCAGGCGGTCGGCCCAGCGCGTGATCCAGGCGGCCTGCAGCGTGGCATCCCAGGGCGCGTTGTCGGCGTCGATGGCGGTCCCGCCGTAGAACCCGCGGCGCCGATTCGCCGCCGGCACGTCGAGCGCGATCCCGTAGGGCGGATCCGCGAACACCAGCGCCGGCCGCGCGCCCTCGAGTGGCGTCGTCGTGCTGTCGCCACAGACGAGGCGATGCCGGCCGAGGTCGAACACGTCGCCCAGCTGGATCGTCGTCGCCTGGACGTCCGGCAGCGCCTCCGGATCGGTCAGCCCCGGCGTCACCACGGCGCCGCCGACCAGCGTCCGCAGTTCCGCATCGGTGAACCACGGGGCGAAGTCGAGGCCGGCGGCCAGGTCCGCGCGCAGCTGGTCGTCATCCCACGTCGCCAGTTCGGCGGTCCGGTTGTCGAACAGCGCCAGCGCGCGTTTCTGATCCACCGTCAGTCCGCGCCGGCGCACGGCGATGACCTCGTCGCCCGAGGCGTCGATGATCCGGACCTTCGTCAGGCCGGCCGCGGTCGCCGCTTCGGTCAGGCCGTTGCCGGCGAGGATGACATTCGCTTCGTCGATGACGATCGACCGGGCGGCGCCCACGGCCTCGAGCGAGGCGCGGACCATCGCGAGATTCCGATCGGAGTGCCGGCGCCGGTTCTCCGGGTCCGGCACGAGGTCGGCCAGCGCCGCTTGTGAAACTTCGCGCACTGGGGACCGCCCG